>JQIA01001123.1_pt1 | contig 14364 bp, 13 predicted proteins | sample 811431 | NCBI WGS metagenome assembly JQIA01 (sample SAMN02998118, study PRJNA258478) | marine sediment metagenome | biome: marine; feature: seafloor; material: sediment; isolation source: oil-polluted sediment collected from 3 locations (0.5 km, 0.7 km and 0.9 km)... | place: USA: Gulf of Mexico ... | reverse complement strand
GAGGATTCCATCAACAAAGCAGTCTCCAGCGTTTTTGAAGAATTTCACAGAGACTGGAAAGATAAAAAGGTTCTTGTTAAACCAAATATACTTGCACCAAGGAGAGCTGATAAAGGTATAACCACCCACCCTTTGCTTGTTAAGTCTGTTGTCGAAAAACTGAAAAGGGAAGGTGCAAATGTTATTGTGGGCGACAATCCCGGTGTCAAAGGATATGGGAAAGTTATTGAAGCTGCTCAGAGAACCGGTATTCTTGAAGCTTCTTGCGGGTGTTTTGAGAATATTGCATTAAGGCCCGTTACGAAAAATATAGATTCAAAATATTTTCAATCTGTTTCGCTGTCTTCTGAAATCTTTGAAGCCGATGTTATTGTAAATCTGCCCAAGATGAAAACACATGCACTGACCTACATTACTGGTGCCATCAAAAACACCTTTGGTTATGTTGTGGGCGGCAATAAAATGCTGATACACTCATTAGCAACCTCACCCAGGAAATTTGCTGAGGCGATGCTTGATATATACAGTATAAGGCCCCCAGAGTTGAATATAATGGATGCAGTCGTTGCCATGCAGGGAAATGGCCCGGCGAATGGAACTCTTTGTTCCCCGGGGAAAATAATTGCAAGTAACAATGCAGTTTCACTTGATGCGGTTTTCCTCTATATGATTAAACAGAGAATTACTGATATTCCCATTGTTGATATAGGCGGTAAAAGAGGGCTGGGAACTACGAATATTTCAGATATAGAAATTAAAGGGGAATTAACCCGGCTTGAAAATTTTAAAATGCCGACAACATTTGTTCCCGGTATTTTGAAAATTTTTGCAAATAAATATATTTCTAAAAGACTTAGTTGCTTTCCTGAAATAGATCAGTCTTCATGTAAGAACTGCGGTATCTGTATGTCGCATTGTCCAGTTAATGCGATGACCCTTAAAGATAACTTTCCCTTTGTTAACAACACTAAGTGCATTAAGTGTTATTGCTGTCAGGAAATGTGTCCTGATGATGCAATAAAACTTGAAGGTAAATTATTAAATTTTTTTAGACTTATGTAATTGCCTTTATATTTTCATTAATCAACAATACTAATTGATTAATGAAAGTTTTAGTGTGGAGTGTTGTTTATCTTTCCATGGCCAGATCATAGCAACAATGCTGAAATCATCATATACTTTTATGTAGACAGTTTGACCTTTCCGGATACCACCAAATTTCCTTGTCAGTCTTTCAAGTGACTTGTCATATCCATTCCATTTCGATTTTATCGGGGCACCAAGTTTACCTGACAGTATTCTGTTCCATTTTTTTACATCTTTGTTGAAAAATACAATTTCCCTGTATGTTGCGCTGGTTTTTCTTTTTTTAGAGATGTTGAGTGACATGAATTTATGATCGAGTTGTGTGAGCATTAAAACCTCCAGATTATTATTAAGAAGGTAAAACTTATCCATTTTATCATAGATATTTATGAAGAATCAATTTTAATATTAAAAAATACAGATATTTATTCGCGAACTAAGTTTTTTTTTGTAAAAAATGTTGCATAATATTTTACAATAACATATTTTCTTAAAAAATATATTTAAGAAAACTATATTATAAAAAATGAGGTAATATTATGGATACGGAAAAGGTGCTCTTAGGTTTTTTGATGTCTGGTCCAAAAACAGGTTACAAAATTAAAATTATTACCGGTGAGTTAATGGTTGCCTATGACCTTAGTCTGAATCAGATTTATCCGGTTTTGAGAAAACTTGAAGCTGCCGATCTGATAAAAAAAGAAGTTGTTTTTCAAGTTGGTAAACCGAATAAAAATGTTTATACAATAACAGAAAAGGGTAAAGACAAATTTTACCAGAACATAACGGCTACACCATTACCGGTAAATTACCACCTTGATTTTTTGACCAAAATGTTTTTTTTTAGATTTCTAAGTAGAGAGGACGTGATTGAACAGTTTCAAAATGAGATTTATTCAATTGATGAGCAACTTGAAGAGCTGGAGGAGAGAAAAAACGCAGTAGATCGGGATAATGATGAAGATGGTACCTTTATTTATGAAACGATAGTCCATTTTATAAAAGCATTGCGAAAAAGATACGAAAACGAGCTGAACAGGCGACGAAAACAATTAGACGCCTGATGTTTAGCTGAAAATAAATTTTAGTAGTTTAATTTAGGAGTATGTTGATGGAAAAGTTTTTCAGTCCAAAATCGGTTGCTGTTATTGGTGCATCAAATTCACCTTTTAACCTGGGTGCGACAATTACAGGTGTTCTGACTCATCTAAAATTTGAAGGTAGTGTTTATGCGGTAAACGTAAAAGGGGAGTCTGTTAATGGTGTTCCCGGTTATAAAACTGTCCTTGATATTGAAAACGATGTTGATCTTGCAATTATTATTATTGCTGCAAAATATGTCCCGGAAATTGTTGAACGGTGCGGAGTGAAAGGGATTAAGAATTTAATTATTGAAACTGCAGGCTTTGGTGAAGGCGGGTCGGAAGGAATTGAGCTTCAACGACAGGTAGACTTAGCTGTGAAAAAATACGGTATGAAATATGTCGGTCCCAATTGTTTGGGTGTAATGCATACTGCAAATAATTTTTGTGGCTTTTTTGGATTCACCCCAGGTTTGTATGATGATATTTTAACGACACCCGGAAAAATTTCTTACCTGATTCAAAGTGGCGGCGTCGGTGCTCTTGTCATGGACTCATTAAAATCTGATGTTACAAAAATTAATAAACTTGCAAGTATTGGTAACAAGGCAGACATTGATGAAGCAGATTTTCTGGAATACTTCAAAGATGATAAAAATACAGAAGTTATCGGCATGTATCTTGAAAATATCGAGGATGGTAGAAAATTACTTGATACAGCAAAAAAAATAACAAAACCAATCATGATATTCAAAGTAGGTAGATCAGAAGAGGGAGCAACCGCGGCAACGTCTCACACTGCAGGATTGGCAAACAATGATATCATTTTTGATAGTGCCTGTAAGCAGGCAGGTATTATAAGGCTTAATGCTGTCAGTGAGTTACATTCTTTACCAAAAATATTTACCGAGATGCCTTTGTTGAAAGGTAAAAAGATAGCAGTGGTCACAAATTCAGGTGCCTTTGGTGGTATTGTCGCCGATATTCTTATTGATAATAAACTTGAATTCCCTGAATTTTCAAAAGGTCTACAGGCGAAATTACGAGAAACCGGCGATATTTTTAATGTTGCGAATCCTGTTGATATCGGACCCAATTTATCGAAACAGACATTAATGGATATTTTTAAAGTACTTCTGACCTCTGATGAGGTTGATGGTATTTTACCTGTTCCAAATGTATGGAATGAAATAGTTATCGAATCAATCATTGAATTTGTGGAAATGTGTCAGGAATATGGTAAACCGGCTGCTATCTATGTACCAAATGCAGTTGAGAGAATTATTTCACTCAGAAAACAACATAACATACCTCTGTTTGAATCCCCAAATGAAGCTGCAAGAGCTTTGGTAGTTTCATTACAGCAGTACAATTACCAAAAGAAAAAGGAACAGAATTAATGGAAAATTTAATAAGAAATGCCATTGCCAATAATCGGAAGAGTCTTTCAGAGTATGACTCAAAGCTGGTTTTAAAATCTGCTGGCTTTAATATTACAAATGAGAAACTGGCTAAGACAAAAAAAGAAGCGATTAAAGCAGCAAATGAAATAGGCTATCCGATTGTTATTAAAGGATGTGCGCATGATCTGATGCATAAAACAGAGATGGGAATGGTCAGGCTTGGTATCACAAATGACGAAGAGCTGTCAAAAAACTACGATGAAATAACATCAGTTGACATGGCACTTGAAGGTGTGTTAGTTCAAAATACTATCAGTGGTAAAAGAGAATTTGTTATTGGCTTGCATCGGGACCCCCAGTTTGGACCCTGTGTAATGTTTGGACTTGGTGGTATATATACAGAAGTTCTTAAAGATGCTGTATTTCGTGTTGCCCCGATAACAGAAGAAGATGCTGCTGAAATGATCGATGAAATAAAGGCCAAAGAACTTCTCGGGGCCTTTCGTGGGGAAGTTGCAGTAGATAAAAAAGCACTCGTTAAAGCACTCGTTGGTATTGGCGATATTGGCGTCAACTTTGAATCTGTTTCCGAAATTGATGTTAATCCACTGATAATCACAGACGGAAAACCTGTTGCTGTAGATGGATTGGTTGTTTTGGTTTAAAAATGTATTGGTTATCATTTGCTGTGGAAGATTCTATTGTAATTCAGTCTATTTGACTTTGTATACACATTAACTTTATTTGTTATTTACTTAGGAGAGGTATTATACAGATATGAAAAATATTATTGTTGAATCGTCGAACGATCAGAGTGATGATATTCTAATGGATATGGCAGATCAGTTAAGAAATGAAGGATTTCATGAAGGGTTTTCTCAAGGCATCAGGTATGGCTTAAAAACTGCGATCACATTAAAATTTGGCGATAGTTCAGATGATTTATTAAATATTGTGAATCAGGTAAACGATGTCGAAAAGCTGACACGAATAAATGAAGCCATTATGTGTATTGATGAAAAAGACAAATTAATCAAGATACTCGCATAAATAATTTAATACAGCTTAATTTTTACGATATAAATCGCGAAAATTAAGCTGACTTCAGATGTAGATTTATCAGCCTATTGTATTCTTTACAGCGTTTAGGACTTCGACAGGGTTAAAAGGCTTATCGAAGAACCCTACAGCTTTGTTAATTGAATGTTCTCTGCCCGTAAGCCCACTGATTACGATAACCGGAATATCTTTAAATTCTTTATTTTTTGTGAGTCTGCGATAAACTCTGGGACCCCATTCATCAGGCATATCAAGATCAAGTGTAATTAGATCAGGCAAAAACTCTTTTGCTGTTTTCTCAGCATCAACACCATTATTGGCTGTCGCTGTTTTATATCCATTATCATCAAGAAGTGTTTCAAGATACGAGACGATTAGTGGGTCATCATCAATGATAAGAACTTTTTTTTTCATAGAATTCTCCAAAGTTATTAACAAGTTGATATAATTTATACATAAATTAGAGAAGGTGCAAACAAAAAGAGAGTAATAGGTATTTTTTATTGCTTTTTACGGTGCAGGGTCTTTGGTATTTTTATACAAAAGCAGGTACCAACTCCTGGATTAGAGGTAACTGTTATTGTTCCGCTATGTTTTCGAATAACTTCGTTTGTAATATAAAGGCCTAGTCCTGTGCCTTTAAGTCCCTTGGAAGACGAAAAGATTGAAAACAACTGCTTCTGCTGCTCTTCATCCATTCCGCAACCATTATCATAAACTTCAAAAACCAGATCATCGTTATCGATAAAAACTTTAAATGTGATTTCATAACGTTTGTCCGTCAGGTCGCTGATACAGACTTCTCTGGCATTTTCCAGGATATTTATCAAAGCAGAACGAAGGAGATCGGGGTCTAAATTAAAAAAAATATCTTTTTGAGGGAAATCACACTTAAATGAGATATTACCACCCAGTATCCTATTTTCAACATGAGCCGCAACATCCCCTGCAAACTGCCTTATATTAGTCTCTGAAAAAATTAACTCGCGTTTTTTTGCATAATACAAAACATTGAAAATCATCTTTCTAATGCGATCAACCATCAGCTTTGAAACATCAAGACCTTCTTCAATACGTGCCGGTTTATCTCTATAGAAACCTGTATCGATTAGATATAAACCAGCATCTAATCCGGTAAGACTCCCTTTGAGGTTATGAGAAAGGGTACCAAGCATTAAGCCTAGTGAAGATAAATTGTCTTTTAAATTTCGTGTTTCTGTTTTATCTGCAAGAACAGCAAGAATCTGCTTAATCTTACCTGAGGAAGTTAAAATAGGAACTGCCCATGTCATCATGTTATATTGTTTCCCCTCTTCAGATGTTAATACTATTTCACCTTGATGAGAGGCACCGTCAAGCATAACTTTTGAAATGGGATCTTCACCTACGGGAAGGCTTCCTGGTTTTAAAACTTCAAAGAACGAACGGCCTGTCTGATCGCCGAAATCTTTTTTGAAGTTTCGATTGATTTCTGTAATTTGTTTATTTTTATTTAAAACAGCAATATAGCTTGGTACCGAGTCAAATAATTGATGATAATCATGTTGTATTGTTTGGAAATCCTGAGTGATATTATTGAGATCCTTGTTGTTCATCAGTTGCATTGTCGATCGATTTGGCTGACAGTATTTTTTAAATCTATCAAATGAGACAACTAGATCATTTGGTCTTACCGGGTGTTGTAGAAAATCATCAACAACGTCTTTATATTTTTCATGAAGAAAAGAAAAATTAGATTCATTATAAAATAATATCGTATTAACGAGAGCTTTCGTTTTCGTTATATTTTCAACAAGACCCTGAAAATCATTAATATTAGCGTCAATTAAAGCCGTTTTAATGTTATTAATATCAAATAACTCTGTTGCTTTACTTAGACAATTGGTATTAATAATAATGTATTTAGACTGGGCTGCAATAGTATTAACCAACTCAACAAGTTCTGTATTGTCTGTCAGGAGCAGAATTTTACAACTTTCAGTTATCATTAAATGAACATATTCCTTTTGTGATAATATCTTGCAGAATTAACTATAATTATCTTTGTGTTAAAAGAAAACTAAGTACTTTTTTATAAAACTGTCAACCTTTTCGTTAAAAATAAACCCATATTATTTTTGATCTATAGAAGAAAATTCAGTTTTTGATGCTTAGAAAAGTATTTGGTTAATGAATGCTTCAAGTAAAGAAAAGAGGTAATTAAACTTATTTAATAAAAGGGGTATAATCACACCATTGATCAAGTTTCTGTTATATGAGTCTGCTCAACGGTGTATTGAGATTGGGTTAAATAAGTATGATGGAGTTACCGAACAGAAATAATTAGATTCCCAGATAGGCTTTTTTCACGTCTTCATTCGTTAAAAGATTTTTTCCGGTATCAGAAAGAGTAATCCTGCCGTTTTCGATTACATAACCACGGTGGGCAATCTTGAGAGCAAGATTTGCATTTTGTTCTACAAGAAAGATTGTTGTGTTGTTTTTCTTGTTTAGCATTTCAATAATTTCAAAAATCTGTCTGATAATAAGTGGCGCAAGTCCCAAAGATGGTTCATCAAGCAGAAGAAGTTTAGGTCTTGACATCAATGCTCTTGAAATTGCAAGCATTTGCTGCTCACCACCACTTAAAGTTCCTCCCTGCTGATGTCTACGTTCAGCAAGGATGGGGAATAAATCAAAAATATCATTCAGGTCTTTTTTTATCTCTTCTTTGTCATTTCGTAGAAATGCTCCCATATCAAGGTTTTCAAGGACAGTTAGATAAGGAAAGATACGTCTTCCTTCGGGAACGTGACAAAGCCCTGTTTTAACAATTTTTTCAGGGCTCATACCTGAAATTTGATTACCGTTAAACGTTATTGTACCGGACTTTGGTGGTATAATTCCTGATATTGACATGAGGGTAGTGGTTTTGCCAGCACCATTTGCACCAATCAGTGTGATTATTTCACCTTCGGTAATATCAATGGAGACATCTTTTAATGCCTGAATATTCCCATAATATGTATTTATATTTTTTATGTTAAGCATGTTGTTTATTCTCCAGTAGTATTATATTTCATCACCAAGGTAAGCTTTAATTACAACAGGGTTTTCACGTATTTCCTCAGGTGTTCCCTGAGCTATTTTCCTACCGTATTCCATGACAAATATTCTATCTGAGAGTTCCATTACCAGCTTCATGTCATGCTCAATTAAAAGAATGGAGATAGATTCTTCATTTTTAATTTTGAATATCAGGTCAACGAGGTCTTTTGTCTCCTGGGGGTTCATACCGGCTGCAGGTTCATCTAAAAGTAGCAGAAATGGTTCGGTTGCCATTGCTCTTGCGATCTCAAGGCGTCTCTGATCTCCATAGGGGAGATTGCTGGCTACCTCATTTGCCTGATCAGCAAGATTAACTTTTTCAAGAAGTTTGTAGCTGTCAATCAGGATTTTCTTTTCTTCACGTCTGGTCGACTGTGTTCTTAGAAGTGCACCAAAAATACCGGAAGATGTTCTGCAATGGCGACCAATCATGACATTTTCAAGGACTGTCATTGTTGGAAAAAGCCTGATATTCTGGAATGTTCTAGCCATGCCGAGCTCAGTCACAACATGCGGTTTTCGCCCGTTTACTCTTATGCTCTTTTTACCGGGAGGAGTTACGAGAACCTCACCCTTTGTGGGAGTGTAAATACCAGTTATACAATTAAAAAAGGTCGTTTTACCTGCGCCATTAGGGCCAATAAGAGCAACGATTTCACCCTGATTAATATCTAGGTCAAGCCTGTTAAGAGCTCTGATCCCACCAAAATCCATGGTAAGTTTTTTTACGTCTAATAATGGTTTCATATATGTTTATTATGTAGCCTTTTTTCAGTATTGAATATTCTAAAATACTATTGGTTATCTTTTTTACAAATCAGACTTCACGGGTTAAATCTTCTTTCTTAAAAATATACTTTTTTCTGATATCACTTATTAAACCCTGAGGTCTGAAGACCATCATAAGTACCATTGAAGCCCCAAATGCCAACATTCTGTAATCTCCGACTTCTCTTAAGTATTCTGGTAACAGAACAAGAAAGAAAGCACCTAATATAACTCCTAAAATAGAACCCATACCACCTAAAACAACGATGGAAAGAATAATTGCCGATTCCATAAACGTAAAACTTGCCGGGTTAATAAATGTTGTTTTTGCAGCGAAGGTAACACCTGCCATTCCTGCCCATGTTGCTCCAAGAGAAAAAGCAGCCAGTTTGGTTCTGGTTCTGTTTATACCCATTGCCTGACAGGCTATTTCATCTTCTCGTAAGGCAATCCATGCACGGCCGATACGTGAGTTTTTTAATCTGGAAACAAAGAAAATTGTAAAGACAACCAATGCAAGAGTTATGAAATAAATATAAACAATAGAGTGAGATACTGATTTTTGCATAAGTTCAATACCAAAAAAACCAGGTTTATCTATTCCGGCAATACCGCTTGGACCAAAAAATAATTTGTCATAGTTTTCAAGAACAAGCCTGATGATCTCTCCGAAACCTAATGTTACAATTGCAAGATAATCACCTCTTAACCTTAATACGGGAAAACCTAACAAAATACCGAAACAGGCAGCTAAAATGGCGCCTAAAGGTAGTGCCAGCCAGAAGCTAAAGCCGAAATGATGGTTTAAAATTGCATAAAAGTAGGCACCAACTGCATAAAATGCCACATAGCCCAGGTCAAGAAGTCCCGCAAGGCCTACAACTATATTTAATCCAAGTCCAAGAATGACATAGATTAAAGCTGTTGTAATAACATTGGTTTGATAAGAGGAAAATATAAAAGGGAAAATAAGGGTAAATACTATCAGGGCACCCGTAGCAGGGACTGATATTTTTGGATTGCTCATGAGGCCCGAAAGAATCGAACTATCATTTTTTTGTGCATTGTTAGATGACTTCAGTGCTTTCCGCCTCATAGACTGACGCCAGAAAAAAGATCCGATAAAAGTTGCAACACCAATAGCTAGCATGTTTTCCCATCTCCATTTGATCGTGGAGTTTAATGGGTTTACCTTAATAACCAGAAGTGGGAATGTCAGGAACATGAACCAGACAGATACGATTACTGATTGTTTTATTTCTGATTTTATATCCATAATTTTTACTTTTTATTACAATAACTACCATCATCATAAAAATGTGATAGCAATGTATTTCCTATACTTTCTGCGTAGTGTTTTTGCCTAAAATACCAGCTGGTTTAAATATTAGAATGAGAACCAGAAGTGAAAATGCAAACACATCTTCATAGTCACTTGAAATATATCCGGTTGCAAAACTTTCCGTCCATCCTAAGACAAGTGCTCCTAATACGGCTCCCGGGATACTTCCAATACCACCTAATACTGCAGCGGTGAAGGCTTTTATTCCTGCGATAAAACCAATATAAAAATTTATCTGTCCCATTTGAGATGCAACCAGAAAACCACCAACTGCAGCAAGAGCAGAACCTAAAATAAAAGTAAATGATATGACATTATTTACATTTATACCTAAAAGAAGAGCCATCGTTTTATCCTGAGCTGTTGCTCTCATGGCTTTACCGATTGTCGAATATTTTATGAGTAAAGTTAAAGCAACCATAATAACAGCCGTTGAGCCAAGAATGACAAGTTCAGCTGAACTGACTATATGAGAATATGGTTCTAAAAACTGAAATTCCGGAATAAGGTTTGGAAATGGAATAAAATTTGAAGTCTGTGAAAGAAGAACATAATTCTGAAGGAAAATCGACATACCTATTGCACTAATTAGAGGCGAAAGTCTTGGAGCGTTTCTGAGTGGTTTGTATGCGATTTTTTCTATCGTAAAGCCATAGGCTGATGCATATATAACAGCTGCGAGAAATGCAATAACAAGAACCGCCAGATGATGAAAACCCAGTATTGTGAGTACCGTCGAGACGATTAGCGCTGTAAATGCACCAATCATATAAATCTCACCATGGGCAAAATTGATTAACTCAATGATACCGTATACCATGGTGTATCCAAGAGCGATAAGGGCGTAAATACTACCCTTTATCAAGCCACCCAGAAATAATTCCAGGAAATATTCCATAATGTTATTCAAACTCCTTTAACGCAGTTTAATGATTCAAAACTCAATTGTTATGTGAGGGCATACAGGTTCAGGAAAAAAGAGAGGGGTATAAAGTTGGGGAAAAACATAGCGTTTTTCCCCATTATATATATTCACTCTAACAATATTAAATAATTAATATCTATTTTTTTATTTCTACAAACACCCCACTCTTTACCTGATACATGGTAAAGCCCGCACCAATTGCATCTCCTTTTCCATCAAAGCTTATTTTGCCAATCGGTGTGTCTATATACTCTGTTCTTAATGATTTTACAACAGCATTATAATCAGTTGAACCTGCTTTTTCAATTGCATTAAAAAGGGCAACCGCCGCAGAATATGCATTGTAGAAAAATGCACCTGGCTCAGAAGAAAAAGTTGTTTTGTGTGTTTCAGTAGCAGCAATGTAAAGAGGATTTTTTGAAGAGTCAAAAGGTCCACTTACGTATACACCTTCAGCGTATTTACCAGCAGTTTTAATAAAAGTATCGTCTTTAAGTCCATCAGAGCCGATAAGCATAGTGTCCATTTTTTTCTTTCTCATCTGCTTTACGATTCTGGATGCTTCAGGATGATAACCACCCCAAACAACAAGTTCTACGCCTGCACGTTTTACTTTGTGAACAATAGCTGAATAGTCAACAGCCCCGGCTGTTACGCCTTCAAAAAGAGCAACTTCAACCTTGCCTGATTCGTCAAAATATTTTTTCGCAAGAAGTGCAGATCCTTTACCGTAATCGCCTTTATCGTGAAGAATAGCAACTTTTGTAACTTTTAAAGTTTCAATTGCGAATTGAACCTGAAGCTGAGCCTGAGCAGCATCATGTGCGATAGTTCTAAAGAAGTTTGGATATTCTCCGGCTAAAGTAAGATCAGTGTTTGTCGCTGAAGGTGATATACAAACAATGTTTGAATCGTTATAAATACCAAGAGCAGCCTTTGTTGCACCGCTGCAGATATGACCGACAACAGCAGCAACATTTTGAGTAGCAAGTTTAGTTGCCGTATTTGTTGCGACTTCAGGTTTACACACATCATCTTCTGCTACAACTTCAATCTGCTTTCCAAGAAGACCGCCTTTTTTATTAATGTCAGCAGCTACAAGTTTAACAGCGTTAATAGTTGGAAGGCCATAAGATGCTAGCTCACCACTATGAGCGCCTGCAACACCAATTTTAATTGTATCAGCTGAGTCACTCTTTACCGTTTCTTTTTTTGTTGCCATCTCATCTTTTTTTTCTGCTTGCTGGTCACTGCATGATACCATTAAAAAACAGATAGGTACGATAAAACAGATTACAATATACGACTTTAAATACTTAATCATATTTTTTTCCTTTAATTAAAATGTTTAACTGAATTATTACTATTAATATTGAAGACTTTAAGAAAAACGTTTAATACAGGTTATGCAGTAAAGTCAATCAGAAAATATATTGACATAAAAAAGCTTGTAACTTAATCTTATAATAAATGACGGGTAATCAAACTATGTTCTTAATTTTCATAAAAATAACATTATATGGGAGGTTTTATTTATGTATGTAGGACGGATCATGTGTACAGATCTTGTGACGGCTCCTGTTTCAATGACACTCATTGAGGCTGAAGAGCAGTTAAAAGAAAAAAAAATAAACCATCTTATAGTAATGGATGAAAACAATCAGATGGCAGGAATTGTTTCAGACCGCGATTTAAAACTGAATCAGGCATCACCTGCGACATCTCTCAGCACCCATGAGTTAAATTATATACTGGGCCAGATTACTCTGGAAATGATTATGGTGAAAAATGTTATTACAATAACACCAGACACAACTGTGGAAAGAGCTGCATTTATAATGCAGACAAATGATATAAGCGCTTTGCCGGTTGTTGAAAACGATAAAACAGTTGGTATTATTACGACAACTGATGTTGTTGATGTGCTCTTAGAATCATTGGGAATGCGTGAAGATTGTGTAAGGCTTATCGTAATTGTTGATGACAAGCCAGGTTCAATAGGCAAATTCACAGGTGTTTTAGGGGATTCTGATGTTAATATTCAAAGTCTGGTTACCTGGCCTGAAAAAGGCCATGAAGGATTTTGCCAAATTATTTTAAGAGTAGAAGCTGAATTTGGAGATAAAGCAGTTCAGGTTTTAACGGGTGCCGGTTATAAAGTAATCACAGAGTATATAGAAGATCATACACCGTTTTTGCCTAAGTAGGAACATGTGCAATATATTTCGTTTGAATGTGGGGTAATTAAAAATTTATATCCTATCTGTAAAACCGGGTGAGGAAATCTGACCCGGTTTTTTGCTCCAATCTTTTCTTATTTACCTGCAATAAAGTATGAAAGACTCACTACTTGACCTTTTACCACCTTTTAGTTATATTTGCCTAATAAGAATAGGCTGTTACTGACTTTTTCGATTATTCTTCTCTATTGTCTTTACTTGGTGGTTGTTTTTATCTGTCTGTATTTACTTCAAATTATTATAACTGGATTTGTTATTTAATGTACAAAAACTGCAAAAAAAGCATTATTGTTTTTATTCTTCTTTGCTTAAGCCTCATAGCAGTACCTGCCGTTGCAATGGTCATACTTGAAGATTCTTAAGCAATTTATCCACTTGGCTTAGAAATAGAAATACTTGAAGATCATGGTGGAACCCTTTCCATTAAAGATGTAATTTCTCCTGAATACAATGATCTTTTTGTTAAAAGTGAAGATAAAATTCCAAACTATGGTTTTACCAATACAGCATACTGGATAAGATTTAATGTTAAGAATATGTCGAATTGTCGATGGATTATTGAAACTGGTTATGCAAATATGCATTATATTGATTATTATTCTTTTTCAGAGACTGGAAACCAACTGAAACAAACAGGTCTTCTGCGACCTGTTAATTCTCGCGATATGAAGTTTCATAGATTTGTTTTTAAACCTGACCTTTCAACGGGTGATGACACAACAATTTATATGAAATTTAAAAATGAGGGTGCAATGACGATTTCACTCTCCATTCGAAGTGAGGAATCTTTTTTTCATAAAAGTCTTGAAGAACACATAATCTGGGGTGTCTTCTATGGCATTATTCTTATTATGATTTTCTATAACCTTTTCCTTTATGTAACGTTAGGGGATAATGCCTATATATTTTACGTAACTGCTCTTTTCTTTGCGCTATTGCAGCATTTATCATATAATGGGATTGGACCGCTTTATCTCTGGAGTGACAACATACTGCTTACCAGAATTGGTATCCCTTTGTTTGATAATTGTATTTTAATTTTTATTTTATTATTTGGCTCCAGCTTTTTAGAACTACCTGAAAAATTCCCACGATTACAGTTTTTATTTAAAAGTGTGATTTTTATCAGCATTGGACTTATTTGTGTTTCCCCATTTATGCCATATATTTACCTGATTAGATTGACACTGCTGATGATGATCCCCAATTTTATACTTAGTATATATGCGGGAGTTGCGTCATATATAAAAGGTTATAGCCCTGCAGGCTACTATTTAACAGGCTGGGTTTTTCTGCTTTTTGGTATTGTAATTCTGATTCTTAACCATTTCGGTATTTTGCCCAGTAATTTTTTTACCAGCCACACATTTGA
>JQIA01001122.1_pt1 | contig 14370 bp, 10 predicted proteins | sample 811431 | NCBI WGS metagenome assembly JQIA01 (sample SAMN02998118, study PRJNA258478) | marine sediment metagenome | biome: marine; feature: seafloor; material: sediment; isolation source: oil-polluted sediment collected from 3 locations (0.5 km, 0.7 km and 0.9 km)... | place: USA: Gulf of Mexico ... | reverse complement strand
ACCGGCGGCCAAGCTGGCGGCAACCTGTTTGAAATCAGCACCGTACGTGATGTTCACGACACCGCTGTCGATTGCATACGTGATGGCAAACCTGCGTTAGAAGACGATGTTTTGCGTGATGAACTGATTGATCTTTACATCAGCGAACGTGCTCAGCGACTAAGCAAATACCGTGGTGAATTTTCTGCCCTACTGGTTCCAGAAAGAATGCACGGATTAGGCCTGGCCAACAAACTGGTTGGTTCCGAAGGACGTCAAACTCTCAACGCATTTGCGGTAAAAGTCCAGGGTAACCAGGCGCAACTTTACATGGATGATGAAAACGCACTTAACGGCGGACTGTGGCAGCACGGTCAATTGGCCTCCTTCGCGGGAAGCATCGGCGGCGGCACTAGCGAAGTGCAGCGTAATATTATCGCCGAGCGGGTACTGAACCTGCCTAAGTCTCGTTAATTCAGGCTCGTTAATTTCGCCCTGCTAATTTAGTCCCGTTAATTTCGGTTCACTGAATAGAACAATAAATGGAATCTAGAAAATGAATATATCAGAAGCACCCCTGCATATAGATTGCAGCGAGGAACTTGGCTTGCTGACAGAAGCAGCCACCAATTACCTGCGTGACAAATCTACATTTGAAGAGATGAGAAAGCTGGCCGAGACAGACTCAGGCTACGATACAGCAACCTGGCAAGAACTAGCCGACATGGGCTGGCTTGGGCTCGCAGTACCAGAAGAGTTTGGCGGAAGCGGACTTGGCATTCCGGAGCTAACAAAAATCTGTGAACTGATGGGACGTTTCCTGTTTAGCTCACCGTTCCTGGCCAATACACTTGCGGCTCAGGTCATCCTTCAATCCAAAAGTGAAAACCATATCCAGGACTGGGTATCTGACCTTTGCAGCGGCAGCAAAATCGCTACTTTGGCGATCACTGAGCCAAATAACGATAGCTGGGAACCCACAGCGATCACCTGTACTGCTACGGAAAACAACGGCGGCTACGTATTAGCCGGCATCAAAAACTTCGTACTGGACGGGCAAAATGCCGATGGCATCATCGGTAGTTTCCTGATTGACGGCAAACCAGCCTTGATCATGCTTGACGCTGCGACTACATCGTCGCTAACCCAACTACCAGAGAAGTTGGTAAACCACGCTCGTCGAAGCACGCGTATCAACTTTGATGGCATTCAAGTACCTGCTTCTGCAGTAATCGCTAGCGGCGATGAAGCGGTTAGAATCCTTCAGCACGTCTTCTCACTGACCTATATTCTGCTATCTGCAGATATGGCTGGTACAGCAAACGGCGGCATGGAACTTACTCTTGATTACGCCCGTGTACGTGAGCAATTTGGCAAGCACATTGGTTCATATCAGGCGGTTTCACACCCACTGGTTAACGCTATGTTGCTAATCGAAGACTCCCTGTCTTTGGTCTACTATGCTGCAACCGTATTTGATGGCACCTGGGGTGGCGAATCTGAAATCGCCGGCCGTATGGCTAAATCACGCTCTGCTGAAGCAAGCGATTTGATTGGTCGTCGTGCAATTCAAAGCCACGGCGGAATGGGTTTCACGTGGGAATGCCACGCTCACCTATTCCTCAAACGTGCACAATGGGGACAATACGCGTACGGTGATCCAACTCACCAGCGTCGTCACCTGGCACAATTGATTATCGATTAATCAATCGTAAGCTGGATTGATAGATTAAGCCGGAGGCCAGTAAAACTGACCTCCGGCTTTTTTATGGGCCAATATTGATAGAAAAGGTCATTTAAATTGGCCTATTAATCTGCCGGTCTATCTTGTTGTGCAGAGAATCGAAAAGCCGCGCAAATACACTTCAGGTGGGAATATGCGTAGGCACCGTCCAGCGCCTCATAAAAGGGTTTCAAGCGACTTCTATCGTCTTCCGACAGGGTCCACCATACATCCGATAGCGCTTTCAGCTCGCCATCATCGATAGGAAAGACAACCGAAAGCTCAAGCGTGCCCTGCTCTATCCCCAAGGCCAAATGATTAATCACGGTGGATTCAGCCAAACCCCGAGCGCCAACAATTTCATCAACCGTACGCCCGTCAGAACATAAACGAATACTCTCTAGCGCCGTATCGTTGACCTCCGCTTGAGAGTCGTCGAGATTGGAAAATTGTTTTACCGCAGAAAGAAATGTTGCGCCATATTTCTCAAGCTTGGAGGCCCCTATTCCGGAGATCGCCGCCATCTGCTCAAGATTTTCAGGGGTTAGCTCCACCATCTCCATTAACGTTGCATCGTGGAAAATCACATAAGGAGGAACACCTTGTTCATCCGACAGTTTTTTACGCAATGTCCTTAAAGCCTCCCATAATGCTTCGTTAGCATTATTTGAAAACTGTTTACGTAGCGCTTTACTGGAACCGCTCTTTGTTGATTTTTTGGCCTCTTTGCGAAATTCAATACGTTTTTCACCGCGTAATACCGGTCGACATTTTTCAACCAGCTTAACCGCACCGTATTGTTCGTGATCTACCCGCAGATAGGCTCGTGCAACTAGCTGTCGAAACACCGAGCGCCACTGTTTTTGATCCAGCTCAGTGCCAATCCCCCAGGTACTGATTTTATTGTGTCCGAAGTCCTCAATACGTTGATTGCTACGGCCTAGCAATACATCCGTCAAATAAGCCACACCAAATCGCTGACCGGTTCGGTGAACCGTAGACAGGGCTTTTTGCGCCACCTCAGTACCATCCCAGGTTTCCGGCGGTTCAATACAAACATCACAATTACCACAGGGCAATTCCAGCGTCTCACCAAAATAGTGCAATAATAGCTGCCGGCGGCAACGGGTTGCTTCTGCAAAGCCCAGCATCGCATCAAGCTTATGAAACTCAACACGCTTATGCTCCTCACTGCCATTCCCGCCATCGAGCATCTGACGTAGTTTCACCACATCTTGTAAGCCATACAGCATCCAGGCATCTGCGGGCGAACCATCCCTACCCGCTCGACCAGTCTCTTGATAATAAGCTTCGAGGTTTTTGGGCAGATCTAAGTGAGCTACAAATCGCACGTCTGGTTTATCAATGCCCATGCCGAAAGCAATCGTTGCCACCATCACCACCGCGTCATCCTGCAAAAACCTGCGCTGGTTTTGCTGACGAACCTCAGCGGGTAAACCCGCGTGATACGGCAGTGCATTAAACCCCTGGTCAGCCAGCCAACCAGCGGTATCTTCAACCTTTTTTCGAGAAAGGCAGTACACAATACCCGCATCTTCCGCGTGAAAAAGTCGGATAAACCGTAGAAGTTGTTGCCGAGGATTTTGCTTCTCAGTCACCTGATAGCGGATATTCGGCCGATCAAAACTGCTGATATAAACCGAGGCATTTTGCATGCCTAATCGCTCAATCATCTCCTGCCGAGTACGTTCGTCTGCAGTTGCAGTCAGTGCAATTCGAGGAACATGTGGAAACTGTTCAGCTAATACCGAAAGCTTGAGATAATCAGCGCGGAAATCATGCCCCCATTGGGAGACGCAGTGCGCCTCATCAATCGCAAACAAAGCGATATCCAGCTCAGCCAAAAGAGCCAGCATGTTGGGTAAAATCAAACGCTCAGGAGCTACATACAGTAGATCAAGCTCGCCGCGGCGAAGCTTCTGCTCAACCTCATACTGTGTAGTGCGGTCTAGGCTGGAATTAAGAAATGCAGCTCGTACACCTTGCTGAACAAGCGCATCAACCTGGTCTTGCATGAGCGCGATCAAAGGAGAAATCACTACACCAACACCCTTTCGTACGAGCGAAGGGATTTGATAACAGAGGCTTTTTCCACCGCCAGTTGGCATTAGCACTAATGCATCCTGACCACAGACTAATTGGTCTATAATTGAAGACTGATCTCCCCGAAATTCATCGTGCCCAAAGATTGATTTTAGTATATGAATTGAATTGTTATTCATTGTCCTGTTATTCAAGAAACTGTATTTCAATTTAAAAACACACATTCTATCAGCTTAAAAAATACAGTGAACACCTAGACTATTCGACAAATAGTTATGAATAGAAAATTAGTGACGTCAAAAACGCGGATTCGATACGTATGACAAGTGAAATGGTTAGAAAACTAATCTATCTTCCAGTGATATCAGTACTTACATGGATCATTTTTCAATACTGGAACCAGCTATTTCCAATATTTCTTGAGCACTATACGGCTATATTTATCATCATACCTATATCGATGTATGCGATATTTCTTCAGTCAAAGAATTTCACACAACTACTTCATACAACCAACAAACCTGCATTGCTAGATACCACAAAAATGTGGGCACTTTCAGGATTAACGAACTATTTAGGGCCTTTTCAGCCAGGACTCGCTGTCAGAGCGGCCTACTTCAAGTCGCATGGCATTAGTGTTCGGGAAACCCTTCAAACAACAGTTAAGCAACTCGTAATCAGCATATGGATAGGGCTACTGGTGTTTTCCATTTTTGCGCCATTCAGCCTAAATGAGAACATTCAAAAAATATCCATTTTCACCCTAACGCTATTTTTGGTCGCTCCTTTGCTAGAAAACAAAATCATAGCAACCATCAAACGAGTAATAGATAAAAACAATGAAATCCATAATGATACTTCGTGGCTACGACTAAACAAAATTGGTCAATATAAACTGTTTTTTTCAGTCTACATCTCACTTTGTCTTAGCTCGTGGGTAATCTACGAAGAATTTAACGCTAACTTATACGTATATGACTACGCAATACTTGCCGTAATTCTTGTGTTTTCTTCACTTATTTCAATAACACCAAACAATCTCGGCATACAGGAATTATTTTTTGGGTATGCTGCACACGCAGGTGGATTATCAATACCGGATGGAATCGCGATAGCGTTATTATATCGAGTCACACACATTTTTTCGTGCGCGTTCATAATTTTGCTGTTTAGAAGAAACAGATATACAAATAGAAAGTTATTCTAAAACCTTACCGAACAACACGCGTCTCTAATCAACTGTCAACCCTAGTAGATCAATGCACTTACGCGTACTTCTTTCGTTAGTCATATTCTTACAATAAAAATCACGTGAGCTACTTTCAAGTTGTTTCCGTTTTTCAACGTTTTTAGCCAAATAAACAATCATGTTGGCCAATGATATCGAATTTTCAGCTGGTACGATCAAGAAAGGACTATCACTCCCTGGAGCAGTCGCTGAGCGCACCCAAGCAGTGTCCGAAGTAATAATTGCTTTCCCCGAGGACATATAAAGATATAACTTAAGCGGACAAACTCTTTGAGCTTTTTGTCCTCCACCAAATATACCCAAGCATATATCCGCATTTGATATATATTCAGCGATTTGTTCTTCATTCTGCCATTCTTTAACCCAGGTTATACGTTCAGGGTGTTTTTCAGAATAGGATTCGAGGCTCTCTCTATTCTGCCCATCACCTACTATCGTATAATGAATCGTATCTCGATTAGCTGTCTGATCAATCGCCTCAAGAATAGTATCAATCCCATGCAATGGAACTAATGTACCCACAAACAACACTTCGACTTCAAAACTTTTTTTGGATCGATTTATATTGTTTAAACATTGCTCATCGGTTGAAAGCCAAACATTTTCGAATTTAGAAATATGCAAGCCAAATAAGTCAGAATAGTAGATACTATTGAGTTCAGTGTCAGTGATAACAACATCAGCTATATTAAAAGCCCTTCTTTCGATAAATTTCAATAATTTTGCAATTACATGCTCCGGCTTGACCAATTTTCGGTCTATCACAACAGAATCATAAATCGATATAAATGCGTCTATAACAAGTCGTTTAGGCTTTAACAAAGATGGTAACAGCGAAATAGCAAAACAGATAAATACTGAGGGATAAGGAATATATACGACTTTATTTTTTTTACTAAATAGCAAAGAAATAATGACCAATACGTGAGCACACAGTGCGCGAACCACGCCCCTTACAAAAGAATACCTTTTATAATCGCCCATATCCTTTTCTTTCCACATAGGAAAATTTATCTCGTTACACTCGGGATAAAATCTCTTAAATTCCTCAATTCTATATTTGACATTCGGATAACCTGAAGAAGAAAGATGTACGCCGAGAATCAGTAATGTTTGGTCAAATTTGTTCGTACCATTATCAATCAGCATCAAAACGACCTCGTGCACCAGCTATTAACCCTTTGATTGTACCCATCAATTTATCTACTTTTCTAGACTCAAACAAAATCACACAAAACACTTCAAGCAATATTCGCACGATTTGTTTTAAGCACCAGATCTTATCAAATGAAAAATAAGTGATAACTGTTACCATCGAATTTCTTGCAATATAAAACTTTCTGATAGGATTGTGTTCTGGGAATGAACTGAAAACTTTCAAGCTTCTCCGTTCATCGCCTAAACTATGATCCATCCCCACCGCTAGACTTAAAAACACTTCAAAACCTTGTTTTCTTGCTCTTAAGCAGTATTCATGATCTATAGAATCTATAAAATAGTCCTCTCTGAATCCCCCAATCATATTATAAACCGCCATCGAAATGAGTGACCCTGAAGTAATTACGGTCCTTACTTTTCTATACCTGACTCCGAGTTCAGAACTGGTTTCAAACCTGACTTTATGCGCGTGCATGTCTGAATAATTGCTCCCAAAGAAAGCCGCTGAATCATTCAGATCTGTAGCACATTCTTGAAGCGAACTAAGGAAATTTGAGGAGACACTAGTATCTTGATCAAAAAAAACACACCACTCAAACCCATGAGCATTTGCGAACTCAAATCCCTGGTTTAGCGCTCGCCCTAAACCAAGATTACTAGCATTATTGATGCAAACCAGTTCAAGATCATTTACATACCTAGCGACCTTAGAGACATATATATCTATGTGAGAATTATCTACAACAAGTATATGTTGGAAAACATCCTGGAGCTGTTTCAGCCTTGTATACAAGGCATCATCGGGGTGATATGTAACAACGACACACAAACAGTTTTCTGTATCTACGATAGGGAAATGATGCATAACTTTAGGATACAAATTTTCTGTACGGGGTTCCTTTTTCACATATCATTTGGTAAAAAAGTCCGGCATCTATGAATCCGACAGTAATATTAAGCCGATCACAAATCCATACCGTCACTAGCTAATATTACGATCTATTTTTTATACATTAAGGTAGTAATCTGCTCTGCCAATAGCCCAAAAATAAAAATTAACATTGAAACGGTAAATAACAAAAGGGACATATTTGTAAACCGACCTGCGGTGGAAAATGTATACGCATACAAACCTAACCCCATGAGTAAATTGATACCAGCCACGGGGGCAAATATTTTTAATGGTGAATATAGCGTTGCGACTTTTACAATAATTAGTAAAAAACGAACACCTTCACGCAATGGATTTATGTGGCTTTTTCCTTTTCGTTGGTTTGCATGAATCGGATGATAGGCTACGCTGTAGCCATTTCTGAAAAATGCCATCGTTGAAGTCGTAGGATAGGAAAATCCATTTGGTAGAAGGTATAGAAATTCTTTGAATTTATGCGCTTTAACCGCACGAAAACCGGACGTTAAATCCTTGATATCGTGGCCAACGACCATCGATGCCATTTTGTTGTACAACTTATTAGCAATCAACCTACCAAAACTTGCTTGAGAAGAGTTGCTTCTGGCTCCAACAACCATGTCAAAACCTTCATCCATTTTTAATAGCAGCACACTGATATCTGATGGCTTATGCTGAGAGTCAGCATCCATAAAGACCAATGTTTCCCCGCTTGCGTATCGAGCTCCGGTTTTGATCGCTGCGCCGTTACCAATTGAATACGGATGGGAAATCACTTTTACACCGTATTTTTCGCAAATCTCAACCGTTTTATCAGTCGAGCCGTCATCAACCACAATAATTTCGTCATCGGGAAAATTCTCTCGAAGCTGAGGCAACACTATTCCAAGCCCATACTCTTCATTTTTTGCTGGTAAAACTATGCTCAATGTCCCCATAACAAACCTTGTCAATTTGTAGTATTTTCATTCATTCCGGCCATTTGTGCCGCCATCATTTTTTCATATAGTGATCGAATCAGAATCGTCCCATCCCTTATCGATAATTTGTCTTTTTCGATCATCAATAATAACTCATTATTTGCCTCATCAAATCGACCAAGACTAATAAGCAACTTAACTTTGTATGCGGGAAAATACGCCCGTTCTTTATCACCATCTATCGCTCGATCATAAGCAATCAACGCCTGCTCGGCATCACCGAGATACTGATAAAAGCGTGCTTTGAAGAATTCCTTTTTTGCTTGATTTTTTCTATTTGATCCATGAATCGATGAGTCAATCGAGTCGAGTAAAGAAACAACTTGATCCGACTCTAGATTACATAAACCCATCTCTATATTAAGGATCAAATTATCAATCGCAAGCCAAGTATATGCTGTCAGGTAGGTGCCATTCAACGCTGTGACCGCCTGATTTATTATATAAGGAGAAAGCTTTCCAAAATAGCAAGCACCGGACAATCTGTGTATCGCGGCGCCTGAATCCCATTTTTTCAATTCATACGCGATACTAAGGTGCTTAATCATTCCTTCAGAATCACCGTACCGAGCCAACACATTAGCCCTTGCTGTATGCGCCCGTGATGATTCGGGATGATCGGTTACATTAACTAATGTCAGCTGTTCTTTTGATTTCCATGCATCAACCCTAACGCTCAAAACAAATATACAAAGCATACAAAACAAGATAGCTATACCATACGAGACGTTAGTCATATTGGTAAGCTTAGGAAGACGTATGATAAAAAACCATGACAAAGCCAAGGATATACCATACAAAGACAGGTAGTTACGATGTTCGAATATCATTTCCAACGGCAGGATGGTTGACTCCATCGAATGACCAATTAAAAACCATGCAATACCAAACAAAATGATAGATTGTTTTCTTCTGTAAACAGAAATCACGCATGTAGCCAGTATTCCAACTATTGCGATTAGCCGGACGAGGGTTCCCCATCCAAACTCGCGGATAATCGGGAAATCATCGTGATACAAGGAATATTCAGAAAGGCGTGGGAACAGAATCAGCTGCAAGTAATAAATCAATATATGAACTTGCGTTAACACCCGCTCAAACAGATTGAACGGCCTTGCTTCATAGCCTATCAAGAGGGAATCCAGCTTATAAAACCCGCCGACCAACCCAATCATTAACGGAATCACAATAAAGCAAACACGAATCAGCCAACGATATCGAGCTCGTGTGGAGGCTAGCCCGGCTGGCAAGGTTGATAGTCCTTCTTTACTGGCAGTAGATACGAAAAAGAAGCCTTCAATAGCCAGCGTAAATAGAATACAAAGAGCCGCATTTTCCTTCGAAAGAAGACCCAAGACCAAAAAGAATGGATAGCCTATAAATATGATCAGAACACCAAATCGCCTACCTTCCTCTATGCGTACTCTTCCAATCACATAACAGACTAACGCAATGACCGTAAACAGAGCACTTAATTGAGCCATGCGCTGGACGATATACAGTACAGTGCTGACCTGCAAAGGGTGAATAAACCAAATAAATGTCGATAACCCTGCTACCCATAATGCTTTTGATGCGTAACGTGTAAGCAGCAGTAATCGAAAACCCAAATAAAACAAGGCCAACGCAGTTAAGCAATGAATCATAAAATTATGATATTTAAAGTAGTACGTACCTGCTCCGTGAAAGTAGTGCGTCAAACCAAAACTAAGCGAAGACAAGCCACGCCCAAGCATACCGCTATAGTTCTGCGTAATTACACTAAGTATTGCGTGACGATCTAGCTTATAAAGTCGAGCGCTTTCGAGGTTTACAGCATCGTCCAGAAGCATTGGGCCAGAAAAAGCACCCACGTACACACTGTACGCAACAGTGAATACCGCTAAAAAAGAAAACAAATAGCTCGTAAAACGAATAAAGTGATTCATACAAAAAAAGGGTACTGACTCGCGTCAGTACCCTTCGGTTTCCTCATTTTGATAGAGCAATTGCTATGCCCTATTCATTAAGATCATTATGTTGCCGGAGCGGTACGGCAATTCGCTGGCAAATACTTGGTGCCAGCTACAGCGGAACACTTCCACGCTACCTTACCATCTGTTGCGCCTTTTGTTCCTTCATATTTCATAGTAATGGTGTTGGAGTCCACAGATCCAGTTACCTGTACTCCAGCAACAGTATCACTAATTCTGAAATAGCTAATACCGGTTACAAATTCAGTTGTAGCAGCGGAAACACCTACCACATCACTACCGCTAGTACCTTGAGCAGGCCAAACTGTCGCAGCGTTAAATGCAATAAACTCAGACATCGAATTTTTACTTTCAACGGCTGCTAGCGGAAATCCAGCTGCTTTTGCTCTTGTAATATAATCTTGATAAGCCGGCAGCGCTACCGCAGCCAAAATACCGATAATCGCTACTACGATCATCAATTCAATCAGTGTAAAACCCTTTTGCATCTTTTTCATGGAGACTCTCCGTCAATTTAAAATATCAATCAAACTAGTAATCAATTGCTGTAAAAACAGCCACCCAACCATTCGGGATAACTCGATCTAACACTTACCGATACTACTTTTTCAGTTAAAGCCCTTAAAACCAGGCCTGCTTTAGCTTAGTTCAATAATTACGAATTAAGCGCTTACCCCAGATAAAGCAAAGTGAATGCCAACTTGGCAAATATGCCGTAAATCACTTAACACAGGTTAAAAACTAGGCGGAATCCTGTATTTTGTCAAAGTTCCCGCTCAACATTTAATCTAACCCCTTAATTAGTGACACATTACGTCACTTTCTAGCTTTTTTTATCCTGGCAATTTTCGACACTCGTTGGGAAATTGAGGTTTTATCGAATTAAAACTAATTCATCGATATTCTGGCGTCGCCTTTCAATTCTCATCCTCTCGAATAAAGCAAAAACATATAGTAAGTGAGTTGATCTATACTCTATTACCAATGGCTATGGTTTCTACCTAGTGTCGTTCAATACTTTTGTTCGATTCAGTTCAAGCTCGCTCTCAATCCTATTTTTAAAGAATTTTAATGGAAGCAATCGCACTACCTTTAAATGGTTTACCCAAACGCCTGGTTGATGACGGCATTCTTATAGAAGATAACGCCCGAAATGCCATCAACCAGGCGACGGAAACAAATACACCATTTGTTTCATATCTGGTGTCGAATGGCTTAGCCTCGAGCGTAGATATTGCGCAGGCAGCTTCAGCTCAGTTTGGGACTCCGGTCCTCGATCTAAATGCTTTTGATCCTGAATTATTTCCTCAGGATGTTGTGGATATCAAGTTGATCCGAAAGCATCACACGATTCCACTATTTAGACGAGAGAACCGTCTATATATTGCCGTATCCGACCCTACCAACCTGCGGGCTATGGATGAACTAACATTCCATACTGGAATTAGCACCCAGGCGATATTAGTTGAGGAAGATAAGCTCAGCGAAACCATTGCAAAACTTCTCGAGCAAGACGATGACCAGATGATGAATCTGGATGGCTTGGACGATGCGGATTTAGACGGCCTCGATATCGCCTCAGTGGACGAAGATGGTGACCACGAAGAAGATACTTCTGAAGTAGACGAAGCACCGATTGTTCGTTTCATCAATAAAGTACTATTAGATGCTATCAAGCTCGGTGCATCAGATATCCATTTCGAGCCCTACGAAAAAATCTATCGCGTTCGATTTCGAACCGATGGTATTTTGCATGAACGTACTCGGCCTCCACAAAACATATCTGCCCGTATTACCGTTAGGCTAAAAGTAATGTCGCAGATGGACATCTCCGAGCGACGCATACCGCAAGATGGTCGAATCAAACTAAAATTATCCAGAACTCGCTCTATTGATTTCCGAGTGAACACGCTACCGACGCTATGGGGCGAGAAAATCGTTCTGCGTATATTGGACCCCTCCAGCGCCCAAATGGGAATTGATTCGTTAGGCTACGAGCCGGATCAAAAAGAACTCTATATGAAAGCGCTGCACAGACCTCAGGGTATGATTTTGGTCACTGGGCCAACCGGTAGTGGTAAAACCGTATCACTGTATACGGGACTGAATATTCTCAACAACGACGAGCGTAATATTTCGACTGCAGAAGATCCTGTGGAGATTAACCTGGAAGGAATCAACCAGGTTAATATGAATTATAAGGTTGGGCTGGATTTTGCTGAAGCTTTGAGGGCTTTCCTGCGGCAGGATCCCGACATTATCATGGTCGGCGAGATCCGAGACATCGTAACCGCTGAGGTTGCGATTAAGGCTTCTCAAACCGGTCACCTTGTACTATCTACGCTACACACCAACAGTGCTGCCGAAACCTTAACCCGACTACGCAACATGGGTGTACCGGCTTTTAACATCGCAACATCCGTCAGTCTGATTATCGCTCAACGACTTGCTAGAAAACTATGTGAACACTGCAAAGACCCCGTCACAATTCCAGAAAACACATTACTCGAAGAGGGGTTCAGAAAAGATGACCTCATCGAGTTATCGCTCTATACCGCTGTTGGCTGCGACAAATGTACTAACGGCTATAAAGGGCGTGTCGGTATTTATGAAGTCGTCCCAATATCCCCGGCACTCTCGGATATTATTATGTCCGACGGCAACTCAATCGAGATTGCCAAACAAGCACACGACGTAGAAGGCTACAACAACCTTAGACAATCTGGTCTATTAAAAATCAGACAGGGTGTTACCACCCTTGAAGAAATCAACCGTGTTACGAAGGACTAATCATGGCAACGAATGCACCCGTTAGACAAACCTTCACCTGGACTGGCAAAGATAGAAACGGTCAAAAAACCAGTGGTGAAATGGATGGAATGAGCATATCGCTAGTCAAAGCCCAGCTTCGGAAACAGGGAGTCATTCCCACAAAAGTAAAGAAAAAATCTAAGCCCTTGTTTGGCGCCCGTAAAAAAGCCATAAAACCTATGGATGTCGCAAACTTTACTCGTCAATTGGCTACGATGATGAAAACTGGCGTGCCGCTGGTTCAATCTTTTGAAATTGTCGCCGATGGCTTGGACAATCGATCGATGGCTGAATTAGTCGAAAAAATTAAAACGGATGTTGCTGGTGGTGACAGTTTTGCATCCGCTATCGCAAAACACCCAAAATATTTTGATGATTTGTTCTGTAGTCTAGTCGGTGCTGGCGAAGACTCAGGGTCCCTCGATACTATGCTTGATCGAGTGGCAACCTATAAAGAAAAAACCGAGGCAATGAAAACCAAAGTAAAGAAGGCGATGAAATACCCCATCACCATTATTCTTATCTCAGTAATCGTAACTGCTATCCTACTTATTAAAGTAGTACCTACCTTTGAAAATATCTTTTCTAGTTTTGGTGCCGAGCTACCGATTTTCACTCAAATGGTAATCAGCCTTTCCGAAGTTGTGCAAGAGTGGTGGTTTGTTGCGTTTATTGTCGCGGCACTCTTGTTTACAGGCTACCAACAAGCCATGCAAAAATCCCAAAAATTCGCCGACTCGATTGATCGGCTTATACTAAAATTGCCTGTGATTGGTCCAATTATCAACCAGTCTGCAGTAGCCAGATTCGCGCGTACACTCTCCACCACATTTGCGGCGGGCGTGCCATTGGTTGATGCGCTTGATTCCGTTGCTGGTGCGACGGGGAATATTGTGTACGAAGAAGCGGTGTACAAGGTTCGTAACGATGTGACTTCAGGGCAACAATTACAATTCGCAATGAAAAGCACCAATGTATTTCCATCCATGCTTATTCAAATGGTTGGCATTGGCGAAGAATCAGGCACCCTCGATGAGATGTTAGATCGGGTAGCAACCCGCTACGAAGATGAAGTCGATGACTCGGTCGATAGCTTATCCAGCATGATGGAGCCCATTATAATGGCCGTACTTGGCGTATTAGTCGGCGGACTTGTAATGGCCATGTACCTACCTATATTCCAGATGGGCAACGTGGTTTAGTCCATACATACTTGCTTCTCTCCCCACTTAATACCGCGCTGCTCCATTACCCCCCAGTTTTGAGCCGCGCTTGCTTACGTACTTTTTATGATTCAATACTTCCTTGCTAACCCCATAGTTTTTATTTCTGTAATTTTTATTCTCGGATTGCTCGTCGGAAGCTTTCTGAATGTAGTAATCCATCGTCTGCCGTTAATGCTAGAAAGCGAATGGGTCCAGCAGTGTGAAGTGCTTCTAGCAGAACAAAAAACTAGCGATCCAAAAAATAGCCATTCCGAAGATCAGGCCACACCGTTTAATCTAATTTGGCCGGGATCTCAC
>JQIA01001120.1_pt1 | contig 14384 bp, 11 predicted proteins | sample 811431 | NCBI WGS metagenome assembly JQIA01 (sample SAMN02998118, study PRJNA258478) | marine sediment metagenome | biome: marine; feature: seafloor; material: sediment; isolation source: oil-polluted sediment collected from 3 locations (0.5 km, 0.7 km and 0.9 km)... | place: USA: Gulf of Mexico ... | reverse complement strand
AGCAATAGAGCGTGGGAAATGTATAACACGTATGTGACCGCCAAATTAATGGGCTACTTCGACAAAGGCATACCGAAGAAGTCGGGGATAATACTGGCTAAGGGAACGAGCGATATACATTAATTAATAAAGGGGTTCCACATGGAACCCCTTTAACTATTATGGCTCTACGGTCCACGTACCTATTATGTTTTCTACGTAGTAGGTATCATCATCATTCTTCCTAACTGTTATAGAGTTACCCCTCCCCGTAACCTCGATGTACTTACCCGCTACTGTAGACAGGGGTAGGATAACGTCGCCCGCCTCCGGTGTTATTCGTATCCCGTTACCTGACTTTTCAGTAAACTTAATAGAGTTCTTTTGGAGGCCCGTTATCAGATTAAAGTTAATCTGACCCACTCCGTTGGCTCTCAACTCCGTGTACATCCTTGCCACTGATAGTGATTTAGTTGATGCAAAATCCGCAGAGATTATATTAAATCTGTCAGTTAACTCCACCCCCTTGTCTGACTGAAAATAGGAGTTTATCTCATCTACCGCGAGCCCTGATACCTCTATAGGATCAATCACCTGTGCGTTTTGAAAACTCCCGCCTCCTCCCCCGTCTCTCATATAAAATCCTGACAACATGCGGGGGGTGCCGCCCGTGTCTCTTGCTATTGGGTTCGTTATTGTAAAGTTGCCTTGAACATAATTTTCAACAGAGGTAGATTCTCTGTAAGCTATATAGGCGCTACCGTATTGAGGAGAGGCGATATCATTCCGATTACAGTTCAGCACAGAAGGATTATTTATATATATATGGGGTGTTCTTAACGCTGCGTAGTCTTTTATAGCTACCCCGCTTAACTTAGACTCAAACCATACAGGGTTGTTAACGGTTATCTGGCCGTCAACTGAACCAGACACCGATTCGTTAAACTTCTCGAAGCTCATTCCTCCGGCACTATCATAGTCTTGGTGATTATCGACGGTGATTGAAACAAAACCATCACTATCAACTATCTGGTTCAGAGCGAAAATTATACCGACACCCGCGTTGCTAACGGTCTTAGGATTTATAAAATGTATATCTTCCATTAAATCAGTAGGCCCATTAGGCTCAAAATCAAAGCCCCCTTCGGGAGACGCGCCGGATGTATTCGAAAATACGGGATTTACAAATGTAATGTTCTTACCGGATATCATCGCCCCACCATTTTGACGGTTGTTATCAAAGGAACAGTTTTCAACATATATGTCCTCCCCTCTGACAACAGCGATACCCACACCCCATCCGTTGTTGCCTTGGGCGTTATATATCTTAATATTTTTAGCGTCATACATAGATATTGCGTGTCCGCCTTCACCAGTAACGCCTGTATGTGTATCTTTATCGCCTGAGAATATACCACCATAAATAGTTATGTTCTCTCGGCTTCGCATATAAATAACCCCATAAGTGGCATCGGCATTAGTTATTGCCTGAAGCGTCGCGCCCTCTGCGAATGTCAAGATGCTGTTGGAGCTGGGTAATATTCCGTAAGCCAAAGGAGCACTTAACGTCGCGTCGATACTATATGTCTTCGCTGGAAACCAAATATTTCTTTCGACATAGAGGCAGGTATTCATTTTTACGGTATCGTCTGTTACGACGTCCCCTTTGACACCATAAGCGAGAACGCTTATCTGCTCACCCCTGCTATTAAATAACCAAGCAGATGAGCCATCGCCGGGCACCATAATCGAGCCACCGTTGTCTACGTAAGTACCGGCAGGAGCACCATAGACGCCATATCGTTCAGGTCCTCCTCCGCCATCGCCCACGGCGTAGTACCCTCTAAGTATCGCCCTGTCAGTATTCGCTGAGGGGGTTACTAACCTTAACGCAGTCACAGTATTAGCTATTAGCGACCCCTCGGTATCTATAGTGATAGTAAGGGATTCCGTTATGATCCTTTCTGATACCAAGTCCCACAGCCAGACTTCTCCAGCCGCATATGGCGGAAGGGTATAATCCGTGGTGTCCACGTCTATCGGTGCTACCGCCGCACGAGAAACAGTCTCACCCAGCTGTTGGGCTATGAACGTTAGCTTGTCGAGTGCCGCCTCGTGGGACTCAGCAGGAAAGGGCCCGAGTGTCGGGTACGCGGTTTCCTGAGTTAAGGGCACTTCCCTCACCAACGTCAGGACTGATATTGTAGACAACGGAGGAGAATCGAATATCACATCGCCGCCATTAGGATCGGTTAAATTTGTCACAGAGCGGCCGCCTGCATAGATTACATTGTCCGCGTAGACCACCATATCACTGGCTTCGTCCACTCTAAAGTCAAACGCGAAGGTGTCCTCGATGCCGTCCGGGACGTAGCTAATTTTGTTGGTCTGCGAATCTACTGTCATGTTGACTCCTATGGGTTCCACGTGGAACCCCTTAAGTTAATTTATTCTCCTAATGAATAGTGATTTCCGTCTTTCTTCTTAAAGCGCCCACCCCATGTGCCGCCCATCGACTCCCAGAACACGCCCAAGGGTTCGTGATCTTTAGTCCGCGTTAAGTACGCTCCCGTCTTCGCGTCAAACAAGTTGAAGTCTTTGGCTAACGCCTTATCATGAAAACTGTCCTCCTTGTGCTTCGCGTTCTCTTTTCCGAACGTCAGATAGAAACCGTTCTTGTATGCGAAGTCGATTAACTGTCCGACCATATACGTGAACCGGCCCTGCTCTCTACTTAACCTCATATCGTATCTCCTTATTATTTGGGGGTTGACCAGAAACCCTGATCCCGTTCTTTCCTTAGCCACTTCTTTGTTCGTCGTAACCGACTATAGTAGTCCGGATCGGACAGTCGCCTCATTTGATCGAGCATCAGCCTCTCCGCTGCTACTCGTGTTTGCCATAGTTTCAACGGAAACGCTGCTTCTTCCGCAGCTTGTTCGACGGCAGGATATAGCACCTTAGCCCAGTCCCCGCCTTCTTTCATTACCTCGTCCTTAGTAGCGTGCATGACTTTCCATATCCGGTTAAGGTCGCCTACAGTGGGACCAGCTATCTGCGCGGGCAGGCCGCCAAACACGTTTGGATCTTTAAAAAACATGTCCCCGGCTACGCCTAAGAACCCGCCCTGCAACATACCCTCTCCAGCCAACTCCGGAGTAAGCTCACGTGGCTCACGCCCCTTAGCTATGTCCTTCAGCTGCAGAATGAGAGTCCCCATAACCGTAGTGCTGGTTAGTAAGCTCGCCGCATACGCCATCTTAGTAGGAGCGGATAGCCCTTTATCCAGCATCATACCCATGTTAGAAACGAGTACTGAGATTCCGAATGTCTTGAACTGAGTCGATGTCTTGATCAGTTCATTGGTTACGGTGTTTGCCTGAGAGCCCCCTGCTGCTATAGCCCTTGCCTTAGCATTAGGCTCAGGCACGGCAAAGTTTGTCTCCTCTTTTATCATGCCGATTATGCGGGCCTTTAAATCGCCGTCAAGGGAGTCTGACGTAGGGTCCACAAAGTTGACGCCTTTCTCCGTTGTAATAGACTTACTGACTGCTGACCAGTCGTCTGCCGTTATACCGTATCTCTCAAAGGCGCTCGCCAGACCACGCGGAAGATTATCAAAACTCTTTGCTGAATGGTCGGCCATATTAGACAGGAACTCCAGCCCGAATACTGCTCGACCTGAATTAGTCCAGTGGTTAAGACCATTAGCCCTCATGGAAAAATCCGCCACCCTATCCAGTTTGGAGAAGCCAACCGAGTCCGTGTACCTGTTTGATGCGACAGCCAAATAATTGGCATAGTCAGCTAATAGGCCCAACTTCCCTGCGGTCTTATAATCGCTGGTCGTAACAAGGTTCTTCATCTGTCGGGTGAATACCTTGACCGGACTCATGCCCATGTACGCAGCACGAGTGGCCATAAACGCCACGTCGGATGTCGCCGTGATACCCGCTAAGGGCAGCTTTGTTATCGTCTGAACTGATCGAAGACCCCGAAAGACGTTGGTTATATTGTCTTCCGATCTCGGTAGCCTCGACCTGATCTGGTCAAGAGCCGCTCTCGATAGAGCACCCGCTCTTGGGTCTCCTGTTACTCTCTGTACTTCAGCCACCATATCATCGACCATTTTTTGGGGGTTCGTCCCAAGTGTTTCCATCAAGCCGATCTCGGTTGACATGCTGTCGATATATTCTTTCATAGAGTCCACCGGATTAGCGTGCATACCATAGTTCTTATTGTAGTCGAGCCACGCCTTGCCATTCTTTGGCTGAAGGTATCTGAACTGCTGATGTGAGTTGCCGAGCTTCTTATGCTGCTTGCCCACCTCTTTTCCAAAGTCCTCGATGTCGCCGCCTTCTTCGGTGATGTTCTTGTATATCTTACGGAGCAATGCGTCGTCTGATATCTTCGGTAGGTCTGTTCTCTGTCTGATATCAAAAAGCTTCAATGCATCAGTCACCCACGCATCCTCGCCAGCTTTAAGCATTGCGGGGGAATAGTGATTCACGGGGATATTAAACCCCTTTAGCTCGCGTATGCTTCCTCCTGCCTTGTTAAAGCGGTCTAACATGGATTTTGTGGTTACGTGCCATGCGTCTATGATAGCCTGTCCGCCCTTAGGAATAGCAGCGTCTGCGTCTCCGAAGATACCCTTAACGAGATTATTGATGAAGTCCTGATTCCCTGCCCTCTTCAGCCCAAATAACTGGGTTCGAGTCTCGTCTATGAGGTCGATGTTCTTTGCCACATATTCTGCTCGAACGCCCTCAATGTACTTATCCAGTGATACCACGCCTGACTTTTGTCGGACGCCGCTGCCAGATATAATGTCGAGGAGAGCTTGTTGAGGCTTGATGCCTTTCTTGCTCTGGCCCGATATATACGTTATAATGGATTCGCGTTTATTAGCATCCAGTATGGCGTCTCTTCGAAGCACCTTCATATCCGCGTGTGATTCCACCATAGTAAAATCCCATGTCTTCTGATCGCCCCCGTCGAATGCCTCTTTCAGTTTGGAGTAAACTACGTCACTCACTACTGGCTTTAATTTTACTAAACAATCTCCTGTCATAGCCATTAGAAGCAGTCCTCCATAGTTTTAATGTGCTCATCGAGTTTAACCACCATATCATCGGCTTCTTTCACTAAGGCGTGGCGCGTGTCCGGTTCTTCTTTAGGGGTTCCACGTGGAACCCCTTCCTCCGCATCGACTTCAACCGGTTGGCGCTTAGTGAAGACGGCTTCTTCTGCCGACTCAATCTGCTGAACCTTGATGCCCGGACTCGCTTTGGGGTCGCGCCCTACTAACGGCCCCTCATCGGCCCGCCTTATGTCTACAGCCTCGTCCGCCTCAAGCACCTTAACCAGATTCTCCTCCGGATCGGAATGCCTTAGCGTGTTAAGGATTGGGTCCATTTCCGGATTACCTTTTGCGAGTCGTTCGATTACTTTGGTGGCCTCACCTACGGTCAAGTCCTTAGGCGTCAGCATTCTGCTTACGCCTTTACCGAGTCCTGCTAAAGTCGCTGATCCAAGGCCCGCAAATGCAACATTAGCTACCGCTTCCGCCCCGCTATACTCTGAGCCAATCTCGTCTTTCCACGACATCTTAGGACCCTGAGCTACGGCTTCTATGCCCGCCTCCAAAACACCGACACGAAGGGCGGCTTGTCCTACTGTAGCGGCCGTCCCGTACCCAGTTAACATAGACGTAGCATAGATAGGATCAAGCATCATCGCGTGAGCGTACCCGGCCATTTCGCCTAACATACCAGTACCAGACTGTTGAGCGAAAGTATCCTTGGAGAAGTCTCGATGACCTTTATACTCCATCTGCACTTGCTCCTGATACTCTTTGTCTGTCACGAATCCTTCAAGCCCGAGTGTGTCTCGTGCGTATCCCGCTAAGCCGTCGGCGTCGCCATCGTAGAAAGCCGCTACTGTCGGAGTGATTTCACCACTACTGGTATACTCCTGTATCCTCTTATTTCTCTGTGCCTCTACTGTAGTAGACACCATCCGTGATATAACCGGGAGGTCTTCATTGATGGCAAGGCCAAGAGCGCCTGACCAGTTCTCCGTGAACCCAGTTTTTCTGGACGTATCGTATGAGGCGGCCTCATGAACAGGCTCTTGTTCTGGATAAAGTTCCATTTAGTCCACCTCCGTATGCTTTCGTACTCTGTCCACCATAGCCTGAACTCGCGCTGCCGACTCCTGCTTGTCCTTGGTTTTCTTGGCTTTAAACTCTGCCTCTGCCTTTGCGCGGTCTTCTGCTCTCTGTGTAGCCTTAGTTGGGGCGTCAGGGTCAAAGGAAAATGCAAATGGCGTCACGCCGTCTGACTTAGTTACTACAGAGCCGTTAGGGGCGTATAAGTTGGTTACGCCTCGACCTACTCCTACCTGCTTTAGAGACCCGTCAAGGATTCCTATGCGAAGTTCAGGCCCAGTAAAGCCTCTTACATCCTTGGCCACAGTATCCCAGTATACGGGAAGGGCGTTAGATATCTTAAACTTATATTCCCATGAGCCCATACCCGGTTTCGGGGGCTGTATACGGGAGCCCATAAAGTCAATAGCGCCGCCAGTAACTTGATCGAACGCCATCTTTTTATCCTTTGTCACGGCCCATACATCCTTGAAAGCTTCCGCCATTAGTGACTGCTGCTTTTTGTTTCCTGCGAACATACCCCCAAAGTTCTCTACGATGTAGGAGTCGAGGTCTGCGTCTTTCATTTCCAGTCGGGTTAGTGTATCAGTCTTTCTGAGCTCCGCACCTTTCAGTATGTTCTCCGCAACGAGTTTGAACTCAGGCCCCTGCGCCATCAGCTGGCCCGCCATAGTCGCCGTCTCACCAACCCCATACTTCTTTAGCTGCTCATAGAAAGGCTCAGCGAACTCACCCATAGACGCGTTTATCGACTGAAAGAACGCCAGCTTATCAGGCGCATTCTCTAATCTATTGCCGAACTCTGTCAACTCTTCGTTCATAAGAAAGCCAGTAAAAGTTCCATAGGTCCCCTGAGACGTTATAGTCGGCTGTATACGGTCACTTAGGCTCTTTTGCATAGCCTGTGGAGACGAGTAATCAATAGGGGACAGGGCCACAAAACCTACCTTATTGGCCCACTTAAGCGTATCCTTGGACCGCTCGTTCTGTCCTTCCACCATATGCTTTTCTAACTGTCTAACTAAGTAAGACTTATTCCGCCCGCCTTCAGACCCCGCCGTGAGCTCCTGCAGTAATGCGGTCTGATCTGACGGAGAGCTAAGCATAACGTCGCTTACCAGTGGTTGGGCCGCCAAAGTACGGCGGGCTTCCCTTACTAAGACCGGGTACTTCTCTTTCAAGATTTTTGTGTTGTTGAGCATGTTTAGGTTATCGACCGGCTTACCATTCCACATATCGTTTATCTGAGACTTGAGATCGTCGGCCTGTAATTTTAAATTGGTGGCGGCCCCTTTCTTTATGGCATTCGTCTCTACGTTAATAGCCGTTCGTAGCTGGTTCGCGAGAACCTTCTGAGTCTCTACGTCTATCTCAGAGGTAGTCTTCGCGTCATTTTCGTTCAACTGACCGAGTGCGCGTACCATCACAGGCACTTCACGCTTCTCAATAGTCTCGTTAAAGTAGTCGGTCTGCTCTCGCCGATCTAAGTCAGTCATCGCCCGCTTCTTCGCTTCCGACGACATCCCTGACAACTCTATATCCAATCTTGCACCACCAAAATCCCGGTTGAGGATGGACTTCTCTACATTGGCCATAGTCTTTCTGGCTATGTAACCGATCTGGTCTTTAGTGGCCCGGACCGAATCTTCTGCATAGGAGGACGCCCCCTTAGCTTTATGGTTAGCGAGGAACTCGTCCTTCACTCGCTGGTTAGTTATCTTTGACGCTGCCTCTTCTACAGCGGATGTATAATTTTTGTTTCTCCACTCAGGGTACACTCTGTGAGCGGGTACGAGGTCGTCGCCTTCGCTGTAGCCTAAGCCATCAGCCAGCTCAACAAAGTTTTCGTCTTCGCTATCGCCGACACTGAACTCCTCCCTGCCTCGGTTAGAAGCAACAAAGGCCCTGTCTGCTTCATGAACGGCTAAAGACGCATCCCGCATCTGCCGCTTGGCGTCTCTCTCAATGTACTTAGCCGCGAGCCCTGCTCCCGTACCAACGGCGTCTCCGATAGCCCGAAACATAGACGACCGAGATTGTGCTTCTTTTAGAGCAAGACCTGGGTCCTTAGTCGCTAAGCGAGAAACTCCTCGTCGCTTTATGGATGGTAACGCTAATCCTGCCATATCAATCTCCGATGGGGTTCCACGTGGAACCCCTAAGTATTCTGATTATAAAAAGAACTTAATTGCCTGACCCGCCGAGGGTATCATGGAGCCTATGTTTCCCCACATCTGCGACCGGGCCTGATGGAAAGCGGAAGTGCCTTCATCCAGTCGGGCCTGTACGTTAGAAGCTCCTACCTTCTTAAGCCAGTCTATATCGGATCGTCCTGTCTCCGTCAACGCGTTTATATATACTTCCGAGGACGCCCCACTCAATCCCGACGCGGCCGCTCTGGCTCGCGCAGTCGCCTCCGTCCTCTTGTTCTCTTCAGTCATGACCCGAACGGCTTCATCAGTACTTTCCTGCTCTGCCTGAGCTGCTCTGTCTGCTGCGTCTAACGCGTCTTGGCCTGCGTCGTAGCTCTCCTTAGCGGCTGCAGCTCCTACTACGACATCGGGGTTAGCCAATAGCAGAGCGGGATTGATAATAGCGGCAGCAGCTAATGGATCGTCTTCTACCTTACGTATAGTTTCCTTTACCGGTTTTGTTACGTTCTCTTCAAACCAATTTCCCATTATATTTTCTCCCTTATAATTCGGCCGAACCACCCAGCGATTTCTGTTTTGAAGGGCAGGTCTTGTTCAATGGTTACTTGAACCTCATCCCCCCATCCCGTGTCTGACACTCGAACTGTCTCGGTTCTTGCTTCTTCTGCCTCACCCATTGGGGTGGGCACTCTACGGTTAGGCGGCCTGTAGCCGTTTACTTTCGGCCTCCATGATTTAATTACTTTAACCCATATGTCTGCCAGCCTCTTCTTCATGGGCCGGGTAGACCCTGCATTGGCTGCCTCCCCTTCTACCGGGAGCGAGATTATTCTATTATCTATGGGGAGCCCTATGTACACTTCCTCTCCGGAGTACTCCAAGGTGAAGGCCCCCGCCGCGTCCGGTATTACGACCGGGTGTAACGCATCATCTACTATGACCTGACACGTCTTCTGCGCCAAATGAGGAACCGTGCCCCCCGATATCGGGGACCCCGTATTAAGGTATACGTAACTGTCCAGCTTTATGTTGGTGTCTGCAAGCTCCCTTTCTAACTGAAGTGCGCCGCCGTCTCGATCTACCAGCATCCAGGTTTCATCGCTTCCGCTGTCTTTCATTGTGGCTACACTAACTATATCTCCCCGAGTGGACCTACGAGAGAACCCCGCTGTTTGGGAATAGGGCTCATATGTTGCCACTACTATCTGACCGAGTGACGTTAACCCCAGTATAAGACTGTCCGGATTAGCCGCATACGCTATATGCCTTATCTTATTTCCTTCTCCCGTTATGTGCTCGCTGGCGTATGTGAGGTCTCGAGATCGCCAAGCGTCTTTACTCCATTCGTATTCAATACTCCGTATCTTACGTCCATCGGAGCTTATGTACATCACTTCTCCGCCGACTTTAACGGACTGGGCCGCGCTTGAACCGTTAGTACTCTGAACCGTAGACTGTATGTCTCCGGGCGTGATAACCCCTCCAGATGCGGAGACTAAATGTTCGGAGTCCTCGGTACCTATGAGAAGTCCAACGCCCCCCGAGATCCATCTAATAGCACCTTTTCGAGTAAGTTTTGCTGATATAGCTTCATCATCCAATGCCGTTCCAAGATCGAAGTCAAAGAAGCCTCCGGACTTAGACCCCCAAAAGGAGGACGGGTCTGAATAGACTCCGCTTAACCACATTCGGCCACCAAAAAATCCGATGACTGACGGCCATATCGACCCGCCCCATGAGGCAGGAGTATTTACGAGAGGCATCAGGGCGAGGGTCCAGACTCCCGCGAAGGAGACGGTTAGCTGATACGGGGCTACAGTAACGGATGTCATGTATAAGGACGAGTCCCCTGATGTTAAGGGCGGCATTTCTTCAGGCGGCTGCATAACCTGCATGTTGGCTATGTCTCCCGACCCGGTCCAAGGAGAGGTGAACGACGCTGCCAGAACTGCCTCGCCCCCTATTGAGCGCCACACCTGAACGGTGGCCGTACCTACTACTATTATAAAATCGGCTATAGGGGCTCCTGAGAACTCGAATATACGGGCCGTAGTCTCGTTGATTTCCCCCATCCATTTCGTTCCGGGGGCGGTTTCTGCAGACCCCTGAAGGTGGGGAATCCAGTTTATCATGGACTCGACGCCGTGTTTACGCCCTTCTACGTTGTCCTGCAATTCCATTCGGGGGGATATTTCGCCCGCCAAAAAGTCGGTTTGTATTACGTTATCCTTTGGCATATCGGTCTCCCTATCTTCCGTATATGTATGGGCCTATTCCAGAGTAACCGTATCGGTATCTTGCGCTTAACAGCTTAGACGCAAAGGCTCTTTTCGGACTCCCCTGCATACCATCAATAGCGCCACCGCCTTCTAACAGAGCTTCCGACTCAACCATAAGAGTCCTTTTAAGTGTCTTATCCCCCGAGATAGCCGACGCGATGAACTCGCCCAGTTTATGGGCGGTAGCAACATCGAATGAGGGGGAGAATAGCGACGTATCGACTATGTTCTTCGTGTACTTAATGTATATTTCCGCTGCGTCGGAGACGAGTCGTCTCCCGTCCTTCTGATATACGACGGGGCTAAGCATGTCTTCGTTATCTGACACTACTCGGATCACCAAACAATCGGCGGGGATCGGGAAGCTGAAGCCAAACTCTGACGGTGACACGGCAGGAGAGGCAGTCAGCTTCTTAAAAGTGGCGGCGAACGTCCAGTCCCGGCTCTCCAAACAGAACTCACGAGCTATGTCGTAGTTGAGCTCGCACTGGTTCGCTTCGAGGGACTCGTCTGCGAAGGACATTATGGAGTTCCCGCCCACATACCCTATGGCCATGTTGCATATGCCTATCTTGTCCATATCAAACTCCTATAGGGGTTCCACGTGGAACCCCCTGTATTATGTTAGCACTTCATTGATTGTCATCTTACTTATAACGCCTGTAGCGTTATCGGTACGGGTTTGAGCCCTGATCTCTGTAGTAGCTGCCGTCTGTACCTCCGTGCGGGTACCCGCTCCGTAATAGTCGCCGGTGCTGTCTCCCGCTCTGACTCTAACGGAGCCGGTACCTGAATACGACCACGTGACTCTGTACATAGACCCGATGTCTAAAGTTACCCCATCATACTTAACGCTCTTGCTGTCACTCGCTGTCCCGTCTAAAGTTATCGTATTCACGGTATAAGCAAACCCGACTGCGGCTTCAAAATTAGTGCAGTCAGTCGTCAGGTTAGGGCCGTACTCAATTAGCCCGCCGTTACACCAGAAGTCTTTTAGCATATCGGATAACGATCCGGTGAATCCCTGAGCCTGTAGAAATTCGTACCACATATCCTGATTGTGTAGCGGCTCTGCTCCCCATGCTATGAGGAACTCCCTCTCCGCGTCATTAATCTGTCCGCTCGTCGCCCCGTTAGCTTGGTAGTAAAGGAGCAGGAGATTGTTATAGTCGTTATTATATTCTGGCATAGCCCCTCCTCTTATACAGGTATTATGTTATCTGTTCTTCTAACAGTGATACTCACAGATGGTTGGAAAACTGTGCCAAGGTTTACTACCTCTGAGGTAGATGCCAGTGTGGCCAGTCCTGCTTTTCTCTTAATAACAAATCTAATCTGATCACCTACACCAAGGTCAAACCCACCGTTTAAAGGTACTGTACCAGTAAAGTCCTGAGCAAAACCCGACAGTTCAAACATAAAACCAGTAGCGCCATCATATAGTTGCCATGAACCTCCAAATGGCTTATGTTCCACAAAAACAAAAAGCTCTGACGTACCTGTTATATCTATCCGCAAATTTACATCCCCTGAATAATACCCCTTGGTTGCTATTGTAAATACACCAACAGCACAGGCTATATCTCTCGACCACTTTACAGTATCAAACGCAAGTAACTGCTCTGTCCCGTCGAGCACTAAATTTGTTGAAAGATATGCAGACATACGAGCACGGTACATTTCTTCTTTTGAAAGTGGCTGATCCCATTTATCTATATTGGTGTCAAAGTCTGTTATCTGTGCCCCCGGAACGTTCGCCATATAAAAAGTACGGTTCTGAAAAAGAATATCCCCGATAACATAGTCGAAATCGGCTTGCCAAAATGGGTAAGCCGCTATCGAATCCTGCCGTCCTTCCTCGTCTATAGAACTTATTGTAATATCAGTCCCGGTCGCATCATTGCTTTTTAACGTTATATCTGTTAACGAGCTTACGGATATTTTTAGTGTCTTATCGCCGACGCCCTTAAACGGTGGAGATATTTCAACGACACCGGTTATGGCTTTTACAGAATTTGAAGAGCTAAGAGCGAGGGCTGATGTTGCGGTGAATTTATCTCCGATTACTAAACCTGCTCCAAAATAGTCTACGGTTGTCGCTATAATCTCGTAATAAGTATCGACTGTAAGATTACCTGAATCTTGCAAGTCGCCCAAGGTTTCTACTATGGTGTCGCCATCGCCGACGTTAAAATCATCTAAAGATACATTTTCCCACCTCTGATCGCCTTCATCAAAGTTAGGGCTTTCGAAAACTCTTAGCCTGACCTTGTTGTCAACGGGGATGCCTACAGGCTGGAGTACTAAAAAATTTGTCTGAAAAAAGGTCGCACCGGTACTTATATCGACGAAGGTTGTAAACGCTTCCGTTATAAACTCTTTACCCGTTACATCATAGGCGTTTCCAGGCTGAATATCCGCCTGAAGGTTGTCTCTTGTCTTGGTCCCTTTATAAACATCGTCGGTCCCGGTAAGAGTAGGATTGCCATTAAAGTCACTATAATACAAAGCTCTTGAGAGCGGATCTACACTCACAACACCCACAGTACCAACGTCATCTCGAATTAAAATCTCACCTGAGTAGTTACCTTTTGTGATTGTAACACCATCAGGTACAGTTATGGAGCCCCCTGCTTGTAACTGATTAATCCAGTCCGCACCGTCGAATCTATCAAAGTAAAGAATCACACCGCTTGTTCGTATTCTATAATCGTTCGTCGATGGTGCGCCTGTTGCATCATAAAGACTTATAGTATCATTGTCTATTACACGAGCGTATACCTCAGTATTGTTTTCGTTTTGCTTTGTCCACCCCTCGCCAAACTCGTCGCCCTGTACTATAATCTGTTTAGCCATTTTAAGAAACCTCCGTATCCATTGTCGTATTCCATAGAGAAGTCATCACGTCGCCCCAATAGGGAATCATGATACTTTCCCAATACGTTAGAATTAATGCTTCTAATACACAATCATTTCGATGTGGCATGGGGCCCTCTTTTGGTTAAAGGGGTTCCACGTGGAACCCCTATGATTATTATGGGACTGGAGTAACGGTGATTACAAAGTCCTGAAGTGCAAGAGTCTTCACTCCATCAGTGACAGAGAAAACGAAGTCACCAGTAATAGTGTCGGTATCATCATGAACGTATTGTAGAAGCCCGTCATTGATGTTCTTCTGAGTGAACTCAGTAATAGGAGTCCCTGCATCCGTGGTTAGCTCAAGCTGGCCATTTAACGGTCCGCTCGTAGCCGTGAATGCGAGGTCTTCGTCATCGCTGTCTCTGACAGATGCTCTTAGCATGGCCGGTGTAATAGCGAGGGTCCCGCCTTCAAGGACTGTGCCGCCTGTATTGACCTGAACCGTTGGGGCTGGGTCAGACGCGTATTCCTGCTCCGCCATATATTCGACGATCTGTGTGAGGCAGGAGTCGAACAGGATAGACCCGCTCTCTCCACTTCGGACAGTGGCCGAAATACCAATAGCTACGTCGCCTTCCACGATGTCTGTGGAAGTAGCCGTTTCTTCGATAGATTCTTTACTGCCGTTTAACTCCACTCTGTAGTAGAGGGCTGCCGCAGTCGACTTGCCGTAGTTCGCTTCTCTGGCTCTGTCCACCAAAGATCGGAGTTTGTTAGCAATTTCCACCGCACGATGCTGGTCGGCCGCCGCTAAGTCTATATACACAGCCAGCGTTCCGGCGGCAGGCGCAACAGGCGATCCGGTGGTGTAGTCGGTGACGACTGTAGTTTTCTTAACTGCTTCTAACGCTTTAGTACCTTTAACTGGCATGATATACTCCT
>JQIA01001119.1_pt1 | contig 14385 bp, 12 predicted proteins | sample 811431 | NCBI WGS metagenome assembly JQIA01 (sample SAMN02998118, study PRJNA258478) | marine sediment metagenome | biome: marine; feature: seafloor; material: sediment; isolation source: oil-polluted sediment collected from 3 locations (0.5 km, 0.7 km and 0.9 km)... | place: USA: Gulf of Mexico ... | reverse complement strand
TACTCCAGATGATGCCATGGTATTAGATAGTAATGGAAATTTATACGCCTCAAATTTTGTTGGAGATTCCGTTTTTAAATTTGACGCTGATGGAAATGGCGCTCCATTTATAACAGGATTAAATTCTCCTAATGGATTAGCATTTGACTCTAACGAAAATTTATATATATGCGACTTTTATGGAGTTGCCATATATAAATATGATATTGATGGTAATTTATTAGAAACCTTTTCAAACATAATTAGACCATCAGGTCTTATTAAGGCATTTGATAATGACGATATGATTTTTACAAATTATACAGATAGTTCTGTAAATAGATTGGAGCCCGACGGTACGATTACGGTAATATCATCAGATTCTGAATTAAATGGACCTGTAGGTTTGGCTTACGATGAGAATGGGGTTCTGTATGTTGGAAATTATAATGATAGAAAAATATTTAGAATCTTAAATGATGGGACCGCAGATTATATTGCACAATTACCTACAGATGGAGGATCTAATCCAAATCTAGGGTTTATTACTTATGGACAAGGAAGGCTTTGGGGAACCACTATGGGTAGCGATAAAATTTATGCAGTAGACCAAAATGAAGTAGATAGTTATATCCTTTTCGCAGGAAGTGACCAAGGATCTATGGATGGTGATATCGATCAAGCTACATTTCATACCACTAATGGAATTATTTTTAATGAGGTTGAGGACACCATGTATATCACTGATTTTGGAACAAAAAATATTAGAGTAATTTCAGATGTGATCTTATCGTTTGGTGAAGAGGTGCTTAACTTAAAAAGCCTTCAACTTTTTCCAAATCCAGCAATTACAACTTTGAATGTTAGGACTTATGTAGATGGAGATTATCAATTAAATGTATATAATATTTTAGGAGAAACTGTTTTTTCTGTAGAAGAGAACTTTCAAAACAATTCCATTTCAAAGAGTATTGATATTAGTTCTTTGCCTAGTGGAGTTTATTTAGTAAAAGTTACTTCTCAAAATATAACAAGTGTTAAAAGGTTTATTAAAAAATAATATTATGAAAAACATAATTATACTCCTATTTTTCGGCTCTTTTTTAACTGTAGCCGCTCAAGAAGTAACAACTTTAGCATCGATTCCAACAAATTATGGGGATGGCATGATCATGAGTCCCGAAGGAAATGTATTGGTATCTGGCGGATGGAACAAGGATAATATATTACAGATAACACCAGAGGGTGTGGTAACTACATATGTTAGTGGTTTACCTGGTCCAGTTGGGATGGGCTTTGATTCTGATGGAAACCTATACGTATCTAATTATACAGGAAACTCCATTAGTAAAGTAACACCAGAAGGAGTTATTACTGAATTTGCGTCAGGATTAGATGGCCCTGCTGGACTTATTGTAAGCGATAATGATGAAATATTTGTCACCCTATATGGCGATAATTTTAGCGGAAATGGAAGCACAGTTTTAAAATTTGACTTAAATGGCAATTCTGAAGATTATGCATTCGGTAATGGAATTTTAGATGCTATTGGCGTGACCATGGATGAAGACCAAAATCTAATTATTACCAATTTACTTGGAGGGAAAGTCATTAAAGTAGATACAGATCAAAACATAGAAACTATTTCAACAGTTGCAGGAGCCAGAATTAATCAGATCGTTTATTCTAATGAACATGTGTTTATTCCAAGTCCTAATTTAAGAAAGATATATAGAGTGAATACTATCGATGGAAGTGTGGAGCATTTTGCAGGTTCAGGAGAGAACGGAACAACAGATGGCGAATTATTGGAAGCTCAGTTTAATTGGCCAAATAGTTGTGCGATTAATGAAGCAGGAGATACCCTCTATATTCTTGAAGGAACTCTTGGGTTGATTCGAGCGATAGACTTAAGCGGGACATTAGGATTAAATGATATTGAAGCAGGTTCTCATGGATTTAGATTAGAACAAAACATTCCCAATCCGTTTAATGATAACACCAGTATAAACTTTAGCCTTTCGAATACCGAAAAAATTTCTATAACCATTTATAATACACAAGGTAGACTGGTAGACCAACCTGTAAATAAAGTCATGAGTCCTGGGAACCATTCCCTATCTATTAATTTAGATAAATTTTCAAATGGATTATATTTTTACACTCTTGAAGTTGGAAAACATAGAGTGACGAAAAAAATGATTTTGGTTAAATAAGTTATTTTAAAATTTAGGTTGTTTTTTTTAAAAGTCAAAGGGTAACTTTTGGCTTTTATTTATTTTTCTAAAAAAGCTTCCAAATCTTCTAAACTTTCAGGTTTTGCAATAAACTTCTTGTCTTTATCGAGGACAAAATAGGTTGGTGTGCTAGTAAGACCGTATGTTTTAACAATTTCATTTTCCCATTTACCCAATTTTATAATATGATTAAACTCAGGGTATTTTAATATTTCATTTTCCCATTTAATTTCATTGTCTTCTAATCCTATGGCAATAACTTTATACTCTGTACTGTCTAGTGTTTGTACAAGGGATTTTAATTTTGGTAGTTGCTCTAAGCAATGAGAACAAGTACTACTCCAAAAAATAAGAATATAATTTTCTGAAATAGCTAACTCGCTAAGCTGATGTTTTTGTTGGACTCCATTTTTTTCAGTTTCCCATTTAATATCTGGAGCAACATTACCAATAGATAAATTTTTAAACTGCGTTAGTTTTATTACTAAATAGTCATCTTTTAGTTCTTCAGCAAGAGGGATTAAATGTGTTGAAGCTAAATAATTTGCGAGATTTTTTAAATTATAATTCACCAATTTTTGCCATAGTTTATCTAAAAAGTATTTTTGAAAATACGGATCTGTAGTACTAATCAATTTTGCAACCGTGTCGATATTAGTGTTATTTGAGGTTTCTTTATCCATTCCTTTATGAGAAACTCCTGCGATATATGCCAAGGAACGCTCTAATAAAAAGTTAGAACTTTGTAATACCTTATCCTTAAAGTCTACATTGTTAAAATAATTTGTAGTTAAATTATTTAAATAAGTTTCTTTATCTTCATAACTAGTTGGAATATAAGGCTTATTTGCTCTAATAAAATGGTTGGCTAGGCTGTTTTTGGACTCTTCCTCAAACTGATTTTGAGCCGCTAATTGTTTCTTAAAAAGAGTCGTTAATTCTTCTTTGTCGCTTCTTTTATTTACGTAAAAACCTTCTATTTCTTTACCAATGGTGGCCATACTCCTCAAATAAGAATTGAGTAATAAATTACCAGAAGATTGCTGAAAAATTACCCCAGTGTCTTTGGTAAATGAAAGCTCAATATTCTCATTGCCATTATAAATAATATCGAAATTATATTCATCCTGAGGTGCTGCATAAACCAATTTATATACCCCTTCTTTTTTTGTGGAATCTAATAAAAATTCCACAGTTCCTTCTTCAATTTTTCCTTGAGCGACATAGATGTTACCTGTGGGTGAATTTTCATATAAAATAGCCCATCGATAATCTTCGGCTGGAGAAAAAGTTGCTTTTATCGAGTTTTGAGCCATCAATAAAGAAGGGAATAAAAGGAGCAAATAAAAAGCGTATATAAATTTCATATAATAGTTGTAATTAAAGATTATTAGAGCTTAAAATGATCTACTGCTTGTAATGCTTTTTTAATGGTCTTGATCCCATCAAAAGTAATAATTAATCGCAATCCTTTTCTAGTATCTTTTTCTTTCATTTTTACAAATTCAGAATTGTTCTGAGCAAAAGTCAATACATTAGAAAAATTATTGCTTTGGTAGAAAGCACTTTGTTGATCTGCCACAAAATAACCTACCATTTTACCTTGTTTCATAATTAATCGTTCTAGCCCCATAGCAATAGCGATCCATTTAATACGAACACTATTTAATAAATCTTCAGCTTGAGTTGGCAACTCTCCAAAACGATCAATAAGATCGGATTCATATTTCTGAAGTTCTTCTTCGGTTTTAAGCTCACTAAGTTTGTTATATAAGTTTAATCGTTCTGTAACATTATTAACAAAATCATCTGGGAATAACAATTCAAAATCAGTGTCGATTACGGTTTCCTTTACAAACTTTTTCAGTTCGTGTTCTGTTCCAGAATATAAATCTTTAAATTCTTTTTCTTTTAACTCGTCAATTGCTTCTGCTAAGATTTTCTGGTAGGTTTCAAAGCCAATCTCATTAATAAAACCACTTTGTTCCCCTCCTAATAAATCTCCAGCTCCTCTAATTTCCAAATCTTTCATGGCAATATTTAATCCACTACCCAATTCACTAAATTGTTCTAGTGCCTGAATTCGTTTACGGGCATCGTCTGTCATAGCAGAATAGGGAGGCGTTATAAAATAACAGAATGCTTTTTTATTACTACGCCCCACACGACCTCGCATTTGGTGTAAATCTGACAAGCCAAAATTATTAGCATTATTTATAAAAATGGTATTTGCATTTGGCACGTCTAATCCGCTTTCAATAATAGTTGTAGATACCAATACATCAAATTCATTATTCATAAAAGCCAACATCAATTGCTCTAATTTTTTACCTTCCATTTGGCCATGACCAATTCCAATTTTAGCATCTGGCACTAATCTCTGAATCATTCCAGCAACTTCTTTTATGTTTTCTATTCGATTATGAACAAAAAACACTTGACCATTTCTGGATATTTCATAACGTATGGCATCTCTAATTATCTCTTCTGAAAAACGAACGACTTCTGTATCTACGGGATATCGATTAGGGGGCGGAGTATTAATAATAGAAAGATCTCTTGCCGCCATCAAGCTAAACTGAAGGGTTCTAGGTATAGGTGTAGCAGTTAAGGTTAATGTATCTACATTTTGTTTTATGGTCTTGAGTTTGTCTTTTACAGCAACGCCAAATTTTTGTTCTTCATCGACAATCAACAAGCCTAAATCTTTAAATTCAATAGACTTATTAACTAGTTGGTGGGTTCCAATTACAATGTCTAATCTTCCATTTTTTAAGCCTTCTAAAACTGTTTTTCTCTGTTTGGTAGATCTAAATCGGTTAAGGTAATCCACATTTACGGGCATTTCTGACAATCGTTCGGTAAAGGTTTTAAAATGCTGAAATGCTAAAATGGTAGTTGGAACTAAAATCGCGACCTGCTTGCCATTATCAACAGCTTTAAAAGCTGCCCTTATAGCGACTTCGGTTTTTCCAAAACCAACATCCCCACAGACCAACCGATCCATTGGGCGTTCATTTTCCATGTCCTGCTTTACATCTGCTGTAGCAGTAATTTGATCTGGAGTATCTTCATAGATAAATGAAGATTCTAATTCCAGTTGTAAATACGAATCAGGATCGAAAGCAAATCCTTTTTGTGTACGCCGTTTGGCATATAATTCGATTAAATTATAGGCGATTTCTTTAACTCGTTTTTTGGTTTTCTGTTTTAATTTTTTCCAAGCATCACTCCCTAATTTATAAACTTTAGGAGTGGTTCCATCTTTGCCATTATATTTCGATATTTTATGTAAAGAATGAATACTGAGGTATAAAATATCTCGCTCCCCATAAATTAATTTTATAGCTTCTTGTAGCTTACCTTCCACATCGATTTTTTGCAGTCCACCAAATTTCCCTATACCGTGATCGATATGAGTAACATAATCACCGACCTCTAAATTGGTAAGTTCTTTTAAGGTAATGGCTTGCTTTTTTGCGTAGCCATTTTTTAGCTGAAACTTATGATAACGTTCAAATATTTGATGATCGGTATAACATACGTTTTTCTGCTGTGAGTCTATAAACCCTTGGTATAATGAAAACACAATAGTTTCAAATTGATCTACCTGCTGTTCAGCATCTTCAAAAATATCATGAAAACGTTGGGCTTGTTGCTCACTGCTACAAAAGATATAATTTTTAAAGCCGTTTTTAGTATTTCTGTTAAGGTTATTAATAAGTAAATTAAACTGCTTATTAAATGAAGGCTGAGGTAGGGTTTGAAAATCGATTGTTAGCTCATCAGAACGATCAATAAGTTGAACTTTCGTGAAATCTTCTAACTGACTTTTAAATAATTTTGAAGTACAAAAGAGTTCTTCTGGTGCACTAATTTTTAGTTCAGATTCTAAATTTACAAAAGTCTTTTTAGCAGTTTTAAAGAGCTGATCCAAACTACTGGTTAAAATTTCTTCGTTTTTAAGAAAAATAACAGTTTTGGCAGCGATATACTTTAAGAAAGTAGTTCGTTGCTCATCCATCATTTTGTTTTCCACATTTGGGATGATGGAAATCCTTTTAACAGGCTCTGTAGAAAGTTGCGTTTCTACATCGAAAGTTCGAATACTATCCACGTCATCACCAAAGAACTCGATACGATAAGGTTGGTCATGACTAAACGAAAACACATCTAATATTCCTCCACGAACCGAAAACTCTCCAGGTTCTGTAACAAAATCTGTTCGCTTAAAATTGTATTCAAAAAGGACTTCGTTTACAAAATCGATAGACAATTCGTCTCCAATATTAATTTTTAAAGTATGCCTTTCTAATTCTTTACGAGTTACTACTTTTTCAAACAATGCTTCAGGGTAACTAACGATAACCGCTGGCTTTTTTCGAGAATTGATTCGGTTTAAAACTTCAGATCGCAATAATACGTTAGCATTATCTGTCTCTTCTATTTGATAAGGGCGACGATAACTTCCAGGATAAAACAACACATTTTTTTCGCCTAATAAATTCTCCAAATCATTTAAATGATAAGCAGCTTCTTCTTTATTGTTTAAAATAATTAGAAAAGGCTTGTCTACACGCTTAAAAACTTCAGCAATAACTAAAGAATAGGAAGAGCCAATAAGACCAGAAATGGCTGTTTTTATTTCGGTTTGGGCAATAGCATCCTGCAGTTTTCTAAGATTAGAAGACTTTAAAAAAAGCGAAGAAACAAGGGCTTTGCTCATTTGGGCAAATATAAGCTTTGAAAATAATACACTAGATTTTTTTAAAGATATTTTAACGATTCTCTATTAATATTTAATATGAAAACTGTTTCAATAGGTTTATCTTTGTAGAATAAATTATAGATTATGTCATTTTACGAATTATTTAAAAAAGGCCACCAAACTAGAAATAAAGCTCATTTCGCCTCTATTGCCTCCATAGCTATGGCAGATGGAAAAATGACTAAAGAAGAAGAAGTATTGTTAAAATCTTTAGCAACAAAATTTGGAGTTAATTCTTCAGATGTGAAAACAATATTAAAAAATCTAGCACAATATCCATTAATCCCCTCTAACTCTGCTGAAGAAAGGTTAGAACGAATTCATGATTTATTCGATATGATTTTTACAGATCATGAAATAAACGTTAAAGAATTAGTGCTTATAAAAAGGTATGCAATTGGATTAGGATATAATTCGATTGATGCTAATGAATTAATCAAAAACTCTATAGAAATCTATACGGGGGAAATTAAATTTGATGAGTATAAGTATCTGATTGATAAAAGAATGAATTTGTAAATTTATTCTTTTTCAGCCTTTTTCATGAATTCTTCCGCTTTTTCTACCATTTCTTTATTTCCGCAGAAAAACGGTACACGTTGGTGAAGCTCTGTTGGCTTTATTTCTAAAATACGCTTAAACCCATTACTAGCTTTTCCTCCTGCACGTTCTGCTAAAAAGGCCATAGGATTACATTCATATAATAAACGCAATTTTCCATCCCGATTTTTAGAGGTATTAGGATAGATATAAATTCCACCTTTAATCATATTTCTATGAAAATCGGATACTAAGGAGCCAATATATCTAGAAGTATAAGGGCGGTCTTCTTCTTCCGATTGACAATATTTGATATAGTCTTTTACGCCTTGTGGGAAATGAATATAGTTCCCTTCATTTACAGAATAGATACTCCCACTATTTGGAAACTTCATGTTAGGATGTGAAAGGTAATAAGTACCAATAGCTGGGTTTAAAGTAAATCCATTTACACCGTGACCGGTACTATAAACTATCATGGTTGAAGTTCCATAAACAATATAACCCGCGGCAACTTGTTGGTTCCCAGGCTGTAAAAAATCATCTATTGTTACTGGAGATCCCGATGGAGTAATTCTACGGTAAATTGAAAAAATAGTACCTACCGAAACATTTACATCAATATTAGAGGAGCCATCTAAAGGGTCCATTAAAACTACATATTTGTTGTCGTTTTTGTTGTTGCCTCCTTTTATAGAAATAAAATCATCTTCTTCCTCACTTGCAATTCCACAAACAATCTCACGGTTAATAAGGGTTTTAATAAAAACCTCGTTGGCGTAAACATCTAGTTTTTGTTGGGTTTCCCCTTGAATATTTTCACCACCAGCAGACCCTAATATATCTACAAGCCCTGCTTTATTTACTTCGTGGTTTACAATTTTTCCTGCTAATCTAATAGAATTGATTAGCCTAGAAAGTTCTCCAGAAGAGTACTTAAACTCAGCTTGTTTATTAATAATAAATTCGCCAAGTGTTTTGTTGTGTTCTGTCATTACAGTAGGTTGAAATGAATTTGATGCAAATATCGTTAATTTTAAAGAAATTGACCCGATATTTGTCAATTCAAAAATAAAAAATATGAACATTCTAGTGAGAGAGAGCAGCCCTAAGGATATGCCTCAAGTTTTAGCTCTTATAAAGGAATTAGCAGTTTTTGAAAATTCTCCAAATGAGGTGGAGGTAACGGAGGAAATATTGATCAAAGAAGGCTTTGGGAATGTTCCTTTGTTCACTTGCTTTATAGCTGAAGTAAATAATGAAATTATTGGAATGGCATTGATTTATTATCGTTTTTCAACTTGGAAAGGAAGAACAATACACATGGAAGATCTTATTGTAAAAGAAAAGATGCGAAGTAAAGGGATAGGGAAAGCATTGTATACAAAAGTGATAGCCTATGCTTACGAAATGAAAGTAAAACGAATTGAATGGGCAGTTCTCGATTGGAATAAAGGCGCTATACGTTTTTACGAGCGTAGTGGAGCTAAAGTAATGAAGAATTGGTATATTACTCATATGGAGGAGTCGGGGATTAAAAATTATATTGCAACCTTATAAACTCCCATGCTTAGACATGGCAATATTATGAACATATTTAAATTTGGCGGAGCATCTGTAAAAAATGCTGAGGGAGTAAAAAACGTATTAACTGTATTAGACTCTACCGGAGAATCAAAACTGGTAATCATTGTTTCTGCAATGGGGAAAACTACCAATCACTTAGAAGCAGTAGTAAGTAATTATTTTTCTAATTCTGAAGAAATGAAATCTGCAGTTTCTATTGTTTACGATTATCATTATAAAATTATTTTAGAATTATTTGAGAATACTTCACATCCTGTATTTACCAAAATATCTAAGCTATTTAATGAACTTAAGTCTTTTTTAGGAAGTAATAAATCTTCAAATCATGCTTTTGTTTACGATCAGATTGTAAGTTATGGAGAGCTTCTTTCCACTACAATAATTTCGGAATACTTTTCAGAAAAAGGAATTAAAAATACCTTCTTAGATGTTAGAAAATGCATTAAAACAAATACCAATTATCGAGATGCTATAGTAGATTGGAAAGAAACACAAAGCAAAATTAAAAAAATTGTAAAGCCGGATGAGATTACCATAACACAAGGGTTTATTGCTTCAGAAAGTACACATAACTTTACAACCACTTTGGGTAGAGAGGGGTCTGATTATACCGCAGCTATTTTTGCTTATTGTTTAAATGCACAAAAAGTAATTATCTGGAAAGATGTTCCAGGAATACTTAATGCGGATCCTCGTCATTTTAGTAAAACAGAATTATTAAACCATATTTCGTATCGAGAAGCTATCGAGTTGGCTTTTTATGGAGCCTCTGTAATACATCCAAAAACACTACAACCTCTTCAAAGAAAAGAAATCCCATTGTTTGTAAAATCATTTTATAATCCTACTAAAGCAGGTACCTGCGTAGGCAAAGGAGTTGCTTTAGACCCATTGATTTCTTGTTTTATTCTGAAAAAGAATCAGATACTTATTTCACTTTCTTCTTTAGATTTTTCATTTATGATGGAAGATAATATCGGCGATGTTTTTAAATTACTTCACCAGCATAAAATGAAAGTCAATCTTATTCAAAATTCTGCGATTAGTTTTTCGGTTTGTATAGAGAATAAATTCAATAACCTGGATTCTTTACTTATAAAACTTAGAGAGACATTTAGAGTATCATGGAACGAAAACGTTACTCTTTATACGATTCGTCACTCAAGGCCATTAGAAATTAATAACCTGCTTAAGGGTAAAAAAATGTTGCTACGGCAAGAAAGTAGAGAAACCGTTCAATTAGTAGTAAAGGAATAGGCTAATACGTTTTTAGCTATATTTGTTTTGAAAAATTATAAACTTTTATGGGATTAGTTACTGCAAAAGAAGTGGCAAAAACAATCAATGTAGATCGATATGGTTTATTGGGTACTTTTTTGGGTTGGACACTAATGCGGGTTTTAAATATTTCTACAATTAATAAAGTCTATGATAAGCACAAGCATCTAGAAGGATTAGATTTTATAAACGCCTTATTAGAGGAGTTTGAAATAAAGTTTGAAATTCCTGAAGAAGACCTAAGACGAATCCCTAAAGAAGGCCCTTTTATTACTATATCTAATCATCCATTAGGTGGAGTAGATGGAATGTTATTGTTAAAACTATTATTAGAGCATCGATCGGATTTTAAAATCATAGCCAATTTTTTACTGCATCGTATTGAGCCTATGAAGCCTTTTATTATGCCAGTAAATCCTTTTGAAGAACATAAGGATGTTAAATCTAATTTTGGAGGATTTAAACATGCCTTAAAACACTTACAAGATGGCTATCCCTTAGGTATTTTTCCAGCTGGGGAAGTATCTACTTATAGAGATGGAAAACTTATTATAGACAAACCATGGGAAGAAGCGGTGATGAAATTAGTAAAGAAAGCTAATGTGCCTGTTGTACCCATTTATTTTCATGCTAAAAACAGTAAATTGTTTTACAGAATGGCAAAAATGAGTGATACGTTTAGAACAGCAAAACTTCCATCGGAAGTACTTACTCAAAAAGAACGATTGATTAAAGTTAGAATTGGAAAGCCCATTTCTATTAAAGATCAAGACGAACAAGAAACTCTAGAAAGCTTTACCAATCTTATTAGGAGAAAGACTTATATGCTGGCCAATCCTTTTGAAAAGAAAAATATATTAGACAGCATTCCTAAAAAACTAAAGTTTCCAAAACCACCAAAAAAAATTGTAAAACCCGTTCCAGTTTCTATTATTGAAAAGGAAATAGATTCTTTAAGAAAAAATGATAAGCGTCTTTTAGAAAGTAAAAATTATGAGGTTTTTTTAGCAGAAGCAATCATAATTCCTAATATAATTCAAGAGATTGGTAGACTTCGTGAAATTACTTTTAGAGAAATTGGAGAAGGAACCAATAATTCTATCGATCTAGATAAATTTGACGCTTATTACCACCATATGTTTTTGTGGGATCATGTAGAGAAAAAAATTGCTGGAGCCTATCGAATGGGAATGGGCTCAGAAATATATTCAAAATATGGAATAAACGGATTTTATTTACAAGATTTATTTCGATTTGAACCGGAACTATTTCCAATGATGAGTAAGTCTATCGAGATGGGACGTGCTTTTATCATTAAAAAGTACCAAATGCGCCCTATGCCTTTGTTTTTACTTTGGAAAGGAATTGTGCATACCACACTTCGTTTTCCTGAACATCGCTATCTAATTGGAGGAGTAAGTATAAGTAATAAATTTTCAGAGTTTTCTAAATCGTTGATGATAGAATTTATGAAATCTAATTATTACGATCCATATGTGGCCCAATATATTAAGCCGAAAAAAGAATATAAAGTCAAACTAAAGGATGCGGATAAAGATTTTATTTTTGATGAAACGGAAGCAGATTTAAACAAGTTTGATAAAATTATCGATGAGGTAGAACCAGGGAGTTTACGTATTCCAGTTCTTTTAAAAAAATACATCAAACAGAATGCAAAAGTGGTAGCATTTAATGTGGATCCGTTATTTAATAATGCTATAGACGGTTTAATGTATATTCGTATTGCAGACCTTCCCGAAAGCACTGTGAAACCTGTTATGGAAGAGTTTCAAGCTGAATTAGAAAAAAAATATGGAAACTACAAGACAGAAGAGGAGTGATTTTATGTATAAGAATCTATTAAACTTTTACTATATTCCTTTATTTCATTTCTAGTTTTTAAAAATGCCTTTTCAATCTCTTCTTTTGTGCCGCTAATTTTTGAAGGATCTGTAAAATTTTGATGCAATCTAATTGCATTTTTTGAAGGGATAAATGGACAATTTTCATGAGCGTGATCGCAAACGGTTAAGATAATGTCAAAATTAATCGCGTCATATTCACTTACATTATTTGAAGTATGATTAGAAATATCAACACCATCATCATTCATAATGGAAACTGCATTTTTATTAAGACCATGGGTTTCAATCCCAGCACTATATATTTTTGCTTTTTCATTTGCAAATAAAGAGAGATAACCATGTGCCATTTGACTGCGACAAGAATTTCCTGTACAGAGTACTAATATATTTTTCATTCTATAAATATTTTATTTCTTCGTTCCATCAATACATTATCGTGCCATATTCCATCGCGTTTGGCAATCTTTTCTCGAAAACCAATTTCTCTAAATCCGCAAGATTTATGCAAAGCAATACTGGATTTATTTTGAGTAAAAATTGCAGCTTGTAATGTCCAAAATCCGTAATTCTTACTTTCCGAAATCAAATGTGTCAATAGCTTTTTTCCTAAGTTTTTACCCTGATATTCGGAGTCGATATAAATGGTGTCTTCTGCAATACCACGATACACATTTCGATTAGAAACGGTACTTAAAGCACACCAGCCAATAACATCGTTATTATCTTCCAATACAAACCTACAGCAATCTAAAAATTTTAGATTCCAAGTTTCCCAATCGGGAACCTTGGTTTCAAAAGTTGCAATACCCGTTGCCAAGCCCTTTTTATAAATCTCGGCTACTTGAGGATAATCGGATGCTATTAGCGGGCGGATTTTCATTTAGCAACAACCACTCTCAGCAGTACAACAGGCTTCAGCAGTTTCTGAAACAACTTCAGGTACTCCACAGGTTTCTTTTGCTTTACAATCTGTTTTATATACTGCTAATTTTATAACTAAGTTATTTTCATGAATTTCAAAATCACTAACAAAAAGTTGTGCGGTATGAAACTGCGGGTTACTATATTCAAATTTTACTTCCGCATTCATATCGTAAGGTTTCATTTCTCCTACTTTGTTTAGAATAGCTAAGGCTTTGTAAACTCCCATAAATTCTGTTTTTCCGATTTCTGAAGGACTTTCCCAAAGTTGTATAATAGTTTCATTCCATGCATCGGTTCCAGAGCCACAATCCACTGAATCTACAGCAATATGTTTTACTTCGGTAATATGATAATTGGCTCCAACTAATTTATTAGGCGCATATTCAAAGAGTAAAGATTTGTCTTTGTTCTCGTTTAATAAAGTAAATAATTCTTGTGTTTTCATAATCTATACGTTTATTATTAACAGCAATTTGCTGTGGTAGTATTAAAAAAATTATTAAATAAATTCTGCAATTCTTTAAAACGGATAACATCAATACAGTAGCAAATACTTTTGCCTTCAAAAGAACCTTTAATAAGTCCAGCACTTCTAATTACTTGTAGGTGTTGAGAAATTGTAGGCTGTGAAAGCCCTATTTTATCAACAATATCTCCACAAATACAGGCATCTTGACTGCTTATATATTGTAAAATTGCGACCCTTGCAGGATGAGCTAATACTTTAGCAACCGCTGCAATATCTTTTTGTTCTTGAGAATGTAATGTAAGATTTGATGCTCCCATTTTATAATATTTGATATTGCAATATTACGATAATAGTATTAAAAACAAAAGCCTTTAACAATATTTTGTAAAAAAGGCTTTGTTTTTTATTTTAAAACCAAGGGCGTTTCCCTACTTGGTACGTATTATAAAATTCCTCATCACTTTTGGTAAGGTATATAATGCCTTCAATTAAACCAATAATACTACCTGCTCCACATAATATATTCAGTAAAATTTGAATTACACCTTCCTTTGTATAGCCTAATATAAATTTGTGAATCCCTAATCCACCAATTAGAATTGCTAATAATCCTGCCAACAACTTTTTGTTTTCACCATTATCTGTTGCTTGATTCCAACTTTCTTTAAATTCGTTTGCAGTCTTTTTTGCTTCCTGTTCAAAAGAATTGTTATTTTCTTCACTCATTTTTAGTTGATT
>JQIA01001117.1_pt1 | contig 14394 bp, 8 predicted proteins | sample 811431 | NCBI WGS metagenome assembly JQIA01 (sample SAMN02998118, study PRJNA258478) | marine sediment metagenome | biome: marine; feature: seafloor; material: sediment; isolation source: oil-polluted sediment collected from 3 locations (0.5 km, 0.7 km and 0.9 km)... | place: USA: Gulf of Mexico ... | reverse complement strand
AAATTATCGATCATTGACATTTTGTTACTGTAAGACATATAATGACCACTGGTCAGTTGAGCTTTTCACAATGAGGCCCCATGGGAATAAAAGAGCGAAGAAAGCGGGAGAAAGAACATCGGCGAAGCGAAATCCTTAAGGCGGCTAAATCCCTGTTTTTTGAACAGGGATTTTTCGCAACCTCCATGAATGAGATCGCAAAAGCAGCAGAGCTGAGCAAGGGCACTCTGTACCTGTATTTCAAGAATAAGGAAGAACTGTATATCTCCCTGCAAATAGAAGGGATGGAATTATTGAACAAAGCCTTTACCAAAGCAGTTGAAAACAAGACCGGCTGGGAGGAAAAATTGAGGGCCATCGGTTGGGCCTATTATCAATTTTCAAGAAACCACCAGCAGTTCTTTCATATCAATTTCCAGTTTCAGCATGGAGAAATTACCAGGAGCACTTCGGATGATCTGTTTAAAAAATGTTATGAAGCAGTTGTTCGTAATTTGAGTTTTCTTTCCTTACCACTCGAAGATGGCATGGTAGCAGGCCAAATTAGACAAGATGAACCCATGGCTATTGCTGTTGTGTTATGGGGATCCTTAACCGGTATTATCCTTCTATATGAAGACAAAGACCATAGGAAGTTCATGCCAAGCAGCCTCAATGACCTGATCGAAAAAAGCATTAATATCCAAATATCGGGACTGAAAGTAGCGTAAACCCCAAAGAGAAACAATAAACGGTTCAGATGAAGAGTAACGAGCATCAACAGGCTTGAGGCCGAGGATAAATTTTGCACCTTCAAATAGTAGTGTACAGGGAGGACATTACGTGACGAATGGCTTAAAAATGATAGCTACTTGTATGTTGCTTTTAGTCGGCTGCGATTCAACCGGAACTGACACAAGGACTATGCCCACTAGACCAGTTACAGTTATCGAATTGGCTGAGCGTAATTACACTCGTGAACGACAGCTAACCGGAGTGGCAAGCCCTTATCGAGAGGAACGGATCGGTTTTGAAATAGGTGGTCGTGTGACCAAGGTTTTAGATAAAGGCATCGAGGTGAGGGGGCCGACATTCAATGAAGATGGCTTGTTAATCCGCCGCGGTGATCCTATCGCTACTCTCGAAGGGACACGGTACAATAGTCAGGTCGGTTCACTCAAAGCACAACGTGATGCCGCACGTCAAGAATACCAATCCGTCGAGGCAGAAGTGACTCTTGCACGTCAGTCCTTGACGAGACAACTTCATCTCCTTGCCAACGATGCAGTTTCTCAACAGAGGGTTGATGATGCCCAGAGTGTCTTCGATCAAATAAACGCCCAACTAGAAGCAAGGCTTGCGACGATCAAATCTATAGATCAGCAACTTTTACGTGCCACTGAAGATCTTAGTGACTCAACCTTGTTCGCCTCTTACTCCGGGCGCATAACTTCTGTTCATACTTTTGAGGGTGCGGTTGTCACGACCGGACAACCCATTGTTACCTTGACTTTGATGGATCCCATCCAAATACAAATTGAAGTGTCTGCAGATGACGAACGCGAATTGAAAACAGGTGACCGCGTCTTGCTTTCTCCCAAACATCCTTTTGAGCCAGACAAACGAATTGAGGTGAACGCAATTGTTTTCGAGAAAAGTGCAATTGCAGATCCCCGCCTGCGAACGTTCAGAATCGATCTCATTGCTCGCAATTTACGCAAACGTATTCACGAGCAGAACCTAGAATTGAAAGGTTTGCCAAACCTTAACGACTACCTTCCTGTGGTACACGAGTATCAAGGAGAAGCCGGCCCTCTCTATATATCTACCAAGGCAGTTTATTTCGAAAAAGGTAAACCATATGTGTTGCGCTTACCTGGTGTTAGTTTTCAAGCAGGAGCGCAGCGTAGCGCGGTCGGCAAGCATATCCCGGAAAGAGTCGAAGTTAAACTTGGTGATCAGTATTTAAATGTTGTGAACTGGAACTTTCGCAGTGTCATAGAAAATACTGAACTCAAGGAGGGTGATTTTCTGATCCTTCATCCTCGACCGGCATATTTAAGCGGCATTTCCATAGGGAGGCCTCAATGGTTATTACGTCCACAAGATCTGGTGCCGGTAAAATTCAATATTTTGAATACCCCAGAAGGGTACTATATTCCACACACTGCAATTACACTACACGAAGGCAAGCCTACGGTCTTCCGCATTGAAAATGGTGTCGCCAGGGCAACAGTAATCTCTCTTTTTGATAGTATAGATGAGTACCGCCGCATAGAGGGGAATAACATTACCACTGGAACCCAGATAATCCTGCGAGGTGTTAACTATGTAACTGACGGTCAGCCGGTCATAGTGACAGAGATAGTGAAATGAATCTTCCTCGTTTTGCACTCACACATCGCCCAGTCATCCTTGCCTTTACACTGCTTTTTTTATCTGTCGGCATATTCAATTTCAGTTCAATGTCACGAAGGGAAGACCCGGAAATTACGATTCGGGATGCCCTTATTATAACTCCCTGGCCAGGTGCGTCCGCTACGATGGTTGGAGAATTAATCACCAAAAAAATTGAAGCCGTGGTGTTGGAGATTCCTGAAATTGCAACAGTGGAATCGAAATCGATGACGGGAGGGTCGATAATACAAGTTGCTGTAGGTGATGATATTGTTGAGACGGACCAGGTGTGGGATGATGTGAGGGCCAAGGTCGCTTCAGTTAAAAACCAGCTCCCGCCCGGTGCCATTCCTCCGTTTGTCAATTCCGATTTTGGCGATGTATTTGAAATAGTTTTTGCGATTCACCAAATCCCGGATACAGCCAGTAACTATAAATACACTCCGAGAGAACTTGAGAAAATCGCAGAGCGAATAGAAGAGGGGGTCGAACGTATTGATTCTGTAGCACGCGTTGAGTTTTGGGGCAACCAGTCTGAGCGGATCTATGTTGAGTTCGAAAGTTCTGAATGGGCTAAACTCAGCTTGACTGCAGACCAACTGAGAAATCTATTTCAAGCAAGAAATATCGTCTTTCCAGGTGGTGAACTTGACACGGAACATGGTCGATATGCGATCAGGCCGTCGGGTGAATTCACATCAATTGAACAAATTGGTGGACTCGTTGTTGACCGTATAGACAAAGGATCACCTGTCCAACTTGACCACCTGCCCGTTTCCATTGAGCGCAGGTATGAAGAACCGCCGCAATATTTGACAAGGATTACAACTCCTGCAATTCAACAACAGCCAGCTCTGGTGATAGGTGTTTCCATGAAAGGCGGGCGAAATGTACACAAAATGAGCGCAGCGGTCGATGAGGTTATTGCTCAGCTGCGTGTGACCTCAATACCGCCCGATCTGGCTCTGGTCCGCATCAATGATCTACCGCGACAGGTCAACACACGGATCGTCGGTTTCCAATTCAATCTCATTCAAGGTGTCTTGATAATCCTTGGGCTTGCACTGTTGACAATGGGATGGCGACCAGCACTGATTATGGCAACTGCTGTTCCTCTTTCAATGATTGCAGCCTTTGCGGTTGTTCGGTATCTGGGGGTTGAGCTCGAACAATTTTCAATTGCCTCACTCATCATTACCCTTGGTATGGTTGTAGATAACGCTTTAATTGTCACTGACAATGCGATACGACTTATCCGGCAAGGCAGAGATAAACTAGTGGCCATTACAGCTGGCGTCCAAGAACTTGCTATACCGTTACTTGCCTCTACTCTTACGACAATCGCGGCTTTTTTGCCCATGCTTACTCTTGAAGGAAATGTCGGAGAGTATATTGCCAGTCTGCCGGTGGTTGTTGCCGCAACCCTTGCGGCCAGCTATGTTGTAGCGATGCTGGTGACACCAGTCATGTGTGCCTGGCTCTTAAAAGATGATAAATATGAGAACAGTGAGGCGCAGCCCCACAGGCCATGGGTGCAAAAATACAATGTGGCCATTCTGTGGTGCCTGGATCGACCTGGAAAAGTTGTCACAATGGCACTTATTGGGCTTCTGGCCACGTTGTTCCTCTTGCCTGCAATCGGCTCTCAGTTCTTCCCAGCAGGTACCCGTGATCAGTTTTTTATCAAAGTGTGGTTGCCTGAAGGAGCCTCCATTTATGCAACGGCTGAAGTTGTCGAAGATGTTGAAAAAATACTGCATGAAGAAAGTCCCGTAGCAGGTAAACCTGGTGAAAATCGCCTTGCAAGTGCTGTGAGTTTCATCGGTACCGGTGGGCCGCGACTGATGTTGACACAGGAGCCCGAATATCCTTCCCCCTACTATGCAATGGTGCTCGTAAATACGAGTGATGCAAAATACACAGAGGATTACGCTAAAAGTGTGCGTGAACGCCTTAGCGATTATATGGATGCACGAATCACTGTTGATCAGTTCATGCTGGGCCCACCGATAAAGGATCCGGTTGCCTTTCGTTTGACCGGCCCCGACCGGGACTTAGTTGGCAAACAGGCTGATACAATCCTTAAAATATTCAAGGAAACTCCTGGAGTAGTGAGACCTTACAGTAACTGGGGGGCAGCTGCAAATCATGTGGAGTTGGCAATCGATTCCTACGCAGCTAATCTTGCTGGTGTGACCAATGCCGATATTGCACTTACGACCAGTACCCTGTTATCCGGCGCCGAGCTTACTCACTTCCGGGAGGGTGACCATCTGATTCCGGTAATGCTTCGTGCTACCAAGGAAAATAGGGAAGCGTTGAGCGATTTGACAAATATCTTTGTAAATGGACAGTTCGGAAAGGTACCACTGGACTCAATCGCTGAGGTTGTTCCTGCCATTGAGCCATCTGTGATTGCCAGGAGGAATGGACTGCCCACTGTAACTATTGGTTCTAGAATAGAATCAGAGTTGCTCGCAAACACTGTAGCTAACCGGCTTCAGCCAAAGTTGGACAAGCTTCTCAAGGATTTACCAGCGGGGTACTTCCTTGAGATAGCTGGTGAACTCGAAGAAACCGCTAAAGCACAATCCCAAGTTATAAAAGCGATAGCGATATCTATAGTCCTTATGGGCCTGATCCTGACCATTCAATACAACTCTCTTATAAAACCGCTTATTGTGATGGCCACGGTTCCCCTGGGGATGATAGGCGTTCTTGTGGGACTCTATATAACGGGGTGGGCAATGGGCTTCATGGCACTGCTCGGTATTCTTTCTTTGGGAGGAATCGTCATTAATAATGCTATTGTGCTAGTAGACTTTATTGAGAACAATGTCGAAAAGGGCCAGGATCTTCGCCAGGCAGTCGCCGGAGCGGGATGTGTTCGAATGCGACCCATCATTTTAACAACACTGACAACAATAGGTGGATTGTTGCCATTATCATTGTTTGGGGGAGCTCTCTGGGCACCTATGACAAATGGGATGATATTCGGATTGCTTGTATCAACAATTCTCACGCTTTTTGTCATACCATCACTCTATGTGCTGATGGCGGAAAAATTGGAATGGCATCTTTCTTAAGGTGGTGTTGACTGGTTGCTATTGCAAGATCATCTGCACTGATAAAGTTTAGTTTGCATTGATGTACTATGCACTGCACAAGGAATCGGGAGAATTGGTCATGCAGTAAGTCAGGAAGGAAAAATCAATCAACCACCTGGCGGCAACCAGTTTCCTTAGTAAAAAGAAGCAGGATAAAGGATATAACAATCCATATTAGCATCAGGCTGAATCCGCTGCGATAGGCAGCTACGTCATAGACCCTGGCCCCCATATGTAATTCGCCACCCCACATACTATCTAGCATCTTCCCGACTGCTGGCTGTAAAACCATAGGCCCCATCATGACACCCATATTGATAACACCGGAGACGGTTCCAGCCAAATGTACCGGCACAGATTCCTTCACGAAGGCAAAGCTTATTATCATGCAACCCGAAGCAAAACCGGTGACCAATAAAACCGGCACAAGATTCACCAGAGAAATATTTTTAACAAGAACGATGACAGTCCAGCCTGCAACGGCAATTCCGCAACCTACAACGTAGAGCAATTTACGGTTGTTCATTTTGTCAGACAACCAGCCGAAGAAAGGTCCACCCAGAGCCCAGGCTACAAGCAGTGCAGAGGAGAGTGTTGCTGCTTCTGCAGGGGAGATACCATGTAAGGTGATAAGGTAGGGGACTCCCCACAACCCAGAAAAGGTGAGAACGGCACCAACGATACCGCCAGGAATGATAAACAAAAGGAATGTGTTACTGTATCTGAAAACATGAAAGAGATCAGCAAGCATTCCTTTACTCTTTGGGACTGAAGAAGCAGATCGAGATGTTAAAAAATTTCGATATCCCTTTTCCTGTGGGTAATCCCTGACGAAAAACCACGTGCAGACACCCACCAGCAGGGTAATGAACGCTGAAAGTAGTACAACATTTCGCCAGCCAAAATGATCCACAAGGATGCGTAACGGGGTACCAGCGCAGACAGCACCAACAATTCCACAAAAGAGGGCAAGTCCTGAAACCATGGCAAATCGATTAGGGGCAAACCAGCTGGCTGCAAGTTTCAATAAGCAAACAAAAGCGACTGCTACCGAGCCGCCAATAAGCAAACGACCAGCCATTGCCCAAACAATACTTGGCGCAAGAGCAAACAAAACCGCACCAAGAGCTGCCCCCATGGTGCCAAGGGTGAGGAGTCGCCGCGGCCCCCAGGTATCGGCAAGGATGCCTGTAGGGATCTGCATAGCTACATAGCTGTAAAAATAAAAAGCGGACAAATTACCCAAGGTTGCTGCACTGATATTAAAGTCATTCATCAACTCGCCCGTAATAACTGCAGGGGCGACCCTGTGAAAAAAGCCAAGCAGGTAAAAACAGGCTCCGAAACTCCAAACAAACAGGCCTGCCGCCATGGAGGGAGTGATTCCTTTTGCAGATTGAGTCATATCACCAAACAATTACTTTAAATAAATAATTTGCACTGAAAAACAGAAACCGGAATCCATTTGAAATTACCTGAATCTGATTACCATGAATTATGTTTATTACGAATGAATGTCAAGAGAAGAAGAGATACGGCGGTAATATATCAAGGAGTAGTTGGCCAGAATTGTAAAATTTCAAAATACTGGGGATGACTCTCTCGAAATGTCCGAAATAACCGGTCGAGGGTGCTGTTGTCTGGGATTGACACCCAGCCTGCCAACTTCCTCAAAACGGCATCTGCCCATATAGGCCTTTAGAAGAATTATTGATGGTAAGTTTTTTGATGACATTCGGGCACTTCGTTTGCTATTCTTAGTCTTCATTAATAAGGTAATTTCTCAACGTTGATTTTGTCGTTAACGTTTTGAGGATATAACCTTTTTCGTGTTTTTTTGTGATCTATTTGCAATATCTAGGTTAAATATAGTGTCTTACCTTATGGGTCAGTAATACATTGCAATGAAAGAATGAAACTACGAACTATACTAATACTTCTCTCTTTAATTGCTTTCTTTTCAGTATGGATTGGAGGGTACCTCTACTATTCATCCATCAAAAAATCCGCATTTGAAGAAGCAAGGAACCAGGCTGTTTTTCACACAGAAACGATTAAGAGGCATTTATCCTATTTTTTAAAGGAAAATTTGAATTCGGTTAGAGCTTTGGCTGGATTGGAAGAATTAACCGATGCCCTTACAAGAAAAGATCAGGACTCACTCGTAAAAGCAAACTCCATTCTCGATCACTTTAAGAAGACATTTCAAGCTGATATTTGCTATTTAATTGACCTTAAAGGGAATACTATTGCCTCAAGTAATCGAAATGCACCTGATAGTTTTGTAGGGCAGAACTATTCATTCCGTCCTTATTTTCAGAATGCTATCAATGGAGATCCTTCTGCATACCTAGCGCATATGGCACTCGGAATAACATCAGGAAAAAGAGGAATTTATTATAGCCAGCCAGTGTACAAAGATTACCAGGAAACACCTATAGGGGTTGCTGTCATCAAGACTTCTATTGAATCAATGGAAGGAGAGTTCGAAAAAAAATATAGAGGAATTGTGATGTTCACAGATCCTCATGGTGTGGTTTTTATCACCAACCGCCATGAATGGATTCTGCATAGCTTTTCAAAGCTTTCTGCTAAAGAAATTTCCCGTGTAAAAAACTATCGGCAATTTGGGCAGGGGCCGTGGCGTTGGACAGGTCTCGAGGTTATAGATGATACGCATGTAGTCGATAGTGAAGGCAATAAATATCTTTTCCATAAGAAAGCACTGGATAATTACCCTGGCTGGAACCTCATTTTCCTGAGCGATATCAAATTAATTCTCGAACGAGTACAGAAACCTTTTATGAGAATAAGTGGATATCTGGTCACTGTATTATGCCTGTTTATGGGCTTGGTAGTTTTTATTTTATATAACAAAGCCAATTATGAAATCAATCAAAGGATAAGAGCTGAAAAAGATCTTGTGAAGGCTCATAACGGCTTGGAGCAGCGCGTTCAAAAACGAACCACTGAAATCAGGAAGTCTGTTGATAATCTCAAAAATGAAATAGTGGAGCGCAAACGAGTGGAAGAAGCTCTTCGTAGAAGTGAAAAAAAGTACAGGACGCTAACGAACAATCTAAATGTTGGTGTGTTCAGAGCAACACCAGAACCAAAAGGTCGCTATCTTGAAGTAAATTCCTCATTTATGCGGATATTTGGATTCAGCAATAAAGAAGTATTACTTTCATTATATACGAATACGCTCTATCAAAACCCGAAAGATAGAAATGTATTCAGTAACAAGATGCTTAAGATTGGCCATGTTAAGAACGAAGTCTTCAAGTATAAAAAAAGTGATGGAACACCATTTAGTGGTTCTGTAACAGCTGTGGCAGTAAAGGATGACCATGGAAAAGTGAGCCACTATGATGGCATTTTGGAGGATATTACTGAACTACAGCAAGTAAAAGAAGAGGCACAAAAGCGCCGTGAAGAGATTGCTCATCTTGGGAGGGTAACAACAATGGGCGAACTTTCCGCCTCTCTGGCGCATGAACTCAACCAGCCTTTGGCAGCGATATTAACCAACGCTCAGGCAGGTCTTCGATTTATTGACAGCGATTCTGTTGATCTCAACGAGATTCGTGACATACTAAAAGATATAGTTGCGGACGACAGAAGAGCAGGGAAGGTCATACGTCGACTTCGTTCACTGTTCAGAAAAGGTGAATTTAAGAAGTCTTCCATAGATATAAATGATATTGTTCAAGAGGTTGTGTCACTCATGCATTTCGAAGCAATGATAAGGACCGTCTCCATAGAATACATACTTGACAGGAGTCTTGCTCCGGTTGTGGGAGACAAGATTCATCTCCAACAGGTTATTATCAATTTCATCTTAAATGCTTCGGAAGCGATGGAGGACAATGAAAAAGGTCCCCGAAAGATTCTCATATCAACCGGAAAGACTGATGACAATATGGTTAAAGTGGGTGTTTGTGATAACGGTATCGGGTTTGATAAGAACAGCATAGATGATCTGATAGAGCCCTTTTATTCAACCAAGTCAGGGGGGATGGGAATGGGACTTTCCATCAATCGAACAATTATAAAGGCCCATTTAGGCAAGATATGGGCGGTTAACAATCCTGACCGTGGTGCAACATTTTATTTTACTTTACCAATTCACGATGAGGCATAAATGAACCCATCCAACGCAACCGTATTTGTTGTTGATGATGATGCTTCTGTACGCAAGTCATTAAAAAGACTAATTATGTCGATTGGCCTTAAAGTGGAAATTTTCAATTCAGCTCAGGAGTATTTAAAACACAAGCCTCGCGATGAACCGGCATGTCTGGTTCTTGATGTGAGGATGCCTGGAACCAGTGGGATCGAACTGCAGGATCAATTGAACCGAGCCGGCCATCAAATCCCAATCATATTCATTTCCGGGCACAGCAACATTTCAATGAGCGTTAAGGCCATGAAGGCTGGAGCGACAGATTTTATTGAAAAGCCGTTTGAGGATCAAAGATTGATTGATGCTATTCATGCGGCCATTGCTAAAAACATGCAGTTTCGCAAAAAGCAGACAGAGTTAAACGATCTTCAGCAACGGTTTGATTCATTAACACCAAGGGAACATGATGTATCAACCCTTGTAGTATCGGGTATGTTAAATAAACAGATTGGTGTTGATTTGGGTATTAGCGAAAAAACCGTTAAAGTTCACCGTGGTCGTATCATGCAAAAAATGAAAGCAAATTCCCTGGCGGATTTGGTCAGGATGGCTGAAAAAAAGAGACATTCACAAAAGCAATAGCTGAAACACCTCCACTTCTCTCTCCACTTCTTCTTGCAGCAGTCCTGAACTCTTCTCGTATCCTTGTTTTATCTAATTATTTCGCTCACCAATAAAAATCATATACGACTAAAGACCTACATCTATTGGCCGAAAGTCCAATTGTTTCGTTATTTTTTTTCAATTACCTTTTTAAACTTTGATTTTATGTGGATAGCAGCAGGCTTTCATTGATTTAGAGCACATGTCTGTGCTGATGGAGCAAAAGACATGGCTCTTCGAATTCAAAAAGGCGTGGTCAATGTAATTGATGCGATGTGGCGGCTACCTGCTTTTCATAAGTGGTTGTGTGGAACGGCATGGACAACGAGTCGCAAAATTTCTTGGAGGAGTGTTATTATGATTACCACTGTTTGGGGACGTTTATGGCAGATGCACGATGAGACTAAGGCTTTGGTGCTTTTTAGCCCTAAAGCCTTGCTTAAAAGATTTAAAAAAGATCATGTGTTTTTGAACAAAGGCAAGGAGGAAGAAGCGCAAATTGATTTAGCAGAAGAGATTGAGGATTCGCCAGCTGAACACACGGGACGTCTCAAGGGAGGTCCTGGCGGGGTAGAAGAGGGAGAGCCTCGTGAGTATACAACACGACAGAGAATTGGTTTATTTTTAGGGCCACTCCTCTTTGTTATCATGTTCCTTGTTCCTACTCCAAGCGGAATGGAACCTTTGGCTCAAAAAATGGCGGCCGTTGCACTTCTCATGGCTACCTGGTGGATGACTGAGGCTATACCGATTCCTGCCACAAGCTTACTGCCAATTACCCTCTTTCCGCTTTTAGGTATTATGCATACCAAAAAAGCTGCTGCACCCTATGCAAGTCACCTGATTTTCTTATTCATGGGTGGTTTTATTATTGCTCTTGCTATGCAGCGATGGAATCTGCATCGCCGTATTGCAATGAATATCGTCCGGATAGTTGGTTTTTCTCCCGGGAGATTAATCTTTGGTTTTATGGCTGCCACTGCGGTTCTTTCAGCTTTTGTTTCAAATACGGCAACGACCGTAATGATGATGCCTATCGGTCTAGCGATCATTCAACATGTCATTAGTGAAGGAAAAAAGGAGGGATTGGATAAGAGCATTGATTTCTCACCAGAAAAATTTGCTTTTGGTCTTAATCTCATGCTTGGAATTGCCTATGCTGCTTCAATTGGCGGTATTGCAACGCTTATTGGAACACCGCCAAACACGGTTTTAGCAGGGTATCTCACCAAAACGTACGGTTATGAAATCACCTTTGCTAAATGGATGATGGTGGGAGTGCCGCTTGTTGTTGTCATGCTCCCTCTGTGCTGGTTGTGGTTAACTAAAGTTGCCAATCCGATGAAATTGACCAAAGTGCCAGGTGGGCGGGATCTTATCTCCTCCGAACTAAAGGCCATGGGATCAATGAGTTCAGGGGAGCGGTGGACTGCTATTGTCTTTGCATTGACGGCCTTGGGCTGGATATTCAGGAGTAGCCTCGGGGTACATGTTTTTGCAGATCCAAAGCTCGTAACCGATGCTGCCATTGCCATGACAGGGGCCTTGATACTTTTTGTTATTCCTATCAATTGGAGAAAAAATGAATTTGTTATGAATTGGCACTGGGCCTCAAAAATGCCGTGGGGGGTTCTCATTCTCTTTGGTGGCGGTCTTTCTATGGCAGGTGGTTTCAAAGTAACGAACCTTGCAAACTGGATAGGGAGTCAAGTCGGACTCCTTGAGGCTGCCCCCGTTCTTGTGCTGATTATTGCTGTTGCCACATTAATAATCTTTTTGACAGAGTTGACTTCAAATACAGCCACCTCGGCCATGGTGATGCCAATTCTTTCTGCGGTTGCAATCGGTCTTGGCCAGAGCCCACTCTTGCTCATTGTTCCTGCAGCTATTGCGGCTTCATGCGCCTTCATGCTTCCGGTAGCAACTCCACCGAATGCAATTGTATTTGGTTCCGGTTATGTGACGATTCCACAAATGGTGAAGAGCGGATTTGGCCTTAACATTCTGGGGATTATCTTAACTGTTCTCCTAACGTACTTAGTCGTTATGCCGGTCTTTGGTATCCAGATCGATGTTGTACCGGATTGGGCGTTGAATGCGCTGAATTAGTACCTTGCTCCAGAAAAACTGAAATAAAAAATAGGTAAGTACCCTGAGGTACAAAAGAAAAGAAAGTCTGGAGGGGATCGTTTTCGACATAACGATCCCCTCTTTGATAAGCGGCTGGGTTGGCTGGTGAACTGTTACCGAATTGCTTGTTCCTCTGCCAGTTTTCTTATTCCCATGACTTCCAGGAGTTGATTCATGTTTGTGGTTTTGAGGTTCATGCCACCTCCGGCAACAGGGAGGAGGATGATCTGCTTGCCCTGAAGGGCTTCGGCTATTTTCAGTTTTATCAGGGCCTCACCGCCGGCACTTTCCATGGCTCGGTTCATCTCCTGAATACTCTTTGCCTCTGCAATTCCTTCTGCGGTGATAGCTTTTGCGATGAGCTCTTGCTTCTCATAGTAGGCATCGACTCTTATTTTTGCCTTCATGAACTCACCGTCCGCATCGGCGACCATCTTGTTCACTTCGCCTCTTGCCTCCTCGAGTTTACGCTTATATTCTTCAAATGCAGCATGCTGAGCCGACTTGTTTCTTGCAACCAGCTGGTCTGCAACTTTTTTATCTTCGATTGCCTTCTGGTATTTTTCATTGAAACGATAATCTTTGGTGAGTACCCGCTCAATGATCACTCCCATGGGTTTGAGGATGAGTTGGAGTGATTCTTTGGCCTTTTCCGCTTGCTTCTCCCGCTTGCTGGCATCGTAGAACTCTTCTGTTGTCAGCTCGCCAAAAATATCACGGGGCTTGGATCTGGCGATAGTGCGAACGATTTTCTCCCTCAGGGAAGTATCACTGTCGGCAATATTTTGCAGGATATAGGGAGCCATGGCGGGGTCGATCTTGTAGGCAATAATAACATCAAGGCTGATATCGTTGCCGTCAATTGTTTTAAAGAGAAGGTCATCTCGTCCGGAGCGATCGCCCTTACGGGCATGGAAGGTCATCTCCATGTTCTGTAATTTCGTATCAAATACGTGCCAGTCGTTAACAAATGGCAGAAAGAAGTAGGTGGAGCCGGGAGCATAGTATTTATCTTCTACACCCATTTTACCCCAGAGCGCAAATTTCTTGGTACGTACTCCAACCTCAGTACTGTCGGTTGAGTAAGGGACGCATCCACTGGTAGCTGCAAGGATAAAAGATATCAGTATTAATAGTGTGAACCGCTTCATTATTCACCTCCTTTGCGAACATCGAAAAGCTCAAGTGCTCTGCCAAGGTCCAACGGATTGACTCCGGAAGCACCATCACTTGGCAGTACAATCAGGTTGAGCCCTCTGTATACCTCTGCCATTTTCAGCCCAACCATTCTCTCAGCTCCCTTGCCTCTCAGGGCTTCGTTTTTTAGTCGAACTTTTTCCGCCTCAGCCAGCTTGACCAGCAGGTCGGCTTCTGCAGATTTCTTACGAAAATAGAGGTCTTTTTCTGCCCGTTTCCGGGTAACGTAGGCAGATCCTTTTTCAATTTCTACCAAAACTGTAACCTTGCCTTCCTGTTCGATTTTGGTGAGCTTTGCTTTTTCGATGGCAGCTCTTGCCTCTGCCATATTTTTAAAAACTAGTTGATCCTTCAGTTTCTTTTCTTCGATGTTTTTCTGTATTTCCGGGCTGTATTTGAAATACCTCACCAGCACTTCCTCAACTTTGATTCCTTTTGATGCAAGTTCTGCGTTGAGTTTTTTCTTGGTGAGATCAGATTTTTCTACCCGCAGGTGGGAGTTGAAAAATTCTTCAGTTGTGAGTTTGCCAAGGGTGTCTTTGAGCGCTGGCTCAGCTTTTGGTATGATTCCGTTTTCTTCAAAGAGTTTTCCGGGGCCGATTGTGGTGAATACCTTGTAGGGATCTTCGATGCGGTAGACAATAGAGACGTCCACATCAACAAAAAAACCATCTGAGGTCTGGATATGGGCAGCTCGTGCTAGACGCGCATATTTTGCGGCGGTATTCCGGTAGTTGGTGAGTTCCAGAACCTGGATGTCTTTTGGCAGGAGGTGCATGCGCCACATCATAGGAA
>JQIA01001116.1_pt1 | contig 14396 bp, 9 predicted proteins | sample 811431 | NCBI WGS metagenome assembly JQIA01 (sample SAMN02998118, study PRJNA258478) | marine sediment metagenome | biome: marine; feature: seafloor; material: sediment; isolation source: oil-polluted sediment collected from 3 locations (0.5 km, 0.7 km and 0.9 km)... | place: USA: Gulf of Mexico ... | reverse complement strand
TGGTCAAAATACATATCGTAGTTAGCTCCAACTTGCCAACTCCACGGCGCTAAACGCGGAAGATCAAGTGCTTTATCTTCGCTATTTATAACGCCATCGCGATTTAGGTCTGAACTGACTTTGTCAAATTGGCCATCGAGATATCCCACTGAAGCGCGAAGAATCAAATTATCTGTGACTAGCGCAGATAACTCTACCTCTCCACCTCTGATCGTGGCATCAGCTGTATTGCGAATCTCTTGCACGGTATTCCCAGTCCCATCATCTGTCGGGAAAACACTCGTACGCTGTAAATCCTTAATTTCATTTTGAAACAAAGCAATATTAAATTTGACCCGACCGTCCAACCACTCAGATTTCAAACCAATTTCATAGGCGTCTTGAGTCTCCTGATCATATGGACCTGGTGAATTATTTACACCATTAGATCGCACGTTGTATCCACCGCTTCGAAAGCCTTTCGTATAGGTAAAGTATGAATGTGCCGTATCGCTAAAGAACCATTGCAAACCAAACTTCGGTGTAAAACTATTCCAATCATCATCATCAAAAAAATCAGCGTTACAATGCAATGATGGTTCTATACGGCAGGGTGCCGTACCTGTTTTACCACGTGCAATTTCGGCCTCTTTTTCTTCATAAGAATACCGGGCGCCCAATGTTAGTGTCAGGGCATCTGTCAGCTGGTAATCGCCCTGAGTAAATACTGCCCAGGTCTTATGATCAACGCTACCGCCAAAGATTGAAAGAGCACGGCCCAGCGCAAATTCTCGATGTTCCACATAACTTTGATTTTGGGTAAAGTAAAATGTACCGACTGTTAAATCCAACTTGTCATTCATAAATGTGCCGGCATAACGCAGTTCATTACTGAACTGATCTTGATCAGCTAGTGAATCAGCTAAGTGAAATTCAAAGCCGGTAACAGGAGAGTTACTACCGTCAGCGTCACTGCCCGAACGTTGCTCAAAATCACGGTAAGCAACGATATTAGTAATAGTGCCATCACCAAAACTCACATCATAGTTGGTTTCCCAAATAATACTGTTCCACCTAGCTTTCGTATTACCTTCAAAATCATTATCAGTTTCAAATTTCCCTAATGTCGGATCGTATATATTCCTCCCTACCGAACCATCACCTTCAATTTCACCTCTCTCGTAAAGAAAGGTTAACTCGAGGTCTTCCGTAGGCGTCCAAGTAAAAGCTGGCCTTATCATATAAGTCTCAGATTCACCAAAATGAGAGTTATTAGTCGCACGGTTATCGAAATAACCATTGTCATCCCGGTAGTACACCGACAGTTTAGCCGCCAGCACATCTTCGATTAGCGAACCGGTTGTTGAGAATGCATATACCTGATCATTGTCATCTGTAACGCTTGTTTTGGCTCGCATATCAAATTCATGACTAGGGCGTCGCGTGCGCATAGTCACGGCCCCGCCAGTGACATTGCGTCCAAATAACAAACCTTGCGGGCCACGCAGCACTTCCATGCGTTCAAGGTCGAAGGTATCTTGTACGACTCCCCATATCATTCCCAAATACATACCATCAATAAAGACACCGACTGTTGGGTCTACTGAAGGAACAGAACCACTAACAGCCAAGCCTCTAACTGAAAAGTTAGCTGTGCCTTTCTGTGTTGTGGATCCATCTAACGCTACGTTAGGCATTGAGAAAGTCATATCCACTAAGTCACGAGTTTGCATGACTTCAAGTTGCTCACCACTGTACGCAGTCATAGCAATCGGGACGTCTTGAACCTCCTCCCCCACACTCTTCTTACGAGCACTGGTTACAACCTCTTCCATTAGAATTGCTGCCGCACCCCTTCTAGGAGGAGACTCGACTACACCTTCATCCGTAACGGCGTCTTCTGAGGAAGTTTCGTCAACACCCCATGCTGACCCTATAACACCTGACAAAAACATAGGTAAAATACATATTTTCACCAAATAACTGGATAAAAAAGATTTTTTTGCCTCAATCATCATGCCACCTCTTATTAATTATTTAGCATTATTTACGATACGCTTTCAGTACAACATCCTGAGTGTTTCAAATGATTGCAAAATACCTTTAGTTACATTGATATCATGTCAACACCTAAATCACCATACCATCATGATTTTAATAAACAACCCGTATTGCATGTTTTGCTTATAACATTTTATTTATACAAAGCTTAGTTATGCGCCGAAATCTTCTAGACCCAACCTTTTACAACTTGACGTTTTAAAGTGATATTTACGAGCGCATATCGAATAAATAATTTTCCATTGATCATTCTATAGTGAATTTATTCTGCTTAGTTTCGATCTAATAATTCTGGTAACTACTTACGAAAATACGCAGGTATTCCAGAATAATAAATACAAGACATAAGAAAGAAATAAGCGGTATTGGATAAATAAGGCAAGTACTAAAATATGCAATTGGTCTTATAATACAGATCTGATTGCACTGTTACCGCTGACTAAAAAACCCAAGGTTAGTAGAGCTGCTCTAGACTATGATATCAATCGCGATCACTTCAAATATTATTTGCGAGATATCAAAAAAAGGACCGGGTAACTTAGCTCAGATCAGTTCTCTTTCAAACAGAATAACGGCTCGAAAAGCCGTTTTAAGTCGGCGGTTAAATCATGATAGGCTTAATCACATTTGATGCTATAAGGTGAAATATTTTTGATAGGAAACCACTTATTGTCTATAGAAACAGTCATAACCTTTTTGCTAAAAATCCAGCTAGCCGAATAGCGAACATACTAGTAATACTAAACAATCAGCACTAAAGTATGCCGAAGATCTTGCCGGAAGACCCTACGAAGTGACTTGGTATAACACTCCCGCTATAATGCTTTTTTAGGTACTTAAAAGCTGAGTAAACGTTAACATTAGGCTACCGAACCTCTATTGAAGGGATAGCACACAAAAACAAATCACGCTGTTGGCCACCACAGTCAAGCTAGGTCACACGGACACAATAAAAAAATCAACTGCTAACTACTACGACTAAAACGCGGCCAAACCTGACCGCTGGGCATTCATTAGAATAACAAAGAGGAGTCCTTTCCAGTCTCATTAGTTTTAGCTGATCCTTACACTTAAGAACGGCTCCTCTACCAACATACAAATTCTAAGTTTTTGGTCAACCAACAGGCAAGCAGTCAAAGGGAATGCCATATTCATTGCCAACCTCACGCAATGCTCTAACCACTGAACCGGGATAAACAATCACTCCTTCATTAAGGCGAGCATCCATGGTTTGTTGTTCTATCTCTCCAGGCAGATAAACCCGCTGACCAGGAAGAGCATCTTCTTCCCCAGCAGCTCTAATCTGACGAATCATATCTTCAATATCTTCGTAGTACTCTTCACGATCTCGAAACACTCCGGGATCCATGAGTAAAAAATACTGCCCACGATGTCCGACAGAAACATCACCCGTATGAGCGGAACCCGACAGGATTCCAGCGAGTATATTCGACATCGTCGCCAAACCAATTCCCTTGTAACCACCGATAGCAGGTATCACTCCGCTAAGAGCTGCGTCAGGATCAATAGTTGGATTCCCGTCATTGTCCAGAAAACCCCATTCTTCTTGTAGATTTTTGCCTTCTGAGCGAGCCCGAAGTACTTTACCGAGTGCCACTGGAGTCATCGCCATATCAAGTACTAGGGGTGGATTATCTTGGCGGGGGAACGCCCAAACGATGGGGTTATTGCCAAACAATTTACGTCGACTGCCAAATGGCGCCAACGTAGCAACACTTGTTGTGGCTCCATAACAAATATATCCGGCCTTCGCCGCGTGATAAGGATAATTTGCTCCGCAACCCCAATCGTTGGAATTGCGGATCACTCCAGCAACAAGCCCTGATGATTTCACCACAGTAATAAGATGCTCCATAAACTGGGTAACCACAAGTTGCCCTAAACCATGGTTGCCATCGGCAACAACCACAGAGGGAGTTTCCTTGATAATGTCTAACTGAGCCTGCGGATCAGTAATCCCATTCTTAAACCAATCCACATACCAACTGACCCTTTGGAATCCGTGAGTATCAACGCCACGCAAATCCGACCATATTTGGTTGTCGATTACGACCGCAGCATCAGTTTCGCTCATCCCTGCAGCCATATATAAAGCAATACCCCATGGTCTCAATTGATTGATCTGAAAGCTAGCTGAAGCCTCAAGCTGACCATCATCAGGTTTATCATCAGGGATACCTGGAATTTTAAAGTTACTCATTTAAATCACCTCTGTTTTTAAACTCTTGAAATCATAAAAATTACTTAAACAGTACAACGGGAAAATCTTCGCACTGCCTATATATCGCACTACAAATTACCAGCCCTTATACTTTATATGACCTTAGATAGACTACGGCGTACTCCAACTTTTTCGATTCCTTTGGATAACCCTTAGTCAACAAAATTGTAGACAACTTCAGCTAGGCTGTGTACTTTAGTATGTATAGCTTATTATATACAAATATAACATTTTATCAATTCTGGGATCTTCTTAAAAAACCACGCTACTCCGATTTTTCCTAGAAATTAAATCTACGTTGGCATATGGAAAAAGGACGCTTATTTATGAAAGTAGAACAAACTGTCGCTGATCATTTGGTCGAAAAACTGAAAGATCAGGGAGTCGATACTGTTTTCGGAATCATTAGTATTCACATGATTGGTATTTATGATGCTATCCAACGCGATGGCAATATTCGCTTAATTGTTCCCCGGCACGAGCAAGGAGTTTTGCATATGGCCGATGGTTACGCTCGAGCAACTGGACGAATTGGTGTCGCTCTAACAAGCACCGGCCCAGGCGCTGCAAATGCAATGGGAGCGATGTTTGAAGCATATACTGCTCATTCCAGAGTGCTGCAGATAACTAGCCAAATCCCCAGCCCCTACCTAGATCTACGGCGAGGCGAAATTCACGAAGCCAAAGCACAGGAACAAATGCTTGAAGCTGTATCAGATTGCGTGATAATGCCCCGCACAATTGACGAGGTTCATAATGATATCGAAAAAGTATTCGAATTTTTGGATAAACCAGGTGGTGGACCAGCTGTATTAACGCTGCCGGTAGATTTGCAAACGCTACCATTACCTTCAGCCTCCATAACAACATCAGCTCCTGACAAATGCATTTATACAGCTACTGAAAATGATTATGATCGGGCAGCAAGTATTATGGCAGCGGCTGAAAACCCAGTAGTACTACTGGGTAGTGGCATTGTTGCTGCGGCTTGCAACGACACTATACGTAGCCAGCTCATTGACTTAGTCGAAAAGCTAGATGCCGCAGTTCTCGTTGCCTGGGAGGCTCGGGGGGTTATCCCCGAAGACCACCCACAAGTAATGGTTTGGACGATGCAAATCGGAGCAACCATGCACCTAAAAAGCGCAGAGTCTTTTTTACAACATTGCGATGCTGCACTTGTCATCGGTTCTCGAATCCCAGGTATTTTGACAGATCAATGGCAAATTCCATTGCCGAAAAATTTAATTCGTGTCGATATTGATAGCGACAAGCTTAATCTAAATTATCCTGCAGCGGTGGGTATACACGACACAGCTGAAAACTCAATTCCCGAACTACTAAACCGACTCGATAGCGTTACTAGGACTGAAAACTCAGCCGCTCAGAAAATAGCCACCTCAATCCAAAAATTAAAAGATAATTCAGATCATCCGCATTATCAAAGACTCGCCCATATTATCCGTGAAGCTCTGCCCCGTGATGGGATTATTGTCGCAGACTCCACACAGACAACCTACTTTGGTTTTTTACAAACAGTACCATTTTATGAACCGCGCACTTTTCAAAACATGACTGGGGGAGCGATTGGACCCTCACTGCCAATGGCAATGGGTGCCGCCGTAGGTATGCCCCGCAGAAAGATCATTCAAGTTGCCGGTGATGGCGGCTACCTCTTTAATCTCGGGGAATTAGCTGCTTTAGGGGAATATCAACTCGGCGTTGTTTCAATAGTCATGAACGATGGTGGCTATGGGATTTTGCGCGGTTATCAGGCAATAGCTTATGAAGGCCGCCATGTGGGTGTCGACCTTAAAACCCCAGACTATGTTGCAATAGCAGAAGCCTGTAATGTTCCCGGTGAAAGAGTTGATAGTTATGAACACTTTGCTGAGGTATTAAAGCACGCCTTGACTCAAAATAGCCCTTTTCTAATCGAGGTCAATGTTGCCGAATTACTTAAATAACCGTATGCAAGTAGACTGTACGAGACATGGTCTAAAACGAACTTTGATTTTGTCTCGTCTATCTACCACTCAGCAAAAGTAATAACATTAATAGGGAAGCTCTGATCAAGCTATCAATTTAACAGATTCAAAAAATAACCTTCTGCCTATGCCTTTAATACGGTAGTACTTCGCGCTCTTTGCGCTTGTTATCCGCGAGAAGGCGGATAACAAGCGAACCGATCCTAAGTCAGCAGATATTTCTTGCTCACCATGAGGTTAGTAAACCCCGCCAATAAGTGTAATCGATTGGTGTTTTTGGCAAGCCCGCGATAACGTACTTTGTCGTAACCGAACACGCGTTTATTGTAACGTAAGGGATGCTCGACCTCGGCCCGTATTTGGGCTTTTTTAAACTCGGCTTTTGCTGCCTCACTGTTCTTTGCCAGTAAGCGTCCTGTGCCGGGATGCAGGGCACCATAAAAGAGGGGCAGGCTCTAAACCAATCGAGATTGCGTTGTTGGTGTTCCTCGCGCTTCTCAATCCCCCGATAGCCTGCATCACCCCAGACACATTCTTCCTTTCCGTGAAGCAGTTTATCCGCCCTGTGTTATATCGTGGACATTGGCTGAGGTGGTCGCGAGGCGGTGAAACAATCCCAGAGTGTCATCAACACCAATGTGTAATTTCATGCCAAAGTGCCAGCTATTACCCTTCTTTGTCTGATGCATCTCAGGATCACGTTGACCGGCTTTGTTTTTGGTGGAGATGGGTGCAGACATAATACTGGCATCCAAAATACTGCCTTCACGTAAAATTAGCCCTTGGCTTTGCAAGTATTTATTGATTTCATTAAACAGCTTTTCGCCGAGATTGTACCGTTCCAATAGGTGACGAAAATCAAGAATGGTGCTTTCATCGGGTAGGCGATCACTCAAGCGTAAACCTGCAAAGCGTCGCATCGATTCAATCTCATACAGAGAGTCCTCCATCGCCGGATTACTCAAGTTATAAAATAACTACATGCAATGAATACGCAGCATCGTGGACAACGGATAGGGCTGGCGGCCCTGACCATTTTCGGACAGTGGGTTTGATTTTCTTTTCGAGTTTTTCCACGGAATTAGGTGGGTATTCCACCGGCTAAAGCTGATGGCTTCGGGTTACGGCTAAAAACCGGATCGATCGGCTAGTCGGCCAATGACTATAGCCATTCCATATGAAAATCATTATCCGGCTCCACTGGGATTTGGCTCATGATATACTCGTTCCAGGCCTCATCCGCTACATTACCGCTCGTTGCAATCCAATATACTCTCCCCCCATAAGTACTGACTTCAATAGCACTTTCTCAGCTTGCCGTACTCTGACAACAACTTATGTGAGATTTTCCCTTCAGGTATTGCATCGCTTTCGATACCGATAAATTCGGAGGAATACCTATCAGCATATGCATATGACCCCGGTTAATCGAGGCTGCATACACCCTCACCCCCTTACTCTGTGCTATTTTTCGTAAAAACTCTCGGCAATGTAACCGCACAGTACTTCGTATCGGTATTTCGTCGCCCATACAAGATGATATTTCCAGTCCCAAACCGTATGGCTTCTCTTTTTTATAATTTCCTATTCCCGCAGCTTAACGCGGGACCCGCCATCCTTCGCCTAAAGGCGAGGGGTTTACGGATCACATAGGGGTGACTCTAAAATGGGTAATTTCACTGTGCTTCTTTTACTTGGTTTCCCATGTGCACAGCATTTATATCATTTTGACATGCGGATGAGAGAAAATATGAGTTCGCAAGAAGTGTGACATAGCGATACCGTTCGCTGTAACGCTTCAATATTGTTTCTGAAGCATCACAATGAATTCCAGAAATAAGCCCAGCTTGATTAGTCAAGTTGGCAATTTCCTTGATTGCGTTAAGAACCTTCTACACTTTTGGGGCTAATGTTGGCACCTCCCCCATGCTTAAACTAAGATCTGAAGAACCTACGTAAACGCCATCAAGGCCTTCTACCTTAAGAGTTTCCGGTAGATTCTCAATTGCGGCCACGGTCTCAATCATAGCAAAGACAAGAACTTCTTCATTGGCATATTGAACATAATCGGCACCACCATAGATTGCGGCACGGAATGGGCCATTGGATCGGGTGCTTAAAGGCGGGTATCGACATCAGATACCAATACCCTGGCCTCCTCAACGGTATTGACCATTGGAAAAATCACACCGTAAGCGCCAGCATCAAGAACTTGCATAATAATACCAGGCTCATTCCACGATACTCGAACCATTGGCACTGCATCAGTAGTAGAAATCGCCAGCAGCATCGGCACGATGTTCTCAAGTGGAACACTGTCATGCTGCATATCGATAGTTACACTCTCAGCGCACATTGAGCTGGGTATACCAAGCCAACCATTAATCATATTCACACCAAAATCCCAAAATAATTTTAATTTATTTTTTGAGATTTTTTTGTCCTAAATTGATTTAATGTAATTAAAAAAGTTGGACTATAATCAATATTTTCGGAGACCCCGTTTTTAATTACTAAAAATGAATTCGCTAAAGAAAGTCGAGAGAAACCTCACCAATACCCTTAAAGTCAGCTCGATAAGAAGAAGGCCCTTTAACTGAGTAATGGAAAAAAGCACCTGTGATAATTGCCTGACCAGCTTCAAGACCCCGCCCGTATTTAGACAGGAGTGCACACAACCTAGTCAATGACAAGAAGGGGTCATCCATTGTATCACCAGGCGTTTCAGTTTCGACCAGCTCATCGTTGTGGTAAAGTTCTACCGTAGTATCAACCAAACGATCCGTAACAGGAGCTTCGGGGCCAAGAGCAATGCCCCAGTGCGCCAGACCATCAGCCTGTAATAGTGATATTTGTTCCGGCGATGGGGCCCCAGACATCAATGCTTGCAGATCTTCAGGGCTTTTACGTATCTCATTAATTTCAAATGCCGGCACAACTGCTCGCACAGCAGCCTTAGCCTCGGCAATACTTACCTGATCACCCTGAAGAGACTCACCAATTATCAGACAAAGCTCGGGCTCCACCTGGCAATTCATTATATTAGACGCTGGAACTGGAATAATGGAACCAGAATCAAATATCCGATCACTTAAGATAAACCCAAATGGCCTATAACCCTTCCCCATCATGTCCTTGGCATTGCCAGAAGTCATACCTATTTTCCAGCCTCCCAATTTATAACCTTCGGACTCAAATCGCTCAAGCACTTTAAGCTGAGTACCGAGCGGATCATTTGACCCTATACTGCCTATACTTGAAACTAGGCCATCACGTCGCGTTATAAACAAATCTTCAAGTATTTCTGTTTGATTAACCATTATTCCTCCTAAGTATTGCAATTTTCTACACTTTCACTCAAAACGAAAAGTTAAGTGTAGAAATTCATGTATACACTAGTATCCAGATTCCTTATCTATAACCCCCTCCAACGCACCTTCCATAGCGATGCATTTAAGATTTGTACAAAACCGATCCAATGATCGTCCAGCACGTAACTGACTGGCACCAGCGGTATGCGGCGTCATTGCAACATTGTCAAAGCCCCAAAGAGGATGATCTGCAGGCAGTGGCTCCAACGGTGCGACATCTAAAGCGGCTCCTCCGCAACGACCATCTTGTAGCGCTCTGACTAACGAATCACCATCAATAATTTCGCCACGCGTTACATTGACTATTATTGCCCCTTTTTTCATCTGATCGAACGCTTGGTCATTGAACATTTTTTCGGTACTGGCTGTCAGCGGACAACAAACAGCGATGACATCCGATTGTTCCAGTAAATCTGGCAGTCGATCATTACCCCAAACGCACTTGGCACCATCTGATGGTGTACCTGGTATTTCATCGATTGCTAATATTTTCATGCCAAATGCTGTAGCGCGACGAGCCATCGCCCGGCCAGTGCCACCAAACCCAACAATACCCATGGTCATCCCTTCTAGCTCGATTTCTTTCTCTCGCATTGTCAGTCTTTCGGCCCAGCCTCTTGGACCCATGCGAACCGCAGTGGCTATCTGCCGAGTAAGTGCCAGCAGAAGCCCCATCCCGGTATCTGCCAAATGACCACCCACCTGTCCTTTCTCACCAGTAAGTATTACCTCTGAATCACGCATAGCTGGGTACAACATCATATCGACGCCTGAGGCCATAGTGTGTATCCAGCGTAGCTTAGGCGTGACACTAAACAATGCCTCATCAATTATAGCTCCAAAAATGAAATCAACATCATGTGCCATTGCTAATGCTTCGTCGTGATTTTTCGCTACTTTGACTATCGAACCCTGCGGCGCTGCTGACTCTATTTTTGCCAAATTCTCATCAGATATTTCTAACATGGTATAACCCAACATCACCATAATTGTCGGAGGACCGTCTATATTTACCTTTTCCATACTTTCTCCTAGCCGTATTATCCCCAACATACACGGGAAGTTATTTAACAATTAAAGATATACCTGCATATACCTATTACGCATAATGTTTTTTTCGACTAACCACATTTATAATTAATTAAATTTCAAAATATATTTGTCTAAGCAATTAGTTTGAATTTAATCGCTTCGTCGGTTATCAAACCACACCGTGCAATATTTCAAAAAACACCTAACTATGTCGAGTAGCGGGCCATGGGATTCCAAGGTTCTCTCGTAACGTAGATCCAGAATATTCTTTATGGAATAAACCGCGACGCTGTAATTCGGGGACGACATACTGTACAAAATCAGCATAACTGCCTGGCACATGTGTCGCCGCTAGAACAAAACCATCACAGACTCTTTCGGTAAACAACTCCTCAAGCCGATCTGCGATTTCTCTCGGCCCACCCACAAAAGCCCCGTCGGGACGCCCACGAGGCGTATGTTTTAAAAAATCTCGTAGTGAAGGATTCGATTTACCTGTGTCTCGTATAACCATATCCCGAATACCCTTAAACCCAGATATTTCAGATATTTGCTCATCTGTCATATCCTTATCTAGATCCCAACTAGACAGGTCCAGGTTTAAGCCTTCGGCCAATAACGAAAGCTGATCAATTTCACGTACAAGCGATTGCAGAACAGCCATTTTGTCTTCAGCCGCTGTTTTCGTTTCAGCAACAACGGTATGAACAGGAATACAAATTGATACGTGGTCTGGATTGCGCCCAAAATTCGAAACTCGCGACTTTATGTCAGCGTAAACAGCCTTTCCACTTTCAACTTCTGAGGAAGCTCCGAATATTACGTCCGCATAGCGTGCCCCCAAGTCTAGACCACGGTCACTTGCACCGGCCTGGATAATAATTGGGCGACCTTGTGCCGACCGAGGAACAGTGAGAGGCCCTCTTGAACGGAAATATTTACCAACATGATCTAATCGATGAACCTTATCTCCATCCGCAAAACGCATAGAATTTTTGTCTACGATTAGCGCATCATCTTCCCAGGTATCCCAATGACCAAGTACAACTTCAAGCATTTCTTCAGCGCGATCATAACGTCGATCATGGTCCAGGCCTGCCTCAAGCCCCATGTTCATTGCTTCACCATCATTTACAGAAGTAACTACGTTCCAGCCTGCACGGCCATTAGTCATTAAATCGATAGTCCCGAACGCCCGAGCAATATGATACGGCTCGTAATAAGTGGTCGAACACGTAGCACCTAAACCAATTTTTTCCGTCACGGCGGCAATCGCCATTAACACTACTTGGGGATCCATTTTTACGCATCTTATACCGTTTTCCACAGTATGCTTGTGGTCAAGTCCGTAGCGATCAGGCATTGCCAGACGGTCATCGAAAAACGCCATCTGAAACTTCCCCCTTTCAAGGATACGACCTATTTCCTGATAGTAATCTGCACTCAAAAAGTCTGAACGCGATTCAGGATGGCGCCAGGAAAACGGGTGCAGGGTACAATTTTGAGCCTGTAAAAACCCTACCATTACCATTTGTCGAGCCATACCTTTCTCCTAGCTATCCATTACACATATTTCATACGACAACTATTTAGCTTGTTGCATTTTTCTCAGCATTAATCTTTGATAGATTACAAAACAATTTAAATCGTTAGATTTACCGCTTCTGTCAAATAAAAGACTGCTTACTTTCAATCACGACATCTATAATATAAGGCCCTTTAGCGCTTAATCCTTTTTCAATCGCCGACGCGATGGCTTCTGGATCAGTTACCTCTTCACCGGGCACACCCATCCCCTGCCCCATTTCCACGAATCGTAGCGATGGATTTTCAAGATCCATATGTGGATATGGCTTCTCAGACTCAGCTTCATAACGTTGTCGGTATTCATCCAGGTTGATTTTTAAAATCCGATATTCCCGATTGGAAAGAATGACAAAAATGATATCCAGATCATGGTGCGCTGCCGTCCATAACGCTTGTATGCTGTACATTGCTGAACCATCACCAGAAATTGCGACGACAGCTTTATCATTGTTGGCAAGTTTTACCCCAATAACCCCGGCCAAGCCCTGACCAATCCCGCCACCTTTACCGCCATAATAAGAGCCAGGATGATCAAACTTAAAGTTAGTTGCAACATCACCCATCGCAGTCAGTGTTTCATCGACGATCACAACGTCTTCAGGTAAGGCTTTATTTAGCTCGAACATTGCTCTCGTCGCGGACATAGGAGAGCGATCCCAGCAAGCCTTTAAATTAGTCTCAATCATGTTTTTAGCTTGCTGCTTTACTAACCCTAATTGATTATTCCTTTCATTAATCAGCACGCGGGATTCGTCTGTTAATCGCGAATTAAGAGCACTAGTTAAAGTATCTAGGGTTTCAGGGATGCTTCCCACAACACCCACATTAAGCTCAAGTTTATGTGCCAGGCGCTCATAGGACGATTCTATTTGCGCAAGCTTTACGTCATCTCCATACGGCTTACCTTCTGAGAACCACACTTCTTCGATAAATGTACTACCGATTACAAGAATGAAATCATGCTCTTTAAGAAGCTCGCGCGTTGCAGCAGCATCTATGGAAAGTCGCCCCCTGTAGAGGTGATGCGAAGTAGGAAAAGATATTTCCTGAACCAAAAGCTCCGAAAAAACAGCTGCACCAAGCGTTTCGGCAAGTGTAACTACCTGATCAAAACCACCTTGTCTTGCTATACCATCTCCGGCAATTATTACAGGATTACTACTACTTAATGCCATAGAGGCAATAGCATCAACACCCGAAGGGTCGGGCAGTATAGTCCGGAAAAGCGACTCACCTATAAATGGAAGATTACTGGTTTCTTGCTCCATGACATTAATAGGTAATGAAATAAAAACGGGGCCGCAAGGTGGATCATTTGCAATTTTGAACGCCCGATGAACCACCGATGCCATCTCGTCTGCGCTCTCAACCTGGACCGCCCATTTACAAACCGGTGCAGCCATGGCAACCAAATCATGGTACAGAACAGGTTCTCGAAGACGCATGCGAGTATCTTGCTGTCCAGCAGTAATAATTACTGGGGCTTCGGCTTTAAGCGCCCCATACATCATGCCAATGGCATTACCCAACCCTGGCGCCACATGCATATTAGCAACTGAGGTTTTTCCACTCGCCCGAGCATAGAAGCTTGCCGCAGATACAGCCAAGCTTTCTTGCAAAGATACTATGTAATTTATACTTGGGTAATCTGCAAGACTATCAAGTAAAGGACTCTCAGTTGTACCAGGGTTTCCAAAAATATGGTCTATACCAAAATTCACTAAGCTTTCCATAAAAACCTGTCTGCCACGCATATGCCACCTCGTCTAATAGTATGTTTTCTATATTATAAGCTTACTATATCATAATCATTCAACTCTACATCTAACCTTTTAATCTTAAAAGATATTCTTTAATATTAAAAATGTTTCAGCGTTAAGTGGAGATTTAATATATTAGAACTTAGCGGATTAAAGCTCGAAGTGCACAATAACTAGAACAGTACTGATCTAGTTAATTTAATTCACTGGAGAAGGCAAACAATACTAAAAGTGATATCAGCTGAAATTGAACCGCGTATTAATTATATCCGCAAATGTGGAAATAATAATTTGGTTTTTTTAACTTGCTAATAAAACGAAAGCCTTTAGAATGATGCTGACTAATTATAATAAAATTAACAAACTAAAGATAACC
>JQIA01001115.1_pt1 | contig 14397 bp, 15 predicted proteins | sample 811431 | NCBI WGS metagenome assembly JQIA01 (sample SAMN02998118, study PRJNA258478) | marine sediment metagenome | biome: marine; feature: seafloor; material: sediment; isolation source: oil-polluted sediment collected from 3 locations (0.5 km, 0.7 km and 0.9 km)... | place: USA: Gulf of Mexico ... | reverse complement strand
CAACAACATCATTTTCTTTAAATACAAAATCCCGTTGCTCATACTTTACAATTTCAGCAAGTGGAATAATTTTTTCAATCATTTCATCTGATAGATTGCCAAATATATTATTATTTTTAAAATCATCTTTTGATATCATTTTATTTATTTCCTTTATCTTTTATATTTTGGGACAATCAATTATTTCATACAAAAAAGCAGAACAATAAAAAGACCTGCCACAGCTGCACCAACACCTACAGGCACAGAGCCAGTTGCAAAAGCAGCCTCAATCCTGACTCGGAAATCAGGTTTCCCCCGTTCTGACGGACCAAAGATTGATTTAAATGGCATCAGCAGAATAACAGCTATAGTCGTAGGTGCATTCTTCGCAAATGAATTTACAGAAGAGGTTAAACCTTTAACAAAGAGAATATCACAAATTTTGTTTATACCGTTAAAGATAAAAGAAACAACAGTATCAAAAAGAACTGATGCCTTTCTATAAAACCAGTCTGTATCCAGATGCTCTGCTCTTATCTCTGACGGGTAAATACCAGATAAAATAAGTAAGCAGAAAGCCAGTGCACCAAACATTAAGAGTTGAAGCTGTCCAAGAACATGGGCACCTGTATAAGGTACATATTCGACTCCGTATGGTAGCAGGCTGTATAGAACTTTATAATTGATAGCGAGGTAAATACACAAGAATGCTGCTATTCCCATAGCAATAAGCATATTCACAGGAGCCTCTTTCGGCCTTAACCCCGAATCATGCCCAAAGAACATAAAAAACGGTACCTTAATCCCTGCATGATGAAAAACACCAGCAGATGCAAACTGGAAAACTAACCAGACCCAGACAAGGTGTTGATCACCTGCGGCCGAAATAATCATAGATTTACTGACAAAACCACTAAACAAAGGAAATGCAGAAATTGAAGCGGCACCCACTATACAAAAAATACAGGTCAATGGCATCGTTCTATATAAACCGCCAAGTTCTGTACATCTGATTTTTCCTGTTCTCTCGAGAACAGCACCAGCGGACATAAACAAAAGTGCTTTGTATAAAATATGGCAAAAAGCATGAGCCGCAGCACCATTAATAGCAAGTTCAGAACCAATACCTATACCACAAAGCATAAACCCGACCTGGTTAATCAAACTATAGGCAAGAACTTTTCTGATATCATTTTCAAGAACAGCGTAAAAAATCGGCAAGGCTGTCATTGCAACACCCAGCCAAATCAACAGAGGTGTTCCCGGAAACATTCGGGCCATTACATAAACCGCACTTTTGGTTGTAAATGCACTTAAGAAAACAGCGCCCGTTACAGTCGCTTCAGGATATGCATCTTTCAACCAACCATGCAGTGGCATGACAGCCGCATTCACAGCGACACCAACAAAAATAAAATAGGAAGCAAAACTATCAAGACCAATGAAACTAAATTCAGTTGATCCGGTCGCTTGTATTTGTAGAATAATTCCGGCAAGAAGGGACAAACCACCAAAAATATGAACCATCACATATCTGAAACCAGCCTTCTGAGATTCTTTTGTTTTTCTTGCAAGAATCAGGAATGTTGAGGCAATTGCCATGAATTCCCAGAATATATAAAATGAGAAAAAATCAGCGGCAAATGTTACACCAATAGCGCTTCCTGCGTAGACCAGAGCAGCTACGTGCTGGACATTATCTTTAACCTTCATAGAGTATATAACGCCAATAAATGTGGCTATGATAAAAATTGTCCCAAAGATTCTACTTAATCCGTCAATTCTCCCAAGAATTAAGTCATAGCCCATCATTGAATAGGTCCAATGGACACCATTCGGTATACTTATAAGGGTAATAAAAGCAATAATTGGCAAAGCAAGCATGTAAACAGGCCGCATCTTGTCGTTAAACAAAGGAATAAAAAGCGCTCCAATTACAAATATAAGCGCCGGTGGAAACGAAAAATCAATTATTGGTTGCATAATAAACCTGCTGTTTTATTAATTCGTTTATTCTCTATAAATATTTTTATCAAATATAAATTAGTCATAGTAAGTTTCATCACGCTTAATCAGAACCCTAAGTACTTTTGCAATAAAGATAAGCATTACACATGAAATAAAACCGTAAAATGCGTAAAACTCAGGTGCATTACCAATTTCCACATGGTCATGCTTGCTTATAAAAAAATCAGCACCTAAAAGAACAAATAAAGAAAGATAAAAAACTTTCAAAAAATTACTTACATTTTTCTCGTTATCAAAAAAATTCACTTCTTTTTTAAGGCTATACTGATAGATCCATCTACAGATGAAAAAAACAACCACCGCTGATATAATTGCTATGTATAAATCTTTCATTTTTTAATACCCCTTGCTCGTTTTATCATCGCAATGGTTACATATATTTATAAAATAAAAAGCCAAGATACAGCCACGCACCGATAAAAATAGCGTAAAACACAGGCTTATAACCCGGAACTGCGTCATGACCAAGTTCCATCAACTCTTCATCTTTATCATGATCACTCATAGAGACCTGCCTATCCTCCGATTAATGTCTGAACCGTCATTTGAGCAAGTTTCAAAAACGGTTGAGGAAAGAAGAAAAGTACAATTGAAATCACAGCTGTTATTGATAAAGGCACAAGGCACCATTTCGGTACTTCGTCAACCTTATCTTCAAACATCGATTCTTCATCTGTACAGAAAAAAGCTTTGTAAACTATCGGTAAAAAATAAGCTGCATTTAACAATGAGCTGCCCAGAAGAACAAACAAAAAGAATATCTGTCCTGATTCAAGTGTGCCTATGACTAAAAGCCACTTACTGATAAACCCTCCACAGGGCGGCAATCCTATGACACTGAGCGAACCGATAAAAAAAGCCGTCATGGTTATCGGCATTCTTTTTCCGATCCCAACCATCTCACTGATATTTTTTATACCTGATGCAGCATAAATTGCACCAGCACAAAAGAACAGTGTGATTTTTCCAAAAGCGTGCATTGCTATATGAAGCATACCACCCGCCATTCCTGACGGAGATAACAAGGCTACACCTAATATAATATATGAAAGCTGGCCAATCGTTGAAAATGCCAGCCTACGTTTTAAACCATCTTGTGAGAGTGCTATAAGAGATGCAGTTATAATAGTAAACGACGCAATATAACAAACAACAGTATGCAGCTCAATTGTTCCGGGAAGCTCGATAGTCGTTGATAACAGATTTGTGCCGAAGACACCTGTTATAACTCGTGTGACACAGAAAACACCAACCTTCACAACAGCTACGGCATGAAGAAGTGCACTGACAGGTGTCGGTGCAACCATTGCTGCTGGTAGCCATGAGTGAAATGGCATAATTCCCGCCTTGGCAAAACCAAAAACAAGCATAAGGAGAAGGATCAGTAATGTCGATTGTGAAAAGTGCCCTGCCATGAAGCCTTGCGGAAGAAACTCAAATGTTCCTGTATGCATGAAGGTAAAAATCATAGCCGGAAGGACAAAAGCAATTGATGAACCAAGGATATAAAAAAGGTACTTACGGCCAGACGTTCTTGCTTCTTTATCCTGATGATGTGTCACAAGTGGATAAGTTGCAAATGAAAGCATTTCGTAAAACAGATACAGTGTTAACAGATTGCCTGAAAAGGCAACACCCAAAGTAGCAGAAAGAGACAATGCAAAAAAACAATAATACCTCGTCTGGCTATGCTCTTTCAAAGCCCTCATGTAACCAACAGAGTAGAGCGATGTAACAATCCAGAGAAATGTTGAAACCAACGCGAACAACATTCCGAAAGCATCTACTCTCAATTTGATTGACATATTCGTCGTTATCTCAGCAATTGTATACTCTATGGCTGCACCTTTGAGAATCAAAGGCAACATTGAAACGACAATCAAAAACTTCAATGCAGCAGCAACAAATGTCCAACCTTCTCTGACATTTTCTGTTTTGCTTGAAACAATTACCGGAATAACAAATAGTGAAACCAGAATCGCAATTAGAGGTTTAGCCGAAAAAATTGTTTCCATATTACGAAATCCCTGCCGGTATGGCTAATTGAATTATTTTTGTAACTATATCGCCTGAATATACACCAAGAACGATTAAAGAAGCAGCCGTTATTAAAAGGGGAACCAACATTGAAAGGGGTGCTTCATTGATCACTTTTTCGTGGCCATGATCATGAGACTCTGAAAACGGTTCGAAATAAGCGATTTCAAAGATTCTAAAAAAAAGAACTGCATTTACAAGACTACTGAAAAGAAGTGCACTAACAAACCCATAATGTCCAGCAGCAAAGCCACCTGTAATCAGGTAGTATTTAGAGAAAAAACCACATGTGGGCGGGATACCGATAACAGCCATTGCACCGGCAACAAAACCAATCATAGTAAGTGGCATTTTCTTGAAAAGTCCCTGTAAATTTTCAAAAGAGTCACTGCCAACCTTATATGTGATCGCTCCCGCTGCCATAAAAAGACAAAGCGTCATTGCCGCATCATTTATGATATGAATAATGGAACCTGTGATTCCCATACTGTTTCCTAACCAAAAACCACCAACCATGTATCCAACTTCAGCGATTATTACATAAGTCAGCATCTTCAACAGGCTTTTTTGGGCCAGAGCCATTAATGACCCCATCACAATAGCTATGACTGCTATCCACACAATGACTTTGCTTATTGCGACTGTATTAAATATATATTCAGGAGTAAAAACATAAAGTCCCACCCTGATCATTGCATAGATCATAACCTTGGTCGTTAAAGGAGCAATCACACCTGTGGACGATGTCGAAGAAAAACTATAAGCGTTAGGAAGCCAGCCATGCAGTGGAAACAATGCCATCTTTATAAACAAACCTGTCATGCAGATGATAAGGGCAAATAAAATCATTGAATTATCGTCAGCAAGCCCTGGAATAATCCGTGCTAAATCTGCCATATTTAATGATCCGGTCGCAATGTAGAGATAACCAACACCCAGGAGATAAAATGAAGCTCCTATCGTACCAATGAACAGGTAATTTAAGCTGGCTAAGGGCGCTCTGTCTTTCCCAAGTCCAATTAATGCATACCCTGTCAGTGCAGCTATTTCTAAAAGAACATAAAGGTTAAAAGCATCACCTGTAGCAGTTATACCAACAACACCTGTTACAAATAGAACATATAGAGAATAAAATGCGCCTGTTTTGCCCTCGAATTCAACAAGGACATTTTTTCTGGAAGATATCAGATTTGCAAATGCAACAGCCATAATCACAACCAGAACAGGTGAGTTAAGATAATCAATAACATAGACAATCCCCACAGGGCCCGCCCAACCTGCCATTTTATATGTAACAGGACCATGCGCAAGAACCTGAAGAAGAAGCCCTACAGATGTTAAGAGAGCGGCAGCAAGTCCTGCAACTGCTATTGGATAGCTGTATTTTTTATCAATCCACATTACGGCGGATATAATCAGGCCGGTAAGTAACGGAATTATTGTTATTAATGCTGGAAGTTGTTGAGTCATCATTCTCCTGCCTGGGATCTTATCTGGTCACATATTTCATCTTCTTCAAGTGTACCATACTGGCGATAAACTTTAATAGCCAACGCAAGTGCCACACCTAATGTTGCAACAGAAACAACAATGGCTGTAAGCATCAATACATGAGGAAGGGGGTTAATATAATCAGCAGCATGAGCGACTGCATGTGAATCATGTCCAAGAGAAATAATTGGAATCGATTTACCTGTTTTATATGCTGTTGAAACATAAAACAGTATGATGGATGTCTGAAAAATACTCATGCCGATGATCTTTTTTACAAGATTGTTTTTTACAATCAACGCATAAAGACCAACCATCATCAGAACTATATACACCCAGTAATTATACTTTGCTGAAATAATATTTATAATTTCTTCCATATTACAATCCCTCGTCGTGTTTTCCGGCTGAAGACAGATTATAATAAAGCCAGATCATTACCGCCATTACAGCAAAAGCCACACCAATTTCAACAAAAAGGATGCCATAGGATCGTGCCATCACAGCATCCGTACCCAGAATCGGAGCAAGCGCCTTGTAATCAAGAAAATTGGCTCCGAGCAACAGGCAAAGAAAAGCTGTACCAGCATAAATAAGAACACCGACAGAGCCTAAAAGCCCTGCTGTTTTTTCCTTAACGCGCCTTAAAGACGTTCGTAAATCATTGGAAATAGCAAAGAGTATTATTGAGGAGGCCAATAGAACACCACCCTGAAATCCACCACCTGGGCTATAGTGTCCATGAGCAACAACGTAGAGCGCAAACAATTGAATAAATCCAATTACCAAACGGCAGGTATTCCTTATTATCATAGAGTCAGGAGCCCACAAAGAGTCCATTCTAACAAATACCGATGAGTCTTCTGCTGGTAGTTTTCCACCTTCCTCAATTCGAAGAGTCACTCCCGTAGGCACATGCCTGTAAAATTTTGCAGGAAGATTTTTGCTTTCTTTCCGTCTTAAAAGAAAAAAGCATGCAAGGCCGGCTGCAAGCACAACCGCAGTCTCATACATTGTATCGTAGCCTCTATAGTCAGCAAGAACTGAGGTCACTATGTTTGGTACATGTGAATCATTAAGAGTATTTTCAATATAGTAGGGTGAAAGATGTGTAGATGCTGGTGACGCCGGATCCCCATAATCTGGAAAATCCATGGAGAAAAACAGAAGAAGGGCACCACAGATAAGTGTGGTTAATAAACCTAAAAGCTTCAATCTTTAGTCCTCCTTGTCGTGTGAAACACGGCTGCTATACAAAATACAGTCCCCACACCAGCACCGACAGTAGCCTCTGTAAATGCAACGTCAACAGCTCCCATAAGGGCCCAGGCAAGACACATCAAAAAACTGTAGGCACCAAAAACAATAGCTGCGCCAAGCAGGTCTTTCACAGTAATTGCCGCGATACCGCTTATGACGACTAATGTCAGTACAATCATGTCAATTGGCAAGGTAGTCATCTTAATTTCTGTCCTTGTTTTTTGTCCATGGTTTAAGCCCGGCCCGCATTCCAGCATCGATAATTGCATGGGTTGCCGTGGGACTTGTAATATAAACAAATACGACTATTAACATTATCTTTATGCTTGTTAATAGTGACGCAATCGAAAAACCGTGGTGAAATAAAGTAAACAACGCAATACCAGCCATCGAAAGGAGAAGGCCCAGGCTGTCTAACATTCCGGCGGGATGAAGTCTTGAATAGAAATCAGGAAATCTTACAACCCCAATGGCACCGGCAAGGAAGAAAAACAAACCCGAGATAAGCAGTATAATAGCTATATAATCTGTGATATGCATAATTTTCCAATCCCTTTTATTGATCCGTCAGATCTGTGTGTAAACCCTTCTTCTTATGAAAGTATCTTGCAGATGCAAGGACTGCTATAAAATTTAACAGTGCATAGGCAAGCGCAATATCAATAAACATATCCGCTTTATCAAAGAGCAGTCCGATAATAATCAACAGGACAGTTGTTTTACTGCCAATGGCATTCACTCCAATAAGGCGGTCAAGAATTGTCGGCCCAACAACAGCACGATACAAGGATAAAGCCATGATCAGCCCTAAAAAAATACCTGAATATAAAAACACATGTTCCATATTATTCACCAAATATCTTTGCCACCTGTTTTTCCATATCACCCGGGAGGGGCTCTGCGGAGGCGTCATCTATAGCGTGAACAGCATAATCACCATACATCGAAAGTGACACAGTGATTGTTCCAGGAGTAAGAGTTATTGAATTTGCGAATGTAACCAATGCCATTTCGTTTTTCAAAGAACTTTTAAAGTGGATAAGCTGCGGGTTTATTTTTTCAAGCATGTCAGGGGAAAAGACAAGCTTCAATAAGTGTATGTTTGCAAGAACTATCTGCCACAACAACCATGGGAAGTACATAAAAAAACGTCCCCATAAAGCCGGTACATGCCCCAGAGAGGTATTGGTAATTAACTGATCAGAGGTAAAGACTGATACTAGTAAAGAAGAGATCACACCCAACGACAGATGGAAAAGATCAAATTTCCCAGAAAAGACGACCCACATAACAAACATTACAATAAAAGTAATAATAAACGGAACAACCTTTGTCCCCTTTTCAGGTGCGGCAGGTTGTTCAGATTTACCAGCATTTGAAGAATCATCTGTGGTATTCATGATTTTCCTTTCCGGTTAGTATTCTGTAATAAGCAGTTGCATGACAACACGTTTTATCCGAATTTTAAATAAACAGGGTTTATACACTAACTTTTCAAGCTATGTCAACACTCAAAGCAGACATCCGTGTAAAAAACGTAACAGGAATAACAGACACGGGCTTCACAGCAGGGCTAAAAATATATCCTCAGCCCCAACCTATCGAAACAAAGGCGAATTATAGCATAATACCAAGGCAGTTCCTATTCTTTTTTACTCTTTGCTCTTCAATGTTTCAACAATCCACTGTTTTATAGAACGAATATGAGAAAGGATAACAATAGAAACAATTCCGATCAATACATACTGCAGAATATGGATATGCTGTTCCAAAAAATCAAAGCAAAATGCCCAAACTATTATTGCTGCGAGTGTTCCAAGGAAAACAGCCGTTAAATTGTGCCAAACCTTCATTTTGAGAAGATAACCGATTGCCGACCCTACAACCGGACCGGTAACAGGCAGAGGAAACATTACAAAAAGAAAAACGCCAACCCAGCCATACTTTCTGATTAGCTCCTTATTCTTATCTGCTTTTTCCATCAACCCAGTCGTAAGAGACTCAATCCATTGGATTTTTATATAATTGTTAAGAGTAAGAACAAAGGCAGAATAGGTAAAACAGACAATTAATACTTCAAGGTAAAAATTATAAACAATTGTCCAGACAAGGTTAAGTTCATTCATAATGCAAATACCTACACCTGCGGCACGGCCACCAAAAGTATGAGCAACCAGTGCAAGTAGCAGTGACTTTGCCCGTGTTATATCATTCAGGCCATAATAACCTATAAATCCTATAAGAAAAACCAGCATAAGAACGCCTGCGATTAAAACTTTACCTTCTGATGTTTGAAATATTCTGGAATTTTTCATACCTACCGGCGCATCCTTTTCTATTAATACCTGTGATAATATAAGCGTTTCTATAAAAAAACACTTGACTATACCCCAAGTGTATCTTTCTTTAAAGGAATTTTTTTTATCTATTTATAACCTGAAAAACAGTCTTGAACTATCGAAAAATGATATAATCAAAAAGATCCAAACAACCCCATTAACCTGCTGATTTTACCTCTGATAAATTTCATACAAGAAGACAAAGAAAGTCTTTTCATTTGCTTTTCAGCCATAGCTCGATTATAATATGTCTAATTAGATAAATCACTTTCTTTTCTTCCAGACGATTTTAACAATTAACAAATTAAAACAACAGATAATCCAAAAAAAATTTGTGGTTGGCAGTTGGAGGTGTCGATGGATATTCCCGGAGAAATAATAATTGATCCGAAAACATTTCTAAAAGAACAATTCACATTACCACCACTACCTGAAATAGTCCTTAACATACAAAAAACAATCAACTCATCGGATGCTACTGTTAATAATATCAGTGCCCTTATCAAAAGAGATCCTTCGTTAACAGCTCAGGTTTTGAAGGTTGTAAATTCTGCTTATTATGGTTTCAGAAATGAAGTTTCTGATATAAAATTTGCTGTTGCATATCTTGGGATTCATGAAATATACAACATGGTTCTTTCGTTCTCTGTTGTAGATACCCTTGGCGTCAACAACTCAAGTGAGCTTGAGGATTTTTGGACACACTCAATATTCACAGCACTTTGTGCAAAAGTACTCACAAAAAAATTCGAGCCCCTACTTGAGCCGGGTCAGGTATGGATTGGTGCCCTGCTTCATGATATTGGGAAGCTTGTATACTTCAAATTCTTTCCGGCTCATTTTCATGCAATCTTAAATCATGCAAAAAAACGCGGACAGCTTTATGAGGAAATCGAAAAAAAACTGCCAATACCATCAAGCGCATACATAGGCACATTATTATGCCAGCGTTGGGGATTACCATCGATTGTTGCCGAGGCATGTGAGGCTCATACACCTGGAACAATAACAGCTGAGAATCCTTCAATTAATGATTATAAAAAAATTATTTTCGGGGCAAACCTCATGGCTGTATTTGCAGCAGAGGAGCTTTCAAGTGAAACAAAAAAGAAAGTGTTTCAAACACTATCGTCTCTTTTTATAATCGAAGAAGATCCGCTCATGGAGTTTATGGGTAAAATGTATGATTTAAAAAAAGAAGTTGAAAAGTATAAGTGGTAACACGTGTGAAAAACGGCCAGCTACAAACTCTTTTTTATGACTATCCGTTCGCCTAAATATCTAATGAAAAACGGGAGAGTACTCGGGGACAATTTCCTGAAGGCTTTCAATTATTTTTGAGGTGTCCTGTTTTTCAGCAAGTGACTCAAGTCTGTCAATATTGCCATTCAATTTTTTCAGATTATGCTCAGAACCGCAAAGAACCATAATTTTTTTATGATCTGTTTTAACAATATCTTCACCTTCTGTAATCAGCTCTTCATATAACTTTTCACCTGGCCGCAATCCGATGTAATTTATTTTGATGTCATCATCCGGTTCAAAACCAGATAGACGTATCAAATCTCTTGCAATGTTATCAATTTTTATTGGTTTACCCATATCCAAAACAAATATTTCGCCACCGTCACCCATCGATCCTGCCTGCAAAATAAGCTGTGATGCTTCAGGAATTGTCATAAAGTAGCGTGTAACTTCCGGGTGGGTAACAGTGACAGGGCCTCCCTGAGCTATTTGTCTTTTAAACAAAGGCAGCACACTTCCTGCACTACCAACAACATTGCCAAACCTTACAATCATGAACTTGGTTAAACATTGATTATAAACTTTCTGATTTTGAATCAGAATTTCTGCAATTCGTTTTGTTGCACCCATAACATTTGTTGGTCTTACAGCTTTATCGGTCGAAACAAAAACAAAACGATCTACACTGTATTTGATAGCACATTCAGCAAGATTATTTGTCGCGATGATATTGTTTTTAACAGCCTTCCAGGCATGCGCTTCCAGCATTGGTACGTGTTTATAAGCAGCCGCATGGAAAACAATATCAGGTTTATACGTACCAAAAGCTCTTTCAAGTTGCTTCATATTTTGAGTATCAGCAAGAATCGGAACAACATCAACACCTTCAAAAATATTTCTCAGCTCAAGGTCTATATCATACAAAGGACTTTCAGCCATTTCATACAGCAGGATTCTTCTCGGTTTAAATCTACAGATCTGGCGGCATAGCTCGGAGCCAATTGAACCTGCAGCACCTGTAACCATAACAACTTTACCAGCAAGCAGTTCATCGATCATACAGTCATCCAATTTAACATCTTCCCTGCCGAGAAGATCAGTATACTCAACCTTACGAATTGAAGACATCGAAATATCGCTTAAAAGCTCCGACATTGAAGGAACTGTCTTAGACTCAACACCTGCATCTTTGCAGAGTGAAACAATCCTTCTCATCTGTTTTGATGTTGCAGAAGGTATTGCTATAATCACTTCTGAAACACCTGCTTTTTCAGCAATTACTTTAACGTCGGAAATTTTCCCGATAACCCTAATGCCATGGATCATCTTTCCCTTTTTGACGGGGTGATCATCAAGGTATCCCACCACATTGTATTGACGTGCCGAAGAAGTATCACGTATCAGACGATAAACTTTCTCCGCAGTATTTCCTGCTCCCAGTATCAGGATTTTTTTGGCGTTCACCTTTCCGGTCTTGCTGAGGGTTTTATCACCATTCACAAGCAGAGAGTTATAATGTTCAAAATAAAGGCGAACCATCATTCTGAAGCCGGCAATAAACAGAATTGAAAAAACCATATCTATCACAAAGACTGTACGGGTGTACCCTTCAAACCTGTTGTAAAAAAGTATTGAGAAGACAATGATAACAAAACTTGTAACAGAAGCCTTAACGATATTCTTCATATCGTTAATACTGGTAAAACGCCACATACCCCGGTATAAGTTAAAAACATAAAAACACATAATTTTTACAGCAATAATAAACAGGAAGGTCTTTGGTATCAGAGCCAGGCGTGACTGAGGTATTTTAAAATCAAAACGGAGCAGGTGCGCAGTATAGTATGAGACACCCAGAATGAGTATGTCCAATGCAAGAATAAAAACCAGGTTACGATATATCCGTACTTTTCCCATAAGGCTCCAGAGCTACTATCAATTATTTTTAATTATATGGGTCACTGAGGTATTATTCAAAAAATATACCTGACAATGTTACTTCAATAGTCGTGGGGTGTATATAGGGTATTTCACTATTTCAATAAAGCGTTCACCCCACTTTGGTGGGTACTGTATAATAGAGAACTTGATAGATTGCAATAAAAAAGAGGTGGTATAAGCAACGAATAATCATCAGGGTATATTTAAAAAAGATGCTGTAAAAGCAGCTATTAGCAATCAAGACCACAATTTGTATCCCTTTGAGATTCTTACCCATGTTTTAAAATTCAACTATAAATTCTATCGGTACTTTTAACTGACTGATGTAATGTATAAAGTAATCAGTCTTTCATTTTTTCAGGTATAACGTTACCATCATCACGATAGTATTCATCTTCGGATTTCAACTCTGTTTTTACAACTTTTTTACAACTCTTTTACTCACAGTTGACATCATTTTTTATCAATAAGGCATAATGAGACTCAAAGCAAATAGTTATTAACCCAACTGTTGCAACTTTAGTTAAAACATTATAATTGATTAAATTGAGGAGAGACATCATGTCAAACAACCCGAAAACAAAACAGAGCATCACACTTTTTTTATTTTCAACAGCTTCCATATTACTTGTTTTATTTCTTTGTGATTCAGCATTGGCATTTCGTACAACCCCAAAAGTAAAATGCATAATAGAAACTGACAGAGCAATCCTCCCGGCCGGAGATGTGCAAAATGCAATCATCAAAATCACACTGGATGCCCCACCGGCACCTGTAAATAGTCCCAGGCCTCCAGTTAACCTTTCAATAGTATTAGACCGTTCAGGTTCAATGTCCGGGACAAAAATTGAAAGAGCAAAAGAAGCTGCTATTGAAGCTCTAAAAAGATTAAGTGAAAAGGATATTTTTTCACTTGTTGTCTATGACCATGCAGTCAACACAATAATACCGGCTCAAAGAGCTGTGAACACAGAAATGATGATAAACAAAATAAGAGCGATCCGGTCCGGGGGAAGTACTGCACTTTTTGGCGGTGTAAGTCAGGGCGCAGCTGAGATCAGAAAATATATTGAGGGAAATTTCGTTCACCGTATCATTTTACTTTCAGACGGCTTAGCAAATGTTGGCCCTGATACACCGGCTGATTTAGGACGATTAGGTGCTGCTCTAATAAAGGAAAACATCTCAGTAACTACAATTGGCGTCGGCACAGATTATAATGAAGATCTTATGGCAAGACTGTCACAAAAAAGTGATGGTAATATCTATTTTGTAGAATCAAGTTATGACCTGCCAAAAATATTTACTGCTGAGCTTGGGGATGTCTTAAATGTTGTAGCAAAAAAAGTAAAAATCATTATTGAAGTACCTGAAGGTATATACCCGGTATCCATTATCGGAAGGGAAGGAAGAATCAAAGATAATAAAATTGAAATCTCAATGAACCAGCTATATGGTGATCAGGAAAAATATGCACTTGTTGAAATTAAAATACCCAAGTCCAAATCCGGACAAAAAATGGAACTTGCAAACGCAAAAGTACATTATGAGAACCCCTTTACAAAAAGAAATGAAATTTCAACCGGGAGATCATTTGCAAAATTCAGCGACGATATCAAAAAAGTCGAAAAGTCTGCTAATGTCAACGTGGTCAGAGAATATGAACTAAACCTGAATGCTCTTGCAGAAGAAAAAGCGATAACTCTTTCTGACAAAGGTAAGCGTAAAGAGGCTGTGCAAATTTTAAAGCAGTCTGCGGCAAAATTGAAAAGTGCAGGATCACTATATAAAGACGAAAGATTGCTTGAAGAAGCTGAGCAACTCGAGACCCAGGCAGATATGATTGCAAAAGAAGGTATGAGTAAAAAAAGCAGGAAAGTATTACGAACAAAATCGTACCAGAAAAAAAATCAACAAATGTCTAATTAATTTTAAGCTCAGAGCCTTAAAAAATCATTGTAGACTCTGAGTTTAATCAATTCTTGATGCTCTCGTAAAAAATATTGAGATGGCTAAGGAAAAGGTTCCATATACAAGATTTAGTGTTTGGCCAGGCTTGAAGTAGTACATATGG
>JQIA01001113.1_pt1 | contig 14423 bp, 12 predicted proteins | sample 811431 | NCBI WGS metagenome assembly JQIA01 (sample SAMN02998118, study PRJNA258478) | marine sediment metagenome | biome: marine; feature: seafloor; material: sediment; isolation source: oil-polluted sediment collected from 3 locations (0.5 km, 0.7 km and 0.9 km)... | place: USA: Gulf of Mexico ... | reverse complement strand
CTAGCAAAACCAGCGTCAATAATTACGCCACTAACATGATCTCCAAGGTTTGTATTTTGAGATGTGAAGCTAAGAGTTAGAGCGCCCCCTAGGCTTTGACCTATTATAAAAATTTCTTTTTGTTGGAATTGAGGTTGAGTAACAAGCCAGTTATAGCCGGTTTTTATATCGACTAAAGCCCCTTCAATATCGGGAGAGCCTGTTGATTTTCCATAGCCTCGGTAATCCAAGGCGAAAATGTCATACCCCTCATTTATAAGCCAGAGAACACTGCCAATGTGGGTGCTAATATTTTCTGCATTACCATGAAGAAAATAAATAACCCCTTTTCGTTCCTCCTTAGACTTTATATGCCAACCGTGAAGTGTTTCATTATCAGGGGTATTCAGGTAAATATCTTCAAAGGCCAGATCCATTTGTTTTGGGGAGAAATAGTGCTGTTTGTCTGGGAAGAAAAATAGACCACTACAGCCATTAAGGCATAAAAGTGAAACTAAAATAGGAAGAAAAATGTAAAACTTGGTCTTGTTATTCATCGAAAGTGCCAGCCTGATAGAACGTTAGTATGAATGATCATAGCATGGAGAATTTAACTGTGTAGGTTAGATACACTTTCGTGTGCCATTTGGCTTTAACGACCTTGCTTTATTACGTGAATTCTACTTTAATAAATTAAGGTGGTTTCAAAATTATATTAATAAATGTTTATATAACTTACTGGACGTTTGATTCCTGTTTTTAACCGCTGATCTAAAATTTGAATAAGATTGTGTCGCTTTTATAGCATCGCACAGATTAATAAGTAGAGGATTTACTATGAAAAGAGTTTTATTAGCAGCAAGTTTAATGGCCGCGTCTTTATCTGCATCAGCAGTTGTTCCTGGTGGTGATAGCTGTGGTTGGGGAAATATGCTGTTTAAAGGACAGTCTGGTCTTCCTATGCACGTTGTTGCATCGACAACAAATGGTACTTCTGGAAATGCTACATTTGGTATGACTAGTGGAACAAACGGTTGTTCTGCCAATGGAACATTGACATATGGCGGCAAGTCTATGATCGATATGTCCAGTATTATGGATGAGTTCTCAGAAGATGTTGCTCGTGGTCATGGTGATGCTTTAACAACGGTTGCTGTTGCTTTGAAGATCGAAGCACAAGATCGCTCTGCTTTTGAGTCAGCAATGCACCAGAATTTTTCAGTTATTTTTCCAAATGAAAATGTAACAGCTGAAGATGCAATGGCTTCTGTATTAAAAGTTATGAAAGCTGATAGTCGTTTAAGCAAGTACGCTGCTTAATGATTTAAATAAAGAATGTCTGCTAAATCAGGCATTCTTTATTAGTTCAATAACTCAATTCTGGTTATTCATCTCGATTAGTACAGTTTTTCTGAATATACTAAATCCCCCATTCTTTTAAGTTTTTTATTTTATGCGTTTTATATTTTTATGCTTCTCTGTTTTTTTGATGGGGTTATTGCTTAGCTCTACGGCACAATCTCAGGCTACTAGTAAAATTAACTATATAGAATCAGTTAAGACTGAAGCTATTAGGCAAAACCTTGCAGGTCAAAAAATGTGGCGAGGGTTGCTGCATTACAAAGGCGATCATTTTTCTTCTTCCGGTTATAGCAGCTATGTTGATGATGCTGATTTTTTCTATGCTGAAGATGGTGATGTTAATGCAGAGAGTGAGCTACTCAGAACTATTGAAGAGGTATTTTCATTAGAGTTAACTGGAAATGAGCATGCACAGTGCCGTTTTGTGTATCGCTTTAAATGGCTGAACTCACAGCTAAACTTAAATAATAAGAAGCTACCCCAGCAACATTGTACAGACTATATTCAATGGCGTGATCAAGTTAACGCGCACTCAGTTTCTCTTATATTTCCTGCTACAGCGCTTAATAGCCCCTCTTCGATGTTTGGCCATACCTTACTGAGATTTGATCCAAAAGATGTTAAAGAGGGCTCAGACTGGCTTTCTTATGCACTTAATTTTGGTGCTAACATTAACACCGATGATAACTCTGTTTTTTTTGCCTTTAGGGGGTTGGCGGGAGGCTACCCCGGTGTGTATAACATGATGCGTTATTTTGAGAAAATTAAAGAATATAATCGTATGGAGAATCGAGATATATGGGAGTATAGACTCAATTATACACCCGCGGAGGTAGATCAAATTTTAGCCCATGTGTGGGAGCTTAAAGATATAAATTTTGATTATTACTTTTTTGATGAAAACTGCGCATTTAGACTGTTAGAACTATTGGAATTAGTTCGTCCGGAAGTGAATTTAACAGGACGGTTTAAGTTAGATGCCATACCCTCAAATACTGTACGAGCGGTTGTAAATGAAGAGTTAGTTGAAAGCACACATTTTAGACCGTCAGAACTTGCTGTATTGCACGCGAGAATTGACTCATTGCCAAAACCACTTCAGGTTATGGGTAAGCAGTTGGCTAATGATATTACAATTTTAGATAGTACAGATTTCCAGTCTATAAATAATGAGCAGCAAGGTGAAGTGATTCAAATTGCTTATAGTTACTTACGTTATATTCAAATGGAAACTCAGCGTGATGATGCTATGGCTAAACGTAGTCATCAATTATTACTAGCATTAAACAAACGCTCCTCAAAAGAAGTGGTAGTACCCCAGCCTGATTCCCCTGAAACTGGTCATAAAACGATTGTTGCAGGTCTTGCGTTCGGTGAACGTAATGACGATGTATTCCAGCAAGTTAATTATCGTGTTACTTATCATGACTTGCTAGATAACGAGAAAGGTTATTTGAGGGGCGCTCAGATTATTTTATTTAACACTGAACTGAGGCATTACCAGAATGACGGTGTAAAACTAAACCGTTTTGATATTGTAGATATTACCTCTTTATCTAAACGGAATTTATTTCTTGAGCCGTTATCATGGAAAGTTCAAGTTGGTTTTGAACGTGTATACAGCCGCGGTGGTGATACGGGTGTTTTCCAGTTAAATGGAGGGGCAGGGCATAGTTATGAACTGTCAGATAATACAGAACTATTTGCCTTATTGACTGGGCGCTTAGAATATAATGATGATTTTAGCTCTATTATTGAACCTGCAATAGGTACGGAAACGGGCTTTCTTTATTATTCACCACTAGGCGCTATGAAGTTAGACTTAGGCGGTTATAAGTTTTTAAATGGCGATTATCGGATGAAAGCAGCATTTAATCAGAACTTTAATTTAGCCGTTGATCATGCAATTAGACTTTCAGTTGCTCAGGAATGGCATCATAAAGATGACTTTTATGAAGTTTCTGTTGGGTATCGATATTATTTCTGAGACCAATGTAGGAGTGGCTCTTAGCCGCGCTCCTACATTGGAAGTATTTACTTTTAATCGGCTATTTTATCCTCCAAGATAAGCTTTACGAACATCCTCATTAGTTAACAAATTATCTCCAGTATCTTGCAGTACGATCTCTCCATTCTCAATCACATAACCACGATCAGCTAAACGAAGTGCTTGGTTTGCATTTTGCTCAACCAAAAATATTGTCATACCTTCATCTCTCAGTTGCTCGATTATTTCGAATATTTGATTAATGATGATAGGCGCTAAGCCTAAAGAGGGCTCGTCAAGAAATAACATGCGAGGTTTACTCATGAGCGCCCGACCAATGGCCAGCATCTGTTGTTCACCACCAGACATCGTTCCACTCCGCTGGTCTTGACGTTCTTTCAAGCGAGGGAATAGCTTAAATACGTGAGCTAAAATGGAATCAAAATCTTTCTTCTCAGTGAAAAAACCACCCATGTGCAAGTTTTCTATTACAGTAAGCCCTGAGAATACTCGGCGCCCCTCTGGGACAATGGCTATGCCACTACGCATAATATCTGCAGTATTAGTGTGAGTGATCTCTTTATCTTCAAACCATATTTGGCCTGCGCTGGCTCTGGGGTCTCCGCACACGGTCATCAATAATGTTGACTTTCCTGCGCCATTAGCACCAATCAAAGAGACAATCTCACCCTGATTCACTTCTAATGAAATGCCCCGCAATGCTTCAATTTTACCGTAATGGGTATGAATGTTTTGTAGTTTTAGCATTTATACCTCGCCTAAATAGGCTTTGATAACATCTGGGTTGTCACGAATTTCATTGGGTGTACCTGTTGCGAGTGGGCGACCCTGATTAATCACAACAATACGGTCAGAAATGCCCATAACAAGACCCATGTCATGCTCAATGAGCAGGACGGACACGTTGTAGTCTTCTTTGAGGCTAACAATAAGTTCGTCTAGTTCATTAGTTTCTTTAGGGTTTAATCCAGCTGCAGGTTCGTCAAGCATCAGTAGTCCTGGTTCTGTAACCATGCAGCGGGCAATTTCCAAGCGTCGCTGTTGACCGTAGGCGAGGTTACCTGCCTCTCTGTTAGCGAATTCCAGTAAGTTCACCTTTTTAAGCCAGTAGACTGCCCGGTCTATAGACTCTTGTTCTTTTTGGCGGTAGGACTGTGTTTTAAATAGCCCTGCCAGCAGGTTGGTATTTACATGCCTATGTTGGGCAACGAGTAGATTTTCGATCACAGTCATTTGGCTGAATAGTCGAACATGTTGAAATGTCCTCACCATCCCAAGCCGACTTATTTTAAAATCGGCCAGACCGTGAATACTCTCTCCTTTATAGACAATGTCTCCGCCTGTTGGCGTATAAAATCCACTAATACAATTAAATACGGTGGTTTTACCTGCTCCGTTTGGGCCTATAACTGAAATTATTTCTCGTTCCTTAACGTCTAGGGTAACGCCGTCAACCGCTAAAAGGCCTCCAAATCGCATAGATAGGTCTCTGACCTTTAATAGTGATTCAGTACGTAAGGGTTCAGGCATTGTTTAGCTCCATATGTCTACGTTTCATTGGGAGCAGCCCCTGAGGTCGCCATATCATCATTAATACCATCATAAGACCAAACAGTAGCATTCGATATTCTTGAAATTCTCTAGCTAGTTCCGGTAAAACGGTCATTGCGATAGCCGCTAGGATAATACCTAATTGTGAGCCCATCCCGCCTAATACCACAATGGCAAGAATAATGGCGGACTCAATAAATGTGAACGATTCAGGGCTGATGAAGCCTTGTCGGGCAGAGAAAAATGCACCCGCAAAACCAGCGAATGATGCGCCAATAGTAAAAGCAGAAAGCTTGATAATGGTTCTGTTAAGCCCCAATGAGCGACAAGCTATTTCATCTTCGCGTAATGCTTCCCATGCTCTACCTACCGGCATTCGCATTAGGCGACGTATAACAAATATTGTGAATAGGACGAGTAGCAGGGCGAGCAAGTATAAGAAAATGACTTTATAGCTGCTGTTGTAAGCAATACCAAAGTATTCATGGAAAGGAATATTTCCTTCCTCTTTTGCTCTGCGTCCGAACTCAAGTCCGAATAATGCAGGTTTTGGAATGCTACCAATGCCATTCGGACCACCGGTGATATGTGTCCAGTTGTTAAGTAAGATGCGAATAATTTCGCCAAACCCGAGTGTTACGATAGCTAAATAATCACCCCTGAGTCGTAGTACCGGAAACCCTAATATGAAACCAAAAGTTGCAGCCATAAGGCCTGCAAGAGGAAGGCAAACCCAGAATGAAAAGCCAAAATACTGATGGAGAAGAGCGTAGCTGTAGGCTCCAACAGCATAAAAGGCGACATAACCCAAGTCGAGAAGGCCTGCAAGCCCTACAACAATATTAAGGCCTAAGCCTAGCATTACATAAATCAATACTAATGTAGCAAGGTCAATATTTCCGCGTGAAGCAAAAAATGGCCATATTAATGCAATCGCTACGATAATAAAGGTGAATAGCTTTTCTTTTTTATCTCTTTGAGCTTGAGATACCACCGCTGCAGGCTTGTAAGCTTTACGGGGTAAAGGAATGTTTTTAGCTATATTTACAACATTCTCTCTGAATAACTGAAAGATAAATACAGCTAAAGCAGCTAATACTATATAGATCATAGTTTGGGTGTCTGCACCTTCGATACTCGGACCTGAACCATCTGAAACCAGGTTTAATCCAAGTAGAGGGAAAGCGAGAATCAAGGTTGCGATACCTGCAATTAGGGCAGGCACAAATTTCTCTTTCATTAAATTTTTTCCACCTCTGGTTTTCCGAGCAATCCAGTTGGACGGAATAGTAAAATGAGTATCAGCAGCCCGAAAGAAACAACATCTTTATATTCAGAGCTAAAGTAAGCTGATGTCATGCTCTCTGTTACACCTAGAACAAGACCACCTAACATGGCGCCAGGAATGCTACCAATCCCCCCTAGTACAGCTGCCGTGAAGGCTTTAAGGCCTGCGATAAAACCAATGTAAGGGTTTGTGACACCGTAATAGAGGCCGAGTAAGAGGCCCGCAACAGCGGCAAGGGCTGCGCCAATAATAAAGGTGAGTGATATGACTTTGTTGGTGTTGATGCCGAGTAAACCGGCCATTTTTATGTCTTCAGATACCGCTCTGCAAGCACGACCCATACGAGACTTTGCGATAAAAAAGGTAAGCCCTGCCATGGTTATGAAAGTGACTATAAATATGAATAATTGCATGTAAGATAGTGATGCCTGAAAGCCATCTGCTGGCCCCATGCTCCAGCCGCCTTGTATAAGAGGGGGAATAGCTATATCTCTTGAGCCTTGAGCGAGTCTTACATAGTTTTGTAAAAATATTGACATACCAATGGCAGAAATAAGGGCAATTAGTCGGTTTCCGCCTCTTACAGGCCTGTAGGCTACTCGTTCAACAGCCCAGCCATAGGTGCTTGAAATGAACACGGATATCAATAATGTGATAAAGAGAATAAGTGGCAAATACTCCATTCCCAGCATGGTTAGCCCACTGATGGCGACAAAAGAGATATACATGCCAATCATGTAAATTTCACCGTGAGCGAAATTGATCATGCCAATAATGCCGTAAACCATGGTGTAGCCTATGGCGATTAAGGCATAGGTGCTACCGATCGTCAGGCCATTCAGTAGTTGCTGAACGAAGTAGAGACTTGCTTCTATCATTTAATGGGCCTTAAGGGGGAGAGTTTGCTATAAAAAAGCACCACCCTTCAGTGAAAGGTAGTGCTTTAATTATTGTAGCTAAGCCACTTTACTTAATGGCTGTCTTGCTGCCGTCTGCATGCCACTGATAAACAACAAAATCAAAACTTTTCAGATCGCCTTTTTCATCAAACTGAATATCACCTGTAGGTGTTTTGAATGTCATCTCACGCATTACTTTCTGCATTGCATCAGTATCACCATTACCTGTTTTCTTCATAGCATCAGTCATTACCTGAACAGCAGAGTAAGCCGTTAAAACAAAGGCGCCACTTGCATCTTGTTTTTTAGCTTTAAACGATTCAACTAAATCTTTGTTTTCGGGGCGAAGGTCAAAGCTTGGTGGCAATGTCACTAGTAACTTTTCAGAAGCCTGACCAGCAATTGCGCTTAAGTCTTTGTTACCCACGCCTTCTGGTCCCATAAATCCTGCTTCGAATTTTCTTTCAGCTGATTGACGAAGAATAAGTCCAAGCTCAGGGTGGTAGCCACCGTAGTAAACAAAATCAACGCCTTCTTTTTGCATTTTAGCAATAAGAGATGAGAAATCTTTATCGCCCGCTGTTATGCCTTCAAACATAACAACGTTAACGCCTTTGGCTTCAACAGTTTTCTTTACCGCAGTAGCGATACCTTCACCATATTGCTGTTTGTCATGGATGATAGCCATTTTGCTTGGCTTTACTTTGTCAGCAATGTGGTTGCCGGCAGTGGGTCCCTGGTGGCTATCCAGACCGATAGTGCGGAAAATCATTTGGTAACCACGTGAAGTGATGTCTGGGCTGGTAGATGCAGCCGTGACCATTAGTATACCTTCATCTTCATAGATGTCAGATGCCGGCTGCGTAGAGCTTGAGCACAAATGGCCTACTACATAACGTACACCATCGTTTACAATTTTGTTAGCAACCTGAACCGCCTGCTTTGGGTCACATGCGTCATCGTATATTACACCTTCAAGTTGCATTCCATTAACACCGCCGGCTTCATTGATTTTTGCAATCGCCATTTGAGCGCCAATCATTTGCATGTCACCATACTGAGCAACCGGGCCAGTTACAGGACCTGCAAGTCCTATTTTTAATGTTTCTGCTTGTGAGAGTGACGCGGCTCCCATCATCATTAAGGATGCGCTTATGCCTAGAAGCTTTTTACTTATTATTTTCATTATCAAAATCCTGATATTTAATAGGGTTATTTGTTCTGCTACAACTGGCCACTCACTCATCTTACAAATATTGTAGAATGATGAAAAGCTAAAAATTATAAGGTATATTTAACCAAGCTTATGCGAGCTTTTATAGAATGCAAGTTGCTTTACTCTTTCTTGTGCTTGGGAGCAGACATCAGTTCAAAGGCTTTTTTTACTTTAATGGCATCACTTGCTACATCGACTTTGAGAATGAGTTGGTTTGCTTTAGATTGTTTTCCTGATGATAAGTATACGGTGTATCCGTTAGCTTGATCTAAAGCAGGAATCATAACTTTATTAATTGCTGCTCTATTCTTATTACCTCCTTGAGTTTTTAGTGTTAGCGCTTCTATATTTAATTCATTCAAGCTAAATAACACAAATTTGTCGGAGAATCTGGCATGTACAAATTTTTTGAAGGTGTCACTGTAAAATACCTTTTCACCGTACTTTAGTTTAATATTTATATACTCTAATGTTGATTGCCAGTTACCGCTTGTATTGGTCTGCGAGGGACTTAAACCGGACATCTCAGATTTTAATAGAAGGGCTTGATTGTCTGGATTCAGATCAATAATGTCTACCGACGAGCAGCCGGATAGTATTATTGAGACTAATAATACAATCATTATCCTGATGTTTTGGGCGAATTTCATACACTAATTATCCTTGAGGGTGATTATGCACCATATTATGCCACTACATTTTGTGTTACTACACCTCAATATCTCTACACCTTAATTTAAGACACAAAAAAAGCGCTCAAGTTATAAAACTTGGCGCCAAGGCTCTTCTCAGATTCTGTGTAGTCGACCCACTCTGTATCGTGTTTTGTTAATAAGTTTATTCTATCCTCAATTTTTTAAAAAAAGCATAGGTAATTACCCCTATGCTTAGGGCTTTCTTTAGCTAGTTGATATATATCATTCAATTATTCTCTGTGGTTTTCGATACTTGTTCATGCTAGCCAATACATTACTATTATTAAAAACATAAAAAGAGATTCAATCCCATGTCTTCAATATCAGAATTAATGACTCATGATCATCGCCGCTGCGATGAGATTTATGCCAATGCGGAAGAGGCTATTGGTCAGGGAAATTTTGTTACCGCAGCAGACTTATGGCGAGACTTTTGTGAACAAGTTGAACAGCACTTTACTCTAGAAGAGCAAACGTTATTTCCTAGCTTCGAGAATGCGACCGGTATGCAGGGAGGGCCTACGATGATGATGCGTGGTGAGCACCTTCAAATGCGTGAAATGTTTAAGTCTATCGCATCATCAATAGAGCAGAAAGAAGCCGATGATGCTTTGGGGCAGTGTGAATCTTTGATGATATTTATGCAGCAGCATAATATGAAGGAAGAGCAGGTTCTTTACCCTATGTTAGATGATGCTTTGCCTCAGCAGGAAATGGAAGTGCAAATAAACAAAACTTTAACCGAGAAGGTTTAGTGGTCTGAATATGATTAAGGGGGAGGGTGTAATTCAATTGGATGTAAGTGAACTGGAGCCGCCAGAGCCCTATGGTTTAGCTATAGATATACTTTCTGGTATGCCTGAAGCAACAATATTGAATATGATTCATAGAAAGGAGCCTTACCCCCTTTATCAAACCGCTTTGGAGATGGGCTTTGAGCATAAAACTATCTTCCTAAGTGATGGTCTGGTACAAATTCAGTTTTGGCATAAGGGCGAAAATATAGCACTGTCTTCTTTGGTTCATAATCAATGAAGCAAGATGCCTCATTAAACTTCGACTTTATTCCTTACTGGACGATTCCTTTTCGGTTTTTCCTTACTGCGCCCCTATTTTCTATGGTAGCGGGTTTATTGCTTTTTATTTTCGGAGTCCAGAATTTAGCGGGAATATGGTTTGAGGGGAGTGATACTGCGCTGTGGCAAAGCCGCTGGTTGACCGAGGTAATTGTCACACTTCATCTAATTACCCTAGGCACTATTACCATGATCATGGTGGGGGCTTTATTTCAAGTCACTTCCGTAGTGGGTGGTCGTTTATTACCTGGTGGTAAAACGGTCGCCGCCATTGTGTATAGCTTTTTGGTACTTGGAGCCGTTTTGTTTTTTCTTGCTATGACCACTCGTATTACATGGCTATTTGTACTTGCTACTTTTTTTCTTGTTACTGCGCTTTTAATGTTAAGTGTTTGTGGTTTGATCGCTATATTCAGAGCTCAAAGGAATTCGCCAACCCTAAGCTCTATGGCTTTGTCTATTGTTTCTTTACTAGTAATGATATGTGCTGGCGGTTTGTTGTTGATGATGCATGGCTATTCTGAATATATTGGTTTTGATCGTCGCTGGACTGATTTTCATTTAGTCTGGGCGCTAGCTGGGTGGGTTGGTTTGCTGATCATGGGGGTGAGTTTTCAGGTGATTCCTATGTTTCATGTGACACCTTCATTTAACCCTCTTCTTCAGAAAATTCTACCGATAGCCGTTTTTATCTCTATTATTCTGACAAGCCTTAGTAACTTTTTTTTCACAGGTGAGATTTTAGCACTTGTCTGCCAATTTACCTTATTAGCTTGTTATGGGGTATATGGCATTGCTGTATGGCGTCTGCTTAATAAACGGAAGCGTAAAATTGAAGATATAACGGTACAGTTTTGGAAGGTAGCCGTTATATCCTTTTTTGTGTTTTTCATTATGCACGTTGTTAGCGGAGCGGGAATAAAGGCTTCATGGGGTAATGAGATTTCTCTCATGAGTGGGATTGTACTCATTTTTGGTGTGGCCCTTTCTGTAATAGGAGGGATGCTTCAGAAAATTATACCGTTTCTTTCATACCTTCATATGCAGCGATTTTGTCAGGGGGATTTTGAAAGGATTAAGACCTTACCTCATATGAGAGCGATTCTTAAAGTTAAGCATTCAAGGCTCTTTTTACGTCTTCATTTATTGAGCTTTGCGTTGTTATTGCTGATGGTGGTTATTCCTGAACTTACCTTATTCGCGGGTTTAGCATTATTTGTTGAATTTGCGTTGTTGTTTTTTATTACTGTTCAAGTGGTGAGAATGGTGTGGAAGACTGAGCAAAGTTTATCGGTTGATTATTGATACATTACTCGTAACATGGATGTCTTGTAGTGCGTAACTACCTCGTACTGCCGCTGAAGGAGCACTTCTTACCTGATGAATTTGAACGGCCTGAATTCGCACGTTTTGGTTGATCAGTAGTATATTATCAGAACTAGAGGCCTCTATGTTGCTATCTTTTTCATCGAAGAAAATGGTAGATGAGCCTAATTTTCCGTCGCTTCGTTCACTTATTTTAAATGTTGAAATTACGTCTTTCGCGTTACTGTAAGAAGGCGCTAGAGTATGGTCCACTGTTGATTCAATAGGTTGGTCTGTTTCTATGTAAGCAATATTGTCATTAGAAGGCTTTAATGTGTCACCTGCTGTTGATTCAAGCTGCTGGTCATATTTCATATAAACAGTATTGTCAGACTGTGTGCCAGATGACCCTGATAGTTCAATACTATTCCCACCTGATGAAGTGGCACCCATTACGTTCAGAATATCCCCACTTTCAGCAGATACATCCCCCATATCAGCATCACTCAAGGCCTTTGCTGCTCCAGTAGCGCAAAGAGGAAAGACAATCAGTAATGATGCATAGGCAATAAGCCTTATTTTCTTTTGGATCAAACAGTGCTTTCTCATATCTTTCACACTTACTTTATTATTAATCAAACAGTAAAAATGACGCCAGATCATATTACCAGTAAAGATAAGTACGATAAATTGTTTATGTATAAAATATGAACAATTGCGCATTGTTTAACATTTTTTTAGGAGCATGCGCGCGATAGACGAGTGTTTGCTAAATAGTGGACAAGATAAGACTTTGGTCTAGCGGCTAAAATTTAAGCAAAATACTAAAATCAATCTACACTTTAAACAATTATAAAAAATACAGGAGCACCTGATGCACGAGGATTTAGACCCAATAGAGACCCGTGAATGGCTTGAGTCGCTTGAGTCAGTGATTGATAACGAAGGTGTTGACCGGGCTCGTTACCTTCTCACTCGTTTATCAGAACGTGCAACGCGTGATGGTACTCAGTTGCCGTATTCAATCACAACCCCTTTTCGCAACACCATACCGGTTACAAAAGAAGCCCGCATGCCAGGTGATTTATTTATGGAGCGCCGTATTCGTTCCCTAATTCGCTGGAATGCAATGGCCATGGTGCTCCGAGCCAACAAAAGGCCTGGAGATTTGGGTGGACATATCTCCACCTTTGCGTCTATTGCCACTATGTATGATGTTGGCTTTAACTATTTTTTTAATGCAGGAAATGAGTCTAGAGATTCTGACCTTGTTTATATTCAAGGCCATTCCGCACCAGGTATTTATTCCCGCTCTTTTCTTGAAGGACGTATTTCAGAAGAGCAGATGGATAAATATCGTAACGAAGTTGATGGCGATGGTTTACCGTCTTACCCGCACCCTTGGCTGAAGCCAGATTACTGGCAGTTTCCAACGGTTTCTATGGGGCTTGGGCCACTGCAGGCTATTTACCAAGCGCATACCATGAAGTACATGCACAACCGTGAGTTAGTCGATAACTCAGATCGTAAGGTGTGGTGTTTTATTGGTGACGGAGAAACGGATGAACCTGAATCATTGGGTGCAATATCTCTGGCAGGCCGGGAGAAATTAGATAACCTGATCTTTGTAGTGAACTGCAATTTACAAAGGCTTGACGGCCCTGTTCGGGGTAATGGAAAAATTATTCAAGAACTTGAAGGTGTTTTCCGTGGGGCAGGTTGGAATGTTATTAAAGTAGTGTGGGGGCGTCACTGGGACCCGTTATTTGATGCAGATGAAGACGGTGCGATGCAAAAAGTGATGGATGACTGTGTTGATGGCGAGTTGCAAAACTTTAAGAGCAATGGCCCGGCCTATACCCGTAAGCACTTCTTTGGCCGTTCACCTGAGTTAGCCAAATTAGTTGAAGGCTTAACGGACGAGGATATTTCACACCTTAATAGAGGAGGGCATGACCCCTACAAAGTTTATGCTGCCTACCATGAAGCACTCAAAACAAAAGGTCAGCCAACCGTTATTTTAACCCACACTATTAAAGGATATGGGTTTGGTAAAGCCGGTGAGGCTCAAAACGCAACACACTCATTGAAAAAGCTCGATATGGATACCTTAAAATCCTTTAGGGATCGTTTTGGCATTCCATTAAATGATGAAGAGTTAAAGGACATTCCGTATTATCGCCCAGCGGCTGATAGCCCTGAAATGCTTTATATGCGTAAACGGCGTGAGAAATTAGGTGGTTTTTATCCTAAGCGTCGACAAGATAGCCGCCCACTGACGATTCCCAGTCTGGAAGCATTTGAAGCGCAGCTAAAAGGTTCAAATGGACGAGAGGTTTCAACCACCATGTCTTTCGTTCGCATTTTATCAACGCTAACTAAAGACAAGCGAATAGGTAAACGGATTGTTCCCATCGTGCCGGATGAAGCTCGTACTTTCGGTATGGAAGGTATGTTCCGTCAATTAGGAATATACACCTCGGAAGGGCAAAAATATGTGCCCAATGACCGGGAACAAATGATGTATTATCGGGAAGATGCCAACGGGCAAATTCTGGAGGAGGGTATAAACGAAGCTGGAGCCATGGCTGCATGGATCGCTTGTGCAACGGCCTACAGTACTAGCGATTATCCACTGATACCTTTTTATACGTTCTACTCAATGTTTGGTTTTCAGCGAGTGGGGGATCTTTGCTGGGCTGCCGGAGATATGAGAGCCCGGGGCTTTTTAATGGGCGGAACGGCAGGTCGCACTACACTTAACGGTGAAGGTTTACAGCATCAGGATGGTCATAGTCACATATTGGCGGGTACTATTCCTAACTGTGTTGCCTATGATCCTGCTTATGGTCATGAATTAGCTGTGATTATTCAAGATGGCATGCGACGGATGTATGCCGAGAACGAAAGTGTTTATTACTACATCACTATCATGAATGAAAACTATATACAGCCTGTTATGCCTGAAGGCGTTGAAGAAGGCATTATTAAGGGAATGTATCTTCTTGAAGATATTAACGCGCTAGAAAAAAATAAAGAGGAAG
>JQIA01001111.1_pt1 | contig 14427 bp, 12 predicted proteins | sample 811431 | NCBI WGS metagenome assembly JQIA01 (sample SAMN02998118, study PRJNA258478) | marine sediment metagenome | biome: marine; feature: seafloor; material: sediment; isolation source: oil-polluted sediment collected from 3 locations (0.5 km, 0.7 km and 0.9 km)... | place: USA: Gulf of Mexico ... | reverse complement strand
ATGATGAATATGAAGGCATACCTCGACGGGATGCGGAGTTTTATCTATTACACAGCGTATTGCTTTGATCAGGCGCATTGTGCAAAAGATAATGACGAAAAAAGACATTTTAGCGGGTTGATTGAAATTCTGACCCCCGTGGTTAAAGCGTATTGTAGTGAAAAAGGATTTGATGTCTGTGTTGAAGCCATGCAGGTTTATGGTGGCTATGGCTATACAAAGGACTATCCGGTTGAGCAGATTCTAAGGGATTGCAAGATTACATCCATCTACGAAGGGAGTAACGGGATCCAGGCGATGGATTTTCTCGGTCGGAAGCTTGGCATGAACAAAGGGAAAGTCTTTATGTCATTAATAGGTGAAATCCAGAAAACGATCAATCAGGCAAAGAGTGTTGACGGGCTGTCTGAAATGGCGGAAAAAGTTGATGCCATTGTTAACAGGCTGGCTTCAACCGCTCAGAATGTTGGTGCACTGCTTGCCTCCGGTAAAATTGATGCCGGGTTTGCACTGGCCCACCCGCTATTGGAAGTGACGGGGGATGTTGTTATGGCCTGGATGCTTTTATGGCGTGCAACGACTGCATCCAAAAAGCTGGAAGAAATCGTTGATGGTTCAGTCGGTGAAGCAAAAATAAAAAAAATTGAAAAACATAAAAACGGCGCTTTTTATGACGGCCAGCTTAAAACAGCCGCATATTTTATCTATTCCAAACTGCCGGTTACAGCCGGAAAAATGGAGAGCATTATTTGCAGTAACGGTGCTGTACTTGATATTCATGAAAAGGCATTTGCAAGTTAAATAATATAAAAAAGGTGTTAGGTATTGGCCGTTAGGTTTTAGCAAAGGTGCCCTTCGGGCGGCTAATTTATAAAAATAGCAGAGCGACACGAAGTGAAGCTTTAGCGCTAACCGATTCACTGGCTAACACCTAAGACCCAACAGCTAATACCAGGTTTCGAAGAAACTTCATAAGGAGAATTATTGTGGAAATAAAAAATTGTACTGCAATCATAACCGGTGGCGCATCAGGATTGGGCGAAGCCTGCGTTCGGATGTTTGTTGAAAATGGTGGCAATGTCGGCATATTTGATTTGAATGAAGATGCAGGCAATGCATTGGCCGCAGAACTTGGTGACAATGCGGTTTTTTGTAAAACCAACGTTGCCGATGAAAAGAGTGTGATGGCTGCCATAGATACTGTTTCAGACAAGTTTGGTGGGATTCATTTTGCAGTAAACTGTGCAGGTCTTGGTAGCCCCATGAAAGTATTGAGTAAAAAGGGCACTATGCCCATCGACTTTTTTAACCAGGTGATTCAGGTTAACCTTATAGGGACCATGAATATTATCAGACTGGCTGCTGAAAAAATGGTTCAGAATGAGCCTAATGCAGATGGCGAAAAAGGGGTGGTTATTAATACTGCATCTGTTGCTGCATTTGAGGGACAGATTGGTCAGGCAGCTTATACAGCCTCAAAAGCAGGTGTTGCAGGTATGACACTACCGATAGCCCGTGAATTTGCAGACTATGGTATCAGGGTTCTGACAATTGCACCCGGGCTTTTTAATACCCCAATGCTTGCAGGGCTTCCTGAGAAGGCGAAAGAGTCTTTGATTCAACAGGTTCCCTTCCCAAAACGTCTGGGGCATCCTTCGGAGTTTGCATCTCTTGCTCAGCATATTGTTGAAAATCCGGTTCTAAATGGTGAGGTAATAAGGCTTGATGCGTCCATCCGGATGGGAATCCGCTAAATATTATACTGAATTGTAATAAAACACAAAAAGAAGAGACACAGAAAGGAGCTGACACTGCGGGTATTATCAGCTCCTTTCCATTCGAACGATTCACAATCCCTCTGGAGTATGGTATGATTACAATTACCTGAAATCATCTGACGTTACAGCAATTCATACGCAATCTTTAAATAGGGTGTTTTACCATGAAACACTATTGTTTCGTCTCCATCCTTATTGTTTTTCTTCTGTGTGCCGGCTGTACGCATGTATCACAGAATCCTGATTATTTGGTGCCCCGGTTAACGGAACCGCATATGCTGGCACCCTTTGAATTTGAAAAAAAACCGATTTTAACGACAGAGTCGTCAGTTGCAATGGCAGATAATTACCAGGTAGTTCGGGTCGACTTTAACTCAAAGACAGGGCCGGGGCCAGATTGGGCACCATTCCATGCGGATTATTATAAACTTAACAAAGCTGGCAGGCATCCCGTTATTCTGCTTCTGCCAATTTTAAAGGGAAAAGAAAAAGTTATCGAGAGTTTTGCCCGTTTTTTTACCCGGAACGGGTATGCTGCGATTATCGTTCAGCGCCAGAAATCATTTAAATCATTGAAGACATTTGAAGGTGTCAACACTATCCTTCATCAGGCAGTCATTAACCATAAAGTTGTCCTTGACTGGCTGGAAAAAAGGCCTGAAATTGATACCAATAATATTGGTGCCCTTGGTCTTAGCATGGGGGGGATTAAGACTACGCTCCTTAGCGCAGTTGATAAGAGAATCAAAGCTGGCGTCCTTGTAATTGCCGCGGGAGATATCCCATGGATTCTTATGCATACCCGGGAAAATGGTTTGATCCGAAAGCGAAAAGCGCATCTTGAGAAATTTAATATGCTCCCTAAGCAATTATTCGCAAGATTGAAATCAGAAATTACATTTGATCCAATGAAATATGCACCATACATAAACTCAAAAAAGACGCTGATGGTTCTTGCCCGGTTTGACAGAATTGCCCCTTTTTCAAAAGGCCTTGAACTTAGGACAGCTATCGGTAATCCTGAAACAATTATTCTGCCAACAGGACATTTTACAGCTGTATTGTTCAAAAAATATGTGATGAAAAAATCACTGGTTTTTTTTAACAGGCATTTTAAATGAAAACTTATCAAAAGTATTATTTCTAATAATAAATGAGTTATACATGACTATGAAAATTAAAATTTTTACAACTGGCGGTACAATAGACAAGATCTATTTTGATCAGAAATCTGAATATCAGGTCGGCGACCCGCAGGCTACAGGTGTTTTGGAAAGGGCGAATGTTGTTCTGGATTATGAGGTTGAATCTATTTTGAAAAAAGACAGCCTCGATTTTACAGATGAAGACAGGGAACTGGTACGGTCAAGGATTGCATCAACCCCTTTTGAAAAAATTGTGATCACTCACGGTACTGATACGATGATTGATACCGCAAAGGTCCTTGGTGACATTACGGATAAAACCATCGTAATGACCGGCTCAATGTATCCCGCACAATTCAGGGACAGCGATGCTGTGTTTAATATCGGCTGCGCTGTCACTGCTGCACAGGCTCTTGCCCCGGGTGTTTATATCGTAATGAACGGTCGCATTTTTAATCCTCATGATGTCTTGAAAAATATTGCGTTGAACAGATTTGAAGCGATCATCAAATAAATAATGAAACAAAGAAAAATACTTGAGCTGGCAGAGTACCTGTTATAAAATAGATATATTTATTCAGTTTAAATACTTGGGGAGATTTTGGTTATGTGGTGTAACGTTATACATCGAATTATACTTTTTCTTATAATTTCCCTTCTTTTTACGTGCAGCCTAAGTGCGGGTGACAAAACAGTCCGTCTGGCAACAGACCCATGGGCACCGTTTTACGGCCCGGAATTGAAAAACGGCGGTTTTTTTACTGAAATTGTAAGAGAATCTTTTAAAAGAAGCGGTTACAAACTGACAGTTGATTTTATCCCATGGAAAAGGGCTGTTATTCAATCTAAGGATGGCCGCTATGATGGCCTGCTTGGCGCGTTCCATTCCAAAGAGAGAGAAACGTTTTATATCTATTCTAATCCTGTATCGAGCTCGAGCCTTGTCTTTTTTTCTAAAAAAGACAGGGATATACATTATACCAGTCTGAATGATCTTATCACTTATCAGATAGGTACAATAAGGGGATATACTTACTCTCCGGAATTCGATAATGCCGATTATCTTCATAAACAGCCTGTTAAAGAAGCATTGATGAATGTTAAGAAACTTTTAAAAGGAAGAATTGATATTCTGATCGATTCAAGGGCTGTCATCCTGGATATTCTAAAAAAAGAATTTCCGGATCAGGTTGATACAATTAAAATTATTGAGCCCCCATTGAAGGTTAACAGGCTGTATGTCCCGATTTCAAAAAAGAAAAAAAATGCTCAGCAGCTGGTAGATGCATTAAATAAAGGCTTTCGCGAAATAACTGAGGATGAAACCTATTATAGAATATTGGAATCACATGGATTTTAATATTTTTTCGTAATAGTTGTAGGTATGGTTTGCATTTTTACCGCTTCCCACCAAAATTAAAATAGAACCATTTTTGATTGCAGGCTTTCCCTGTAATGCTTTTCCCGGTATCCGCAGCATTTGATACCCAGGTCTCAAGGGTTGCCGGTTTGAAAATAACATTCTGCACATTGCTTTTCATTGAAGCCTGCCTCGCCACTTCCTTAAGGGTTACCACCGAGAGACTCCCATAGAAATCCTGAAGGCTTTTGATGAGCGCTTTTTTTTTGGCCCCGGCATAAACAATATTCTCCATTGGTGGCAGGGTTTCTCCGTTTCGGTAGTCTGTCAGGCGTTGATTCTCTATAAAAGTCTGAACGGTGTCTTTATTGGCAACAATCAGAACTGCCTGATTCTCTTTTATCTTTCCGTCGCTTGCAAGGAAAATGTATGAGCAGGTTCTACGTGAATCTTTAATCTGTTTATTGACCTCTTTAAGTGATGAAGCACTTCTAAGGAGTTGTCTGAAAAGAAAGATAAACGGTGTCCCTTCCAGTGTTTCATTGGGGGGGCTGCCGTATCCCATCTCCCCAAGGGCAATTTTTTCACTGTTCATTCCGGTAACACAACCGACAAAGCCTGCGTATGAGAAAGAGACGGATGAATACCCTGACTCAGGTTGATGCACTATAATGACCGGCCACTTTTGCACACCCAGCTTTCTGTTCCAGTCAAGAACTCTCAATTGATATAGCCCCCCATCCTCGGTCGCTTTACCGAATGCTGCTACATTGCTGCAGCTTGTGCCCTTAAACTTTTTTGTAAACTGACGGCGGCCTTTATATTCAGTAGCCTCGGGAAGCGCATGAAACCAATGGATAAGCCTTAAGGGGATTTCAGCACCATGAGCGAGGCCTCTCATTTCGTCCTGCTCTTCGACGGGAATGAATGGTGCCATAAGGTCATAAACCTCATCGAGCATTTCCTCAGTTGCAAAGAACCGTATCTTTCTCATGACACTATAAACACAGGCCCTGACCTCATCTTTAAGAAGTCTTCCGTGTTGGAAGCCCATTTCATAAGGCGTCCCTTTTACATATAAGATCTGGAGATTGTTCAGGGCCGGGTCATTTGTCTGTTCAATACGGGCTTTTGATAAAATGGTTTTCAGTGTCGTTTCATTATCGATAACGACTGATCGTTGATACACAGACAGGTGGTTTTCCGGCAGGCTGAAACAGCCTGTTAATGCAACTATGAAAAGGAGAATAAACGATGTTTGACGTATAATTTTCATATGCGATCTCCTTTTTTTTTTCAGACTACCTGACAGCGTTTAATGGGAGATGAAAAGGTGCAGAGGAGAGGGCCAAAAAGGAATAATTCTGATGAAACTCCAGGGCTGAATATTTTATAACTATACCATTTTATCAATATGGCTGTAAAAGAATTTGTTATAAAAAAGTTGTTTATAGAACATCATAAGCGTCATGTGCAGATGATTCAGGCTTTGGGCAATGGTTTATCAAAAGAAGAACGGAAAAAATTCGGAAGGATAATGATAAAATCAAAGGCAAACATTAAATAATATCATAAAAACTTTCATCAAAATCAGGATCCTCTTTATACTGTTCAAGAAAGAGAGCCGGAAAGTGATGGGCCGTTTTAAAGAAATCCTGGCCGGGATTGATTCCGGCTTTTGCCAACCCTTTTTCAAGTTCATCAAATGCAACCGGGCATCCTTTAACCGGAATCATTTCCTCAATATCCGGATTGTTTCTATGAGCTTTGATCATACAATTACCGATGAGAAGGGTTTTATTCATGCCTTTGGCTGGTTTCATTGATTTACCGGTGAGGATATCTACCCTGTCAAACGGGGAACCATCCCATGCCGCGTATAATGCGCCCATAATCAGCTTCGTCATAACAGTGCAATACGTACAGAGTGTCAGATCCGATTTTCGGAAAGATACTCCGGTTATTCCTGCTGTCATCATCGGCCCTGGCATCCAGTCGCCTTCGGCATTTTGACTGTATTCCGCGATATGATCGAGTTTTACTGCTGCGCTTTCAATGGGCTCTCCGGTAATTTGAATATCTTCAAGAGTCTTTTCCCGTTTTTGCCGGGATGACGCATGGCAGAGATGAGGGGTTTTTTCAGGTGCCCATCCTAACAGCTGTGCCCCGACTTTATCAGCAGACAGGATATCGTTCGATGCGATTAAAAGATTTGTCCGGTGAGCCCGTCCACCAAGGGTCGGTCCCCGTTCGTTGGCATAGATGCCATCGATCAGGGTGAACATGGGGGGCATATTGTCTGCAAGTCCTGAAACCATATAGTGAAGGTCCTTTACAGGATCTGCGCTGTGGCATTTTTTCCGGGAAGGGATATCGATTAATCCCTTCAGATTTTTAATGCCGAGACTTACAATTGTTTGAGAATGTGTTTTTAGCACCGGTATGTTGACTACGTAATCTGAATCCAGAATATCAGCGTTAAAATTGAGCGTAGTTTCTTCATCAATAGCAATTTTTTTAAAGGGACGCTCCATAATATTTAATGATTTTACGCCATATCTTTTTTTCAGCTCACCATAGCCAAGATGTTTGAATGCGTGTTTAGGAGTATCCCTGTCTTCAGGGTTTATAGTGACCATCCCTTCTGCAATGGTAATATCATTAATTCCGTATTCTTTCAGGAGAATAACCATGTCATGAATGGTTTGGGATGTAGTAATGATTCCCCATTTTGGAAAGGCTGACTCTTTTGTCCACATGACAATATTCGGCTTGATAAAGACTTTGCTTCCTGATGTCAGGCCGACAAAACCACCGGCAAGTTCGACTGCTTTACGCACAGACTCAACGGGCCTTTTATATTTTACAATCGCTACAGGATAAGACATTATTTCCCTTTGTTTTAAAGTATTAACTTTTACTTACAGCGGGTGCTGTTATCAGAAATGAATCTCATAATTGTCCTGAATAAGCATCGCTAACGGCAGTGTGCAACTTAACTTACCCGGATGTCAAGTAGTAAATTAAGGGTGTGGGGAAATAGTAAACAGAAAAGAAAAGCCGGATATATCAGGATGAGTCCGGCTTTGCAAACATCAAACATTTTTCAGGTCTGCGATGTTACGCTGGTGTTAGAAAAACCAGAGGAATTTCATATCAGTTGAACCGTCCGGGGCTTTGGATCGCCCAATCAATCCGCCTAAAATTGCCCAGTATGATCCTTTTTGCTGGTCAACCCGTCTGTAATAGAGAGGGTTGAATTCGAATATTTTTGACGTTGCTGTTTTTTTTGTGCGGATAAACCGCCATAAAAATCTGAACTCTTTATCTGTTTTGTTCTCTTTTTCATATGAGATAAAGCCGGAAAGCAGGCTGACTTTTTTTGTGAACGCACCTTTCTTGCTGCTGTTAAAAAAGGGCCATAGCAATTCGAAACTACGGGAGTCTTCTGAAGCGTTGCTGGCATATCGATAGAGCGGAAAGAGGGCATGCTCTATCCTGCCCGGGGTTTTTTGTAAGTGAAAAAGGGTGATTTTATGAGGAATCAACCATAAAAATGAAAAATCAGTTTGATTCAACAATTTGTTTTTACTGTATGCATGAAGAAATAATGATGCATCGATTGTATTATCCGGCGATTTTGAATGATACCAGAGCGGGATAAAAGCATGCTCGGTCTTTTTATTCTCTTTTTTGTAAATCCAGTTCACGACCTGTCTGTATTTATGATCTGATGCTGTATCGTTGCCATAGCGAATTAATGGCCATAGCACTGAATGCTCAACGTATGTTTTGTCTTTTGTGATGCCGTAAAATGGCCATGCATGAAAGGTTTTAAAATCCTTTTTTTTCAGGCTGAAAGTCGGGGGGATCAGAGTGGCCGTAAGGTCATGTTTATCGTCATGACCACTAAAATAGAAAGGCACGATCGCTTTGATGCGCCTCTGATCAGATTTCATATTGAAATAGAACGGAAATAACCAGTTTAGCCTGTCGTCACCCTGAGATTGAAACCGGCAAAGGGGAAATAGAAAATCTTTTGCCTTAAACCCTGTCTGTTCATCTCTGGTCTGAATATAGAGTGGCCCGAGGAAAAACTGTTTTGAATATGACTCATTTTTTGTATAGCTCCCGTAGAAGGGGAGTAAATGACGGTATGATGTCTGTTGTCCTTCATAAGAAAAATAGAATGGGAATACGGAAGAGAGTTCATACCAGGGTCTTTTTATATGTGTGAAAAAGGGGAGGGCCCAGATATTTTTTTGGTCTTCGGATGCCCCGTAATGAAATAACGGCCATAAAATATCCCATGACCTGTAGCCGGTTTCTTTGTCTTTATGCTGCGCGTATAGCGGAAAGAAAAGAAAGTGTCTGGAGATATGATTTTGTTTTCGGTATGAACCGTATACCGGGAAGAAGTAATTGAGTGATGTGTCGTTATTCTTATCTTCATAATTATAATAAAATGGAAAAGCAGATTTAAATTTTACATTGTTGTGAGCAAAACTGAAGTAAAAAGGCAGAATTGTTGAAGCTTCTGCATTCTCTTTTTTAAAATTATAATAGAGTGGCAAAAATGTTTTAAAACGGCTTCTTTCTGTTTTCCATTTTGAATAAAGCGGCGTAATAAATTGAATATTGTATTGCTGACTCTCCATATTAAAGTAGAGCGGAAATACGAGATCAATTGCTCTGTCCCTACTGACTTCGCTGTACCAGAGGGGGGGGATGCCACGGTATTTTTTGTCAGTCTCATTTTTCCAGAAGTATGGAATCACAAAGCCGGTTGATGTTTTATCTGTTTTTTCATATGCGTACAGGGGGAGGAGGCGGGTAGAGAAGTAATTCGGTTTTTTGTGATAGTGAAAAAGTGGCCATGGCGCCTGAATTAAAGTTTCATTTGTCTTTTTATTTTTGCCATACCTGAAAAACGGGAAGAGAGTTGACACTTCTTTGTAGTCGCCGGCAGTATATTCTCCGTAGAGTGGCCAGTAATGGGTGAGATCAAATCCTTTTGAATGAATGTCCCAGTAAAAAGGGAATAGCACATTATGGTTGTGGGATGGTGCTTTTCCATACCAGTAAAACGGAAAACTGTGGAACAAGGTCGATTTTTCTTTTTTATCATAAATATTCAGTGGCCATAGAAAACTGGCTTTTAATTCATCCTTTGGCCCTTTTTCCCATGAAAACAAAAAGGGTCTTATGGCAAAACGTTGACTGTCTTTGTCTGACTCATGATGGAAAAGTGGCCAAAGAACATCTGTAACACTCTCTCCGTTTTCTGCCTTATGGTAAAGCAGTGGCCAGGCTGTGACGGGCTGGCTATGGGTATCTACTTCTGCCTTTGCTGCTATTGCAGATGTGCTCACCTGGAGAAACGCCATTAGAATAATCAAATACAGACATGTTTTTATTTTCATATTTCCCTCTTTTTTTTTAACTCTACAGATATCATATATACGGTATTTATTTAAGTAATACAAATTATGTGCCAGACCCGCAGCTGCTCTGCAAACGGCTGAATTTAAGAGGTCTTAATTATATAAGAATGGTTTTTGAGGGGGGCGGGTAATCTCATAGGGCATATGTCTGGTGTGTTTATGTATACATGGAATGATCAGGCTTGTTTGTTATAGTGACCCCTTGAGACCGATCGCCTCTGCAGCAGTTCTCATGCCCATAATGGTTTCGGTTATCAGATCATCAATTTCCATATTTAACATTTCTGCGCCTTTGGTGATGATGTCCCGATTGACACCGGCTGCAAAACGCTGGTTTTTCCATTTTTTCTTAACTGATTTGGCTTTCATATCCATTACGCTTTTTGAAGGTCGTACCAGTGCAGTTGTCGTCACAAGGCCGGTAAGTTCATCCGTGGCATACAGAACTTTTTCAAGTAAAGACTCAGGCTTTACATCCGTGCAGATCTCCCAGCCATGGCTGACAACTGCACGAATATAATCGTCCGGCCATTTATTTTCCTCCAGAATTTCACGGGCTTTCACGCAATGCTCGTCCGGATACATCTCGTAGTCGATATCATGGACCAGGCCGATAATGCCCCACATTTCAGGGTCTTCGCCATGCTCTTCTGCAAAGTGCCGCATGACGGCTTCCACGGAAAGTGCATGATTAATGAGGCTTTCAGTTTTTGTATATCTCTTCAGCAGTTCAAATGCTTCTTCACGGGTTGGTATTGCCATTATAGCCGCCTTGTTTTTAATAATTTCATTAAACGTAAATCGTATCTTCAGGAATCGACATTTTATTAAGATTGAGAGGCTCTTGTCAACGGGGATTTTAACCCAGTGAACACACAGCCTTTACGTGATAGTATGCGCTGAAATCATTCTGGTCAACATACCCCATTTCCATGCTGACGTACCATGCCGTAATAAAGGAACACCGATCAGAACTCCAAATCCATTTCTGGTTTTCATCAAAAACAGCTGCAATGCCGTAGCAGTCTGCCCCACCGGTAATAATAGAAAAAAGCTCGTTAACGGTTGGCAGACGCCATGTATTAAAACCACCATATGATTTTTTGTTCAGCATGTTAATATAGTTAGTAGCCTGTTTTCTGTTTACTGGAAACCGTGTGCCTGACTGCTGCCAGAGAAGCCTGGTTGTTTTGTCATGTACCAGCTCAGCATCTGCTGTACTGAAGCTGTTTGATACGGTTTTAAGCGGTCTTTTTAAAACATCTGTTTTAAAAACAGTGCCAGCCTCATTTTTTTTGACTTTTAACGGCTCAGACCTCAAACGGTCAGATAGTTTCTCCACAGGCAAAGGCTCAGGCTGATACAGAGTCTTTTGTTCGCCTTTTTTTTGCAATTCTCCCAGCGCATCCAATGCTTCAATCATCGCTTCAGCATTTTCATAACGTTCAAGCGGATTAATTGCTAAAGCTTTTTCCATAAAATGCAGCCAGCTTTGATCAAGGCTCTTGTTATGCTCAAGCGGGTTTGTAACCCCGGTTTCCGGGAGTCTGCCTGTGACCATTCGGAAAAGCATAACCGCTGTTGAATAGAGATCACAGGTAAAATCGACATTTTCAGGGTCTTTTTCCTGTTCTGGAGCCGCGTAATAGGGGGTGCCGATTTTCAGGTTTTTATGATTTCCAAAGGTTTCGTTTCTTAATTTTGACAGGCCCAGATCACAGATTTTTACAGTATCATGATCCGTTACAAGGATATTAAACGGCTTTATATCTCTGTGGATGATCGATGCAAAATGAAGTCGGGACAGCCCGGATAAAACCTGACGGGTATAATGGAGTGCCTTCTCAATACTTATTTTTCGTGATGGTTTTTCGGTTTCATACGACTCGCCTATCATTGTACCTAAATTGTTACAGTAAAACTCCATGATATAATAAAGCTTTCCCTCACTTCTGTCGAAATCAAGAATCTCTGTGATATTGGGATGTCTCAGGTCGGCCATTTTTATAGCTTCCGCAGTAAACATCGACTCTATCTCTTCTTCGCCAATAATGGATGAAAGAAAAGGGTTTGGGGCAAGCAGCTTAAGAGCTCCTGTCTTTCCGGTGACAGGATATTCAACCTTATATACCTTGCCCATACCGCCTCTGCCAAGCAACCCGCATACTTTAAATTTACCTATTTTTTTCATGGCTCTCACATTTTATTCATTAAATGAAAATATTAAGAATATTATTTAGCCACAGACGCACACAGACACTGTTTTTTCTTTTCGAGTTATCTGGTATGGCTTGGAAAACAACTCATTTATAGTATTAATCGCATCCTCCAAATAATTATTATATCATTTCTATAGGTACACTGGATGGATTCGAAAAGGGTTTAAGAAGACGGCGCCGCAAAGCCCTATGAGCGAGGTGTACGTTCCGTACTCCGCAGTGACGAGGGTTGCCGCGCAACGAAATTATTGAATTTTTTTCGAATCCATCCCTAATATAGTTTATCTGCATAGGTTGTAGGCAGCCCGGCATCAATTATTTTTTCCGCTGCACGTTTATAATTGTATGGTACAAACCGGACATCAAGGCAATAAGAGGCCGTATCAAAGAGAATAAACTTGGCACTGTTGTCACCATCCCTCGGCTGTCCTACGCTGCCTGTATTTACAATATATTTATAATCTCTGTTAAGTATTGTAATCCCCCTTTTAAGCGGAATACGTTTAAGGATTTTTCCATCATATTCTATCAGGCCAAGGTCATGTGTATGGCCTGCAAAGCAGATTGATTCATCCATTTTATCAAGCGTCCGCATTAATTTTTCGTCTGATATTTGAAACAGGTATACTGAAACAGCATTAAGGGGCGCTCCGTGTACAAACCGGAGGTTCTCTGTGATCATACTTTTTTTAAAGGTTTTAATCTCTGCGACAGATGAATCAGATATGTTTTTCTTAGTATAGTTGACAGCAATTTGCGCCGATGGGTTAAACCAGTTTATAAATTTATCATTAATAACCGCAAATTCATGGTTTCCCAGTACTGATTCAATTGTATGTTTTTTAAGCAGAGTCATCACCAACTCCGGGTCTGCGCCATACCCGACATTGTCTCCAAGAGAAATAATTCGATCAGGGTTTATTTTTTCTATTTCTTTAAGAACGGATTTAAATGCTTCCAGATTACCATGGATATCTGTCAATACAACTAACTTCATTTATTCTACCCGGTTAAAAAATGATTAATAAAAAAGAGAGTCAAATGACGATACCATATTTTTGTCAAATCGACTACTTTTAGTCAAATGTAAACCGTCCACTTGTATTATGTCACTGGTGATATTTAAAAAAATAGTGATATTTCCCTTATTCTTAAACGATATACTTGTAAAAGAAAAATAGATACGCATCAATGTGTTGTAAATTCAACTAAATAAGAAATGTTGTTCGTCAATGGCATGCTTTTTGTATTATATTCTAATGTGATAGAATAGGCGGTTACATGTGTTACACAAGATAAGATAAGGGAATAAAGAAAAATGTTTAAAAAGATATCAATCATACTAATTGCGATCCTGGTTCTTGCAGGATGCTCCAGGGGAAAATCAGACAATAATCTCACCAGAATAGATGCCTTAAAGGCACATCTTGTCAAAAATTATTCAACACTTAAAATAGACTCCATGGTTGAAGCTTATGCTGGTCTTGTTGCCGATCCTGCGCAGCAGCAGCAAATAATTGACGATGCAAAGGCCGGTTATGCAGAAATGCAGATTCAGGACATATATCTGTTAACCGGAACAACTGCAGTAAGCAATGAAAGCGTTATCGGCTCGTTGATACACTTCAAGGATACCATGACACTTGAAGAAGCCAGAACCCAACTGGCAAAAGACAGTAATTTTAAAGATCAGGAAACAGATATTTTTATGAATGAGAACTTTGCTTTTGCTGTTGCGACGATAAACGGAAAACGAGTAACTCCGAAGTCTGTAATTGCGGCGTTTCAAAGTTTTAAATAGAATTGCGTATACGTTTAATGGAGATGACCTGCTTATAGTTGTATTAAAGTATTAAGGTAATTATCAATGAAAACTCTAATTTTAATTTTACTGCTTATACCCAATTGTATTTTTGCTGATACTATTTTACTGCGAAACGGTGGGATTATCAAAAATATACAGGTCAATGAAGGTTATGATTATGTCCTTTACTATGATAACGGTAACCGGGTTCAGTTTGAAAAATCAATTGTCTGGAAAATCGTGAGGCCGGGTGTTGACAACTCTTTTGTCAGCGAAAGTTTTCTTGAAAAGACACCGGAAGTTGTACTGTTGTCAAATCGCCGGTGCTGGAACTGTAGTGAAATGAGAAACCTTCTGAATGAGTATGATATTGCATTTTCTGAATTTGACATTGAAAAAACACCGAATATTCTGACAAAGTTCAAAGAACTGGGGGACATCAATGAGCCTGTTCTATTGATCAACGGCAACCCGGTAAGAGAACTTGACCCACCAAGAATCAGAGACCTCTTAATGAATTCATAACGTCATTCCGGTTACTTTGAAAGAGGGGCTGTTTTAAAATATAAATATGAGCATAGCAAGAGGGTAATTAACAGTTTGCGTTAACCCCAACGTTGCATAAAAAATATAGTAAAAAGAGATAATACGTACAAATGACAGTGTGTATCCGTAAT
>JQIA01001109.1_pt1 | contig 14440 bp, 11 predicted proteins | sample 811431 | NCBI WGS metagenome assembly JQIA01 (sample SAMN02998118, study PRJNA258478) | marine sediment metagenome | biome: marine; feature: seafloor; material: sediment; isolation source: oil-polluted sediment collected from 3 locations (0.5 km, 0.7 km and 0.9 km)... | place: USA: Gulf of Mexico ... | reverse complement strand
CGGACAGAAAGAAAAAGTTTCTAACAAAGATTGATCATGCGATTAATAAGGTCAAGCATGGTACATACAATTATATTTTTATGGATTTGCTCGAAAAATATGATCGGGACAAAGCCGGAAGTCTTGCAGCTGCGATGACAAACTACCTTTTCAATGAACCACCTGTTGGGAAAGATGCGACCACATTTCTGGAGAGACACAGAGATCTTGTCCAAAAAGAGGTACTGCATCTGAAGGAGAACGCGTTGGTTGGGAATATGGTTGCTGATGCTGTTCAAATAAAAGCAGGGATCATTTTTAATAACCAGCGTTCCGGAACAACAGATATGAAGTTTGGTCAGGCTCTGGATACGCTTAAAAAGCTGGGTTTTTTTAAGCAGCCTGGAGATATTGCGCCACCAAAAGCTTTTTTGATAAAAGCAGATAAGTATTTCGCTGTAAGCCTTAAAAAAGTAAAATACCTTTGATTGATGGCGTCGTAAAAAGTCCCATCGACTTCTCTTTATAGGTTGGCCAGACTTTTGAAGTACCACATGTACTACTTCAAGTCTGGCCAACCAATAAATCTTGTACCCCAAGGGCACTTGCTTCGCAGCGTATATGGGCCCTTAGCCATCGATATTCAGTGAACAGGTTCTGCATCTACCAGATCGAGGTTTTCAAGAATGTTAACAATTTTTTCTGCAGTATCTGCCTTTTTTGGGTTTCTGCTTTCCAGCTCATTTGAATATGTCTCTTTCCATATCTGAACAAAATCTCTTTTTGGTGCTGTCTCAAGATTTATATCCGGGTATTTTTTAGCGAAATCAAAATAATCAAAATGAAAATCTCTGTTATAGGAAAGTGCCTGATGTTCGTCCTGTGTGATAATTCCTGCTGTAAAAAGTTCTTCACTCATCGATGCCATTTCTTTTGCAGTTGCATTTCTTACCTGATACCTTGACGCTATTCCGGCGACTGTTTTAGCTGTCTCAAAGTGTACGGTATTATCCAGTCCGGCCGGAGCACTCTTTTTTTTACCGGACGGTATTCCATCAGCCTCAAACGGTTCAGAATTGCTATTGTTTTTATACAGCTGGATTTCAGATTTTCCGATTCGGTTGATAAGCATTTTTTGCCCCGCCAAATATATTGAATAATACTTTATGATTATTTGTAATGCAAAATCCGTACCTCTTTTGGCTGTGTCTCGTGGTATTTATGTGGTGTGGTGGAAAATGCTGTAATAGTAGGTGTTTATGGTGTCGGTACTTTTGGTGTGTTCAGCGGGTATATCTCATTGAGGGTCCGGGAAAGAAGGTCCTCCGGCAATTTTTTCAAGACTAAATCCGGTAAAGGGCTTTTTTTACCACTATAGTGAACATGTCGAATATGATAAAAAATACCAGATATCATAATATTGCTTGACAAGAACACTCTATGTAGTATTCATAAATTAACATGTTGTAATAATGTAAAGCGCTGAAATCAAGTATTTTTCCGGAAACAGATTGTGTGAGGTTCATATGCTATCGACCGTTTCTGATTCTGATATTGTCAATGCATGCCAGATTCTGTTTAGCCCCTTTGGAAACAAGTGTTCCGTAGATTTTGTAAAATCCCTTAATACGTCTGCTTTGCAGAAAGCCTATCGGCGGAAAGCATTAGAGACACATCCCGACAGATGTGAGGCGTTAGGCGTCGATAAAACTGTACTGAACGAAAAGTTCAGAATAGTTCAAACGGCTTATGAAGTCTTAAAACCAGTAACAAGTGGTGCTCTTGTATCAACGCCTCAACAGAAAAACAGTACACGTCCTGAAAGTTTTTTTTCAGGTTCAATCCCCCTTACCAGATTGCTCCTTGGTCAGTTTTTATATTATTCCGGTGCAATATCCTGGTCGACGCTAATTGATGCGATTTCCTGGCAACGTAGAAAAAAACCATTGTATGGGCGGATAGCAAAAGACTGGGGTATGTTGTCTTCTGAGGATATTTTGACGATTGTAACCAGCAAGAAGCATAGTGAAAAGATAGGGGAATATGCGCGGGAAAAAGGGTATCTGTCTTTATTTCAGCATCTTGCTATTATTGGGAAACAGAAAAAATCACATACTCTTTTTGGCGAATACTTTATTGGTAAGGGGCTTTTCTCCAGACGGCAGATGGAATATATGGTCCAAAAGACCTGTGAGCATAATAAGAGAATTTTCAATGGTTAGAGCGATTGAGTCCGTTTCCATATCTGAATGAAAAAAAGATTGCAGTCTGCATTAACCCGGGGTAAACTGGGTTAAATTTTATTTGGTTTTAGTGAAAATGGTAATAAAGGGATTGTAAATCATGTCAGCCAAAGTTGATGAACAGATATTAAGAGCCACCAAGGAAATCGTCGTAAAATTTATTGAAATAGGACGAATTTCGCCAACAAGTTTCAGTGAATCATTCTCAGAGATTTATAAGACCATAGACGGAACTGTAAAAGAATCAATCACGGCCAAAGAAGAAAATCAAAAATAAATTTGCAGAACAATTCCCTGCTTTTTATAATGACTGCTGTTAATGCGCTTCAGACCAGTTTCCCCCAGAATTAATATTGACCTTTAATGGTACTTTTAGTTCCCATATATGTTCCATTACCTCTTTAATAATTGCCGCTGCTGAATCAGCATCCCCGTCAGGAACTTCAAATACAATTTCATCATGAACGGACAGGAGCATTTTTGCTTTGATATTTTTTTCTGCAAGGGCTTTTTCTGTCTGGATCATTGCGAGTTTAATCAGGTCTGCTGCAGTTCCCTGTACCGGTGTGTTTACAGCTACTCTTTCAGCAAATTGCTGTACATTTCTGTTCGAGCTGTTGATTTCAGGTAGGTTTCTGGTTCTGCCAAGGAGCGTGCTGGTAACAGCTGTTTTTTTGGCCTCTTCGATGGTTTTATCGATGAAGTCTTTAACACCACTGTATCTGTTAAAATAGTTTGTGATAAATGTTTTTGCCATTTTCTGGCTGATGCCAAGTTCTTTGGACAGGCCAAAAGGACTCATTCCATATATAATTCCAAAATTTATTGCCTTGGCCTGATTTCTCACTTCTGCTGTCACAAGTGACGGGTGGTAATCAAAGACTTCGGCGGCCGTTCTTGTGTGAATATCTTCATCATTCGTGAAGGATTCAATAAGGATAGGATCATCCGAGTAATGAGCCAGCAGTCTTAGTTCAATCTGAGAATAGTCAGCAGAGAGGAGAACGTGCTTTTCAGGTGGTATAAATGCTTCTCTTATCATTCGTCCCTCTTCAGTTTTTACAGGAATATTCTGAAGATTTGGTGATGAGCTGCTTAGCCTTCCGGTAACTGCGACCGTTTGATTAAATGAGGTGTGGATTCTGCCTGTCTCAGGATGTACAAGTTTTAATAGTGCATCCGTATATGTCGATTTCAGTTTGGCAAGAGTACGGAAACGGACAACCAGGGCCGGAAGTTTATGCAGCGGCGCGAGGGAGGCAAGTACGTCTGCGTCCGTTGAATAGCCTGTTTTCTTTTTGGTTTTTTTCTGTGCCGGAAGTTCGAGTTTTTCAAACAGGATATGCCCGAGCTGTTGAGAGGATTTAATATTAAATTCTTCTCCTGCAAGGTCATATATTTCCTGCTCAATAGTGTCGAGTTCATCACTGAAGGTCTGAGACAGTTTAGACAACTTCTGTTCATTGACACTTATTCCGTTCATCTCGACGTTAACAAGGCATTTAAGCAGAGGCAGTTCAACCTCGTCGAGCAGGCTGATAAGATTAGCATCCTCAAGCTGTTTTTTAAGAATCAGATACAGCGCAAACGTGATGTCCGCATCTTCACAGGCATAAGGGACAGCTTTTTCAAGGGGCACTTCAGAAAAACAGAGTGCATTTTTTCCTTTACCTGCAACTTCGTCATAGGAAGTTGTTTTATGATTGAGTATCTCCATAGCAAGCTGATCAAGGCTATGGGCTCTTTTGGCCGGGTTTACCAGATATGAGGCCACCATGGTATCGAATGTAACGCCGGATAATTCGATACCGTGTCGTTTTAGCACGATCATATCATATTTAATATTCTGCCCGACTTTTTTTATGTCGGCATTTTCGAGAACCGGGCGAAGGGCGTTTATCGCTTCTTCATATGAAATCGCTATTTGGTTTGTATCTGTTTTATGGGCGCAGGGGACATAATAGGCTTCATCTGCTTTTACAGAGAATGACATACCGACAAGTTCTGCCTGCATCGGGTTAACGGATGTTGTTTCAGTGTCTACGGCAAATACTTCTGACGCGTTAAGGATATCAACAAGATTGTCAAGAGCCTTTTTGTCTGCTGTCAGGTGATATTTTTTTTCTGCTACCGGCTGTCCTCCCTGGTGCATCTGTTGGTATTTTCTGAATTCAAGCTCAGAAAAAAGCTCAAAGAGGCATGCATCATCCGGAGCCTGATAACGGCTTTCATCCAGATCGATATCTATTTCAGCGTTTGTTTCAATGGTAACAAGTGTCTTACTCAGATAAGCCTGCTCTTTATAATTGACGAGATTTTCTTTCTGTTTTTTAGCTGTAATATCATCGATATTCTTATAAAGTCCGTCAAGGCTTTCATATTTTTGAATAAGCACCGGGGCTGTTTTTTTTCCAATACCGGGGACACCCGGGACGTTATCTGAGGCATCGCCGGTGAGTGCCATGATATCAGTTATCCTATCAGGGTAAACGCCGGTTTTTTCTTTAACAGCTTCGCTGTCAATCTCAATATTTTTCATAGGGTCAAACATCAGGATATTTTCATCGATAAGTTGCATGAAATCTTTGTCCGCAGTGACTATAACGACTTTGTATCCATTTGCTGCTGCTTTTTTTGCTGCAGTTCCGATGAGATCGTCTGCCTCATACCCCTGTTTCTCAATTGTGAGAAGCCTGTAGCCTTTTGAAACCTGCTTGATATAGGGGATCTGAACAGAGAGCTCCTCAGGCATGGGTGGTCTGTTTGCCTTATATTCAGAATAAATCTCATGCCTGAATGTCGGGCCTTTTGCATCAAAAAACATAATGGCATATTCTGGTTTTTTTTCTTTAATCAGTCGGGATAGAATATTTGTGAATCCAAGCACGGCATTTGTCGGAATGCCTTTTGAATTTGTAAGGGGAGGCAGTGCATGGAACCCTCTGTATATATATGCACTCCCATCAATAAGGTAGATTGTTTTTTTGTTATTCATGATATTGTCCTGTCGTTTCGTTGACACCGAATCCTGACTGCATTATTATTAGTGATATTGATGAATAGTAAGTACCATGAAATATGCTAAACAACAAGACGAGTGAGGCTAAATATGAAAAAAGGAAATATAGTAAATTCAGAAGCTGAATTGAAAAAAATTCTCGGGGACGCAAAGGTCATAGCTGTTGTCGGCCTGAGCGCAAAACCGGACAGGGACTCAAATAAAGTGGCCTGTTATCTGAAGGAGAACGGCTACAGGATTATTCCTGTAAACCCTGTAGAAGATGAAATTCTTGGTGAAAAGGTTGTAAGGAGTCTCGATGATATTGATGTACCGGTTGATATTGTCAATGTCTTCCGAAAACCGGATCAGGTTATGCCACATGCTGAAGAAGCTGTCAGAAACGGGGCAAAGGTTTTCTGGATGCAGCTCGGAATTGAGAACAGTGATGCAGCTGAATTTTTAAATGAAAATGGTTTAGATGTTATAATGAACAGATGTACCAAGGTGGATTATGAGTCATTCTTCAAAAAAAATATCCTCGTATAAGCAGAAGAGGCTAAAGGCAAAACAGATACCCTGCCACTGCTGTGGCGTTCATGAAGACTTTTGCTGGCGGTGCCGTTGTGGCTTCACCATGTGCCAGAATTGTATGGCGGAGAACTTTTGGGGGATATCCTGTAACGGTATTACCTGGGATTGTCCTGATTGCGGATCCCAGAATGGCTTCGGTAATCAGTAGGGTTGATAAAAAAGTATTCAGGTACGGAACGAAACCTGTTTTTGTACCTTGACAATATCAATTTGGGGGCAGTGATAAATTATGAACGCAATGATGTTCGGATGTGAACATAAACTCTTATAAAAAGAACATTATATTTTGGTCATGCGTTCACTTTGGAAAACTTGTAACCCTTTGAAAACAAAGGCTTTACAAAAGGAATTTTGTGAGTTAAATCGTTGCTGACAGAAAACAATTCGGCCCTTAAACAAATGCGGGTATTATCGGTTTTCAGTCAGCATTGTACGCCAATGTATTAGAATGTAAGGGAATTTAAAATGGAAAAACCAGTTGTAATTGTACTTGCAACAAAGAACCAGGGAAAGCTGAAAGAGATGAGAAATCTGCTTGCAGATTTTCCGGTTGAATTTCTTAGTCTTGATGATTTCGGTCCGATTCCGGAAGTTGTTGAAGACGGAGATACATTTGATGACAATGCTTATAAAAAATCGAGTTTTACAGCACGAGTTCTCGGGTTTCCAGTGATTTCGGATGACTCAGGACTTATTGTTGAAGCTCTTGGCGGAGCGCCGGGTGTTTACTCTGCTCGCTACGCAGGTGAAAATGCGACTGATGAGGAGAATAACCGGAAGCTGCTGGCAGAGCTGGATGGAAAAAATAACAGGGCGGCGGCATTTGAATGCGTTATTTCAATCGCTGTACCGACCGGACCCGCACTTACCTATAATGGTCGGTGTGAAGGCAGGATTGCTGATGAACTTTCAGGGTCCAATGGATTTGGCTATGATCCTCTCTTTATTTCTTCAGAACTTGGAAAATGCTTTGCGGAGCTTTCCATGGAGGAGAAAAACAGTGTTAGTCACAGAGGCAAAGCATTAAACCAGGTGGCCCGTGAGTTCGACAAGATTCTTGTCTGGCTTGAGCAGAATATGCCAAGGTTTGTAAAATCTGAATGTGTTACGTAAAGTCGAACGGATCCAGAGATTTTCTGAGTTGATTTGAGGTGGGTAGTAAATGCAGTGGTCTGACAGCTGTGTATCTTTCTTCCTTTAATACAAACAGTGGGTTTTTCCGGCTTTCGTTCTGATTAACAGAATAATTTAAGTTGTGTGCAGGGAACCACGCAACAAACAAAAAAAGGCAGGAAAAATGGCAAAAAAAGTGTTTTTAGGTGGAATATCCACCATCGAAGATGCATGGAAGGTTATAGGAGAGAAGACAGATGACCAGAATCTGTCAAAGTTAAAAAAGATTAATATCGATTCTGCAATTATTAAAATTGCGAATGCTGCAGTGATGTGTGAAGCAGGATCAATATTTGTAAACACAGGCTCAGATGAAGATAAGGCTTACATCAAAAAGGGTGCTCTTGAAGCAGGGGAAGAAAAAGTTCTTGCAATGGAAGACCATACAATCCATTACGACCTGAAGGAAGAGCAGGGCCGTATTACTGATCGTACCTTTTATATGGCTGAGCCGGATGAAAGAATCAGCTCACTTGCCAACAGAGTTGACAGGGATGAAGCCTTTGAAGATGTAAAAAGCAAAATGACTGGCATCATGAAGGGAAGAGACATGGTTGTCGGATTTTATATGCGCGGCCCTGTTGGGGCGCCTGCTTCAAATCCAGCGATTGAAATTACAAGCTCATTTTATGTTTGTCACAGTGCTGAAATGCTGTACAGAAACAGGTTTGAAGAATTTGCGGCTGAAGTTGACAGGGTTGGTCACTACTATACAAACATCCACTCTGAGGGGCAAAACAGACCGGAAGACCTTCCGAATGCACGTGTGTATATGGATCGTCATGAACAGACGACTTACAGCATTAATTGTACATATGCGGGAAATACGCTCCTCCTTAAAAAGGGGAATCACAGATTCTCTGTTGATAAGGCAGTTTACCAGAATAGAGGGAATGAGCTTTCAGAACATATGTTTATTACCGGTATAGAAGGACCGGGAGCGCGAGTGACCTGGTTTGCCGGTGCTGCCCCGAGTGGTTGCGGTAAAACGACAACGGCAATGGCCGGTGCCCAATTTGTTGGTGATGATCTCGCTCAGATGTGGATTGATGAAACAGGGCATATAAGATCGATTAATCCTGAATCAGGTATTTTTGGCATCGTTGAAGATGTAAACTGGGAAGGTGACCCGAAACTTATGGAACTTTTGAGAGAGCCGGGAACAGAAGTCATCTGGTCAAATGTCCTTATCGATGAAAAGAATGTACCTCACTGGACCGGAAGTGGTGAGGAAGCACCAGTATCAGGAAGGAATTTTCAGGGAGAGTGGACTGCGGGAATGACAAATGGAGATGGAAAAGAAGTTCCGGTTTCTCATCCAAATGCAAGGGCAACGATTGTTGCTACAGCACTTGCAAATTACTCTGATAAATCTGAAGACCCGAATGGTGTAAAGACAAGCGTTATTACCTATTCAGGTAGAGATGCTGATACAATGCCGCCAGTGTGGGTTGCAAAGAATTCAGATCATGGAGTCGTTATCGGTGCTTCTATTGTCTCGGCTGCGACAGCAACAGAGGTCGGCGCATCAGGTGTTAAGAGAGCACCTTGGGCGAATGCCCCTTTTATTCCGGGCGACCTTGCTGACTATATGGATGCACAATTTAAATTTTTCGGTAATTCAAACCTGACAAACGGTGGCAGACCCGTAATGGCCGGCTTGAATTATTTTCTTACGGATGCTGCAAGGGGCGGGGATTCGCCTAAGCTCCTTGGTGAAAAGAAAGATGTTAAAGCCTGGCTTGCATGGCTTGAAAGAAGATACCATAATGAAGTCGATGCGATTGAGACGCCAATAGGTTTTATTCCGAAATTTGAAGATTTACAGGCGATCTTTAAGGACTTGATTGACAAGGACTATACGGAAGATCTCTATACGAAACAGTTTTCTCTTTATGTAGATAACATTGTTGGACGAATTGATCTTCAAAAAGAGGCCTATGGAAAGGAAGACAATCTTCCTGAGGCACTTTTCAAAGTACTGGATGAGCAGAGAGATGGCCTGATAGCACTGAAGGACAAATTTGGTTCGATTGTTAAACCGTTAGATATGGTATAAATTATACAATAGAATTTACGGGTATTTTTAAGGGAGAACACTTTTTAGTGTTCTCCTTTTCTATTTTCTGGTGTATGAAAATAGAACTATAATTGATTTACAGATCATAAAAAGTTCAATCACTATAAATACAGGGAGCCTGATCCGGTGAAGACTGCTTCTGATTCGCTACATAACTGGAAAGATGCATTTTCTGCATTCTGGCATCCACGTGTTATCACGATGTTGTTTCTCGGATTTTCTGCCGGTATTCCAATATTGCTTATATTCTCATCTCTATCTCTCTGGTTAAGAGAGGCTGGGCTTGAGCGGGGAACCGTCACGTTTTTTAGCTGGGCGGCCCTTGGGTATTCGTTTAAGTTTGTCTGGGCGCCGCTTGTCGACAAACTCCCATTACCCGTTTTAACAAGGCTTCTTGGCAGAAGGCGAAGCTGGATGCTGGTTGCGCAGGCAGGTATTATTCTTGCAATTTGTCTTATGGCATTTACGGATCCCTCTTCAGGTGCAGACAGCCTGACGCTGATGGCATTGGGTGCAGTTTTGCTGGGATTCAGCTCAGCCACTCAGGATATTGTTATTGATGCTTACCGTATAGAATCTGCTGCGACTGAACTTCAGGCCATGATGGCGTCGACTTATATTGCCGGTTATAGAATTGCTATGATTATAGCCGGGGCGGGTGCACTGTATCTTGCACAATACTTTGGATCCAGTAAAGAACTATACAGTTTTTCGGCATGGAGTCAGACGTATTGCATCATGGCATCTGCTATGATTGTTGGTATTGTTACAACGCTGGTGATATCAGAGCCGGAAAGAAGCTCGGACGACTCAAGTGAGCAGGCAACATGGAGCCATGCAAGATTTCTCATGCTGTTTTTATTTGCTGTTACAGGATTTATTCTTACGTTTTACTATAGTGGCGATATCGTAAGTTCTGCAATATCAGGAGAGCAAACAGGCTCTTTCCGAAATTCAGAGGCCGCAGGTATCGAAAGTTCAGGTTATCTAATAACGATTCCGGAAGAAGAAACGGATTTTGTCAAAAACCAGGATAACTCAAGTATAGTAGGGATTATAATAAAAATACCACCAGAACAGAGAGATTACGTTAGAAAATCAGAGAGTGCAGGTATTACGAATGGTTTAACGACAACACAGAAAAGAATTATGGGAAATAGTCCATTGAAAGGGATTCTGGTTGATGCTATCAGGTTTGCGGCAGGTGTTGGGGTTAGCATTATGATCGCTTGGATTCTCATAAGTATGGGTATTGTTAATAAAACTGCAGTTCGGGAGACTTATTTAGATCCCGTGGAAAATTTTTTTAAACGCTACGGCATGGGGTTAGCATTGCTGCTGCTTTCACTGATAGGGCTATACAGGATCTCTGATATAGTTCTGGGGGTTATCTCAAATGTTTTTTATCAGGATATGGGGTTTTCAAAAAAAGAGATAGCAGGCATTGTAAAAACATTTGGCCTTATTATGACAATTGTCGGCGGCTTCGTTGGTGGAATTCTTTCGGTCAGATATGGTGTTATCAGGATTCTGTTTCTTGGCGCTCTGCTCTCTTCTGTAACGAATCTTCTCTTTATGGCAATGGCTTTGACCGGTTATAATCTTAATATGATTTATATTGTTATTTCGGCTGATAACCTTGCTGCCGGGATTGCCGGCGCAGCTTTCGTCGCTTTTTTATCCAGCCTGACGGATATTAAATTTACCGCGATGCAATATGCCATTTTTAGCTCATTGATGACGTTAATCCCCAAAATTACAGGTGGTTATTCCGGGACTATTGTGGATAGTCTTGGTTATCCTGTATTTTTTCTGATTACGACGCTGATGGGTATACCTGTTCTTTTTCTGATCATCCTGGCCGGGCGTAAATTTTCTGTTCTCGAAAAAGAATGAGATTAATTCATGTCTGGCTTTTTTTTTGTTCGTGATTATATTATCTTTCGTTGAACAATAATATTGAAAGTTTCATTCAAAAATAACGGCTACTTAATTGTCGCAGGGAAAATATGACCAAAGATTATAAAATTGCAAATATTGAAAAACAGAAGCTTGCTCTTCGGGCAAAAAGAAATGAAATTATTAACAGCACCTCGGAGAAAGCACTTGACCTGATTATCAGTGATGCAACGCCTGCAAGGCTTATCCAGTCTTTTCCTGACGAAGATCTCTATTTCCTCGTGCATCATATCGGCATTGCTGATGCCATCCAGATTCTTGCGCTGGCGGCATCTGATCAGTGGGGATATATGCTGGATGTTGAAACCTGGGGCAAAGACAGACTTGATATGAGCTCTGTGACTGATTGGCTTCAAATCCTTCTTGTTGCAGACAGTCAGCGAACGATAAAGTGGATGCTGAATGAGCGCCTGGAATTCATTGAACTCTATCTTTTAAAGAATATCGAAGTGATTATCAGGGAGGAGAATCAGGATCCGTCAGAGTTTGCGGATGATTTTTTTACTTATGACGATTATTATTATGTGCGAATTATCGAGAATCCTGTCTGGGCGATGACCGAAGATGGCAGCATTGAAGGTACCCCGGAAGAGAGGCAGATTACAATAAGGGCATTTATAGAGAGTATGGTTGCAATAGATATTACCCTGTACCAGAATGTTATTCTTGAAGCAACGAGTGTTGTGCCTGCCGAGGTTGAAGAAGAAGAGTACCGAATGAGAAATGTCCGGTTAGCTGAAAAAGGCTTTATGTCTTACGATGATGCGCTTGAAATATACAGTCCTGTAACCACTGACTATTTTAATGCAAAGGATGGAAAGCAGATGTCATCAGTGCTAACGGATGCAGATGCTGCGGTGAATGTACCCGTAACCTATGTTTCAGACATCAGTGTTCAGAACAATTTTACAAAAGCACTCTCCTTTGTTGAAAATCAGGAAGATATTGAAACGCTCAGAATGGAATTTGCAGCACTTTGCAATCAGGTTATTTCGGCGGATAAAGAACAGGTAAGTGAAAGAAAGACCTTGCAGCGGATTGCGGATAAAGCATGCGGGTATGTGCATCTTGGCCTTGAAGTGCTTTCAGCCGATACCAAAAAGGATGTTTCGGTACTGGTTATGACGTTTGGGCTGAAGGATCTGTTCCGGCTTGGCTATGGTCTTGTGATGGATCTTAAATGGCGTGCAGAGAGATTTAAGAAAAACGGGTGGTTTGCCGAGCAGGGACTTCCTTTGTCATTCTGGGGTGAGAACTGGGTCGGGGCTCTTGGAGGGCTTTTGGTGGATCGTCCACTTTTCTTTGATAATTATGAAAGCGGTGTGTTGTATCGTGATTTTAAAACATCTCAGGATATTGAGCGGATTTCAGAAGATCTTGTAACAATAAAATATTTCGATGACCTGCTGGCTCTGATGGCGCCGGATATATCGGCTTTTTCAGAGAATTATCTTACCTGCTATAATCTGCTGCTTACGCTCTGGGTTAATAGCCTTATGGGGAAAAGTCTTACAAAGTCATCACCACTTCATATTGATGAACTTAAAACTTTTTTTGAGTCATTATGGGAACCAGGTCGGCGGGATTTTGAAAATCCGGGAAAAATAAGGCTTTCAATTAAAGAAGACTTTTTAAGCTGGCTTTCTAAGTCTTCCGGTTTTAGCATTGTTGAAATCTCGGAGCGAATGAGTGACGGGCTTGAGTCTATGTTTCTTGAAATTGAGAAAGAATACAGTGCCGTTCAGGCTAAAGATCTTGACCCCAAGTTTATTTACCTCTTCTGTGTAAATCCGTAGGCGATCCATAGTGTTGTACAGTTGCTGAGGTTATTTGTTTCTTCAGCCATTGTACAGCGCTTCTACAGAAGTCTTATCCTGTTTGTGAAAATATGATTGACTATGTTCCTCTTTATGGAGTAATCTTAAACATATCAATAAAAAAATCTTATTCGTCCTCAGAATATCTATAATATATTTTTGTTAAGCTTAATTTGTCAGTTTTGAAATACCAGTGATGTTGATCTGAAATTCATTTAAAAAATGCCTGTAAGGTAGTTAGTTTATATGTCTTTATATTGTTGTCCTCATTTATTAAGGATGTTTATTATGCATTTTATGGAGGTGTGATAATGGGTTACGTTCCTGAAAGGAAAATCAACCTGCCTCAGTTCCGGGCGATAAGCCACGCAATTTCAACCTATGAGGATATTATTCTTTTAGGGAAAAATATTTGCGAAAGTATTTGCAGGACCTTTGGAATCAAAGCTTCAAGTGTTCTTGTCTTTGATGACAGGGAGAAGGAGCTATATTATGTGTGCAGTGAAGGACTTAGCAGCGAATATCTTGAGAAACAGCCGATTTACCTGGAAGGGAAGTTTAAAGAATTTACTGAGGGTAAACCTGTCTTTTTCAGTAATTTTCAAACTGATGAGAGGGTCCAGAAACCAGATGCTGCAATTAAAGAGGGGGTTATCTCTATGCTCTCTTTTCCGATAAAACACAGGAACGATGTTGTTGGTCTGTTAAAATTGTATAACACTGAGGAATGGATGATCCATCAGGATGATCAGGACTCAATCAGTATTCTTGCTGAACAGTTTGGGCTTGTTATTGAGAATAACGGTTTAAAGAATTTCCTTGATGAAGTCAGGGCTGTAATGGCAAATCTGCCACTAAGGATGACGGGTGGGTTTTAGACGTGATCCTGAATTTTTCATAACAGTCCTTAGATGAGACAAACGTTTAAAAAGGGCTCTGATGTATTTATGAGATCGGGGTATTTTTAATAGATTGTTGAAGCACTGAACAGATATATAGCAAGGAGTATTTTTATGGGAAATAAGATAATGATTGCTGTAAATGACTCCAAGAGTTCGCAGGCTGCACTCGATTATTTAGTTAATCTTGCATTGTGCCCGGATGACCTGCAGGTTGTTCTTGTACATGTATTCAGAAAACCCTCCGGCGGTGAAGAGTTGATGGGAAAAAAATATATGAATCAACAGCCTGCAAGACATTTAAATATTCTCGAGGAAGCAAAGGAAAGGCTGGTTCAAAAAGGTCTTTTCCCGGAAAATATTGAAATTAAACTTGTTGAACAGCCATACCAGACTGTTTCTGAAGGGATTATAGATCAGGCAAAAAAGATAAAGCCGACAATGGTTATTATCGGAAGAAAAAAGATGTCGAAAGCGGAGGAGTTTGTGCTGGGTGATGCAAGTATCAAGCTTGTCAGGGCACTGGAAGGACTGGCCGTTCTGGTCGTAAAAATGAAATAGAGGGGTAAATAAGTTAAATTTGATGTTCTCGAAAAAAGTCTTTAGATGGCTAAGGAAAAGGGCCCATATGTAAGATTTAGTGGTTTGCCAGGCTTGAAGTAGTACATGTTGTACGTCAAAAGTCTGGCAAATCACTA
>JQIA01001108.1_pt1 | contig 14443 bp, 17 predicted proteins | sample 811431 | NCBI WGS metagenome assembly JQIA01 (sample SAMN02998118, study PRJNA258478) | marine sediment metagenome | biome: marine; feature: seafloor; material: sediment; isolation source: oil-polluted sediment collected from 3 locations (0.5 km, 0.7 km and 0.9 km)... | place: USA: Gulf of Mexico ... | reverse complement strand
ATCTGTTCTCCGTCTGCGAGACAGTAAGTAGTCATGCTCCACACTCCGCATCTAACTCGGCACAGATTTTATCACTAGCTATTGCTTTTTCTGCTTTCACTTTTGCAGAATGAAGTGATGCTAATAAGTGGCTGCATGGCCTGTTTGTCATAAAGTTTCTATCTATAAGATTAACTACTTCTAACAAGTCTTTTAAAGCTGTCTCTATTTCTTCAGCTCTCTTACTCACCGTTTGCCCCTTTGAAAAATATACACAAAAAGAAGCTTGCGACCGTGCTTAACACTAGCCACCAAGTTAAGACTTCTAACATTGCATGTCTGCTGTTGAGTCGAACCAGTAGTAGTTCTCTCTTGCTATTTCGTCCAATTGTTCCCACATTGAATCGGGGAAAGATTTGTCTGTCGTGTCTATATCCACCTCAAAGCCACCGCCCCTGTACCATCCGTCTAACTGAATAGATAGTTCCTCTTCCTGACATAGCTGATCTTCTGGAGTGTCCTCTGGGTCAATGCCGAACCATTTTTTAACATCGTCCGAAAGTTTATTGTCTCTCAGAAAGTGTTTTGCTAGTAGTGTCGCGTGAATTGTCTTTTTGATTCTAATTTCCATTTCAAGTGCTCCGTCTTGTTATTTGTTTTCTTGAAGGCAATCTATAAAAAAAATCGCTATCAGTAAAGAATAATAATTCGCTAGTTAATTCTAATTAATGCCAATAATTAGATACCATCGCCGCCAACGAGGATTAAAAGAACTCCAGCCGCGACGCATACTGAGCCAGAAACAGGGTTAGATAAAATCATACATAAGCCAAGCATTGAGAACAAAAGTCCTATTAGATCTAGTCGCATGTCTGCCCACTTATTTTAAATACTCCGCACATCTTTCCAGAGGTCGGGTTAAGCCGCCTTTCTCCAGTTGGTACAATTAATCCACCGCTTTTAAGCTCTGTCACTCTGGGCGCTACCCAACTAAAAGGAACATTTAACAATTCGGCAATCTCCCATACGGAAAGCCCTTTTTTCCTTTTCCCAATCATTTTAAAATATCTGTCTCTTTTTCTTTCGCTTGACTCTCTTTTCACATCGTTCTCCTTCGATCTTATAAGTTTATAATTAATCTTTCTCTATTCCTCTGGACTTTGTCAAGTAATCCGCCCTTCTTCTCTCTTTCTCATTATTAATTAGCGCAATATCGTCTACATTTTCACAGTCAACCAAGAAACCGTCCATATAGGACGCTGGAACCTTTTTGATAGAAACTAGACTGTATGCGCCTGATGATAAGGAGTCCTTCTTCTTGCTTCCCTTTATCAGTCCCTGCATCCTGGCTATAGCAAATTGGTCGTCCTTCTTTCCTGCTAAAGAGGATAAAAGTTTAGACTCCGCGTCTGCTCTCTCTATCTTGACAGCACCTTTACTTGCTCTAATCCCTATGTTTGAGCCTCTAGATGAACTCTCTTTTAAGATAACGTCTATTGTCTCGCTTCCCACCGTAAGCCTGATTATTTCGCCTATCTTTCTGTTAATAAATAATAGCCCTTTCTTTTCCAAGTCTTCCTCCTATGTTCTCATTCATTTTCAGGTGATCTTTCTTATCAAGAACCTTTCGACTTAGAAAGATTTATCTCGAAGTTTTTTCTTAAAAGCTTCTTTTCTTTTTTTAAAAGAATTTTTAAAACTCTTTATACAGTAAACTATCCAATCGACGGAATCGTAGATTCCTAAGATTCAGCCTAGCGGCAAGCGTTTTGAAAGAAGATTTTGTTTAAAAGCTTAAAGAGTCTTATTTCTTCAAAAAGATTTTAAGAAAGTAAAGATTAGTTCGTGTGGCGATTGTGGCGATTGTCCTACATTGGCACGAAAAAGCAAGCAATTGCTTAAGGAAAGATTATTGCACGTTGCAATCGTTAAAAGCGTCCCATAAATTGGAGAAAAACGCTATTGTCATCTGACTGTACAAGAAGCTTTTTTTAAACCTTTACATTGTTGTCAGGAGAAGAGAAAGTCTCGTCCTAAAATAACAAGGAGGCTACATTCTATGAAACATAACTTCTCAAAAGTAAGATTTACCGAAAGGCAGCTTGTAATGATACTAAAGATAAAAGATCTCTTAGTTAGTAATAAGATTCCCGAACACCTAGTAGAGGATATCTACTACATTACCACGGGGTCAGAGGGGATAAAGGACTTGATGATAGCAGATGCTATAAAGATTGAGTCCATTCATCGTAAATATATAGGAGATGTGTCCGACAAAAGGATTACTAAAATAAAACTGTTCAACGAAAACGAACTATCTAATAATTCATAAAGACAGAATCAACTATCTAATTATTGTTCTTTACTAAGAAGTCATAAAGAATTAAATTGACCTCAACATAACAAACGACGGAGTACGTAAAATGGAAAACAAAGCAAATCTTTATCAATTAACACAAGAAATAGAATCATTAGCAGAACTTATTGCAATGGACTCTGGAGAGATTTCAGAAAGTTCTGAGCAACTAGAGAGAAAGCTAGGCCACCTTTTAGCAACAAAGACTGAGGGATGCGTTTCCTTTGTAGAAAGAGAGAAAGACTTAATTAAGCTTGCCGATGAAAAAATAAAGCAACTTCAAGACTTTAAAAAGAAGAAGAAAAACTCTATAGAAAGATTTCAGGCATACGTTTCAACTTGCTTAGAAAAAACTGACAGAGAGTCTTTCGAGTCTGATCTATATAAGATTAAATTTAGAAAGCCGTCTAAAGTCCTTACGATAAAAGATGAGAATACCGTTCCTGTCGAGTTTATAACAGTTGAGACAATTACTAAGGTAGACAAGGTTAGACTTAAGAAGGCCATCAAAGATGGTTTACAGGTAGATGGAATAAGGCTAGAAGATGGAAAGAAGTCGCTTATAATGAGCTTAAAATAAACCGATAGGAGTAATCGAAATGAGCCAGCTAGTAACAATTGAAAATAGTATAAATACAATAGAGAGCGACTTTAACGAGATAGCTTGTAACTCTGAGAAGTTTAAAAGGGAAGCGCTGTTCTCTATGCAACTTTTATCAAAGAATACATTTTTACAGAAAATCGCAATAAGTAACCCTCAGAGCCTCAGAGACGCTGTTTTAAACGTGGCGACTCTTGATGTTAGCCTTAACCCGTCTCAGCGCCATGCCTATCTTGTACCTAGAAAGGGAGTTGTTACGCTTGATATCTCGTACATGGGTCTGGCTCACCTTGCTGTTAAGTCTGGAGCTGTCCAGTTTATGCAGGCCAGAATAGTGTACTCAAAAGATACATTTACTGTCGGCTCAATAGGAAATGCCCCTATCCATAACTACTCACCGTTTGGAGATAGAGGTGGTAAAATTGGAGTATATTGCTTATCTAAATTATCTACTGGAGACGTACTTATCGAAACAATGTCTTTAGATGATGTTTATCAAATAAGAAATAGATCAGAATCTTTTAAAAAAGGTCATGGCCCATGGATTACCGATGAGGACGAAATGATTAAAAAGACTGTGATAAAGAGAGCTTTTAAAATGCTTCCTGCTCACAATTCTAATCTATTTAATAATGCTTCTGACTATCTCAATAATGACAATGGGGAAGGCATAGATTTTGAAGCTGAGAACGAAGAGAAAAAAGAAGAAGCTAATAAGGCCATAGCTCAAAGACACCAGGATGAGAAAGAATCATACGCATTGAAGTCAGAAACAATAGAGGAAATTAAGAAATTCTCTTCCATGATATGTAAGAAATACGACATGCCTAAAAAAGTCGCTTTCATGAAAGATGAGTTAGGGGTAACAAGCTTTACTCAATTACAGGACAAGGGACAAGTAGCACTGGCAGAAATACTTATCGCTCTTTCTTCTTTAAATAGAGAGAACAATAAAAAAAGAACCGCAAAGGATAATGTTTTCACTATCCCTAAGACATAAACAAACCAGGCCCCGATCTCGTCCATGAGAAAAGGGCCCTAACTAAGCATATCAGGAGAGTTTCAAAATGAGAAGATTCATGCCACTGAGAGAGAAGGCCAAGAGTATACTGACCGAAAGAGTCGCAGAGCTTGGAGAGGCAAAGAGTAGAATAGAGAGTGAGATAGAAAGCGCAGTAACCAATAGACAGATGAAGAATCTGGATAAAGAGCTGAGGTTTTTAGTTAAAAATTATCAAATGAACAAATATATCTTAGACGGTATTTCATAAACAAGGAGTAATGAATGTTAAGTAAAATCAAAGAAGAGAAAGACTTAAGAGAGCTTTTGGAACTTGCAGGTTTTGAAACAAATCACAAGAAGCACAAGTTTGAAAACGGTGTAGACGTTGTTGCAATGAAAGACGGCTACGTGTTTATGATTGAGCATAAGCTCGCTGCTTTACGTGAAGACGGTAGTTACAGGATTGCAGGGGATATTACTGGTGACGTTCTGTTTATATCTCTGCCAAGTGGTAAATGGTTCCTGTCTCTAGAGGGAACAAGTTTGACGAAGACTTGTAGACTTATGGAAATGATTAACGTCTAAACGTCAAAGTCGTCGTACTCTTCAAATACGTGAGGTTGGATTAGGTCTTCTTGAGTGTCTTCTAGATACTCTCTTACTTCGTCAGCGTAAGGCTCTATTTCAACCTCCCATACTTCTCTAGGGAATATGTGTCCACGGTCGCAATACTCAATTGGCGACTTTTTAAACTCTTCAATGTAAATGGTATTTTCAAGGTCGTACTTGGCGCATCTACAGTCGGCCTCATACAACCCGTCTTTCTCTCTTAGAACTATTGAGCAGGCAAGCTGTGGCTTAATCCTTGGGAATCCTGATCTACAACTAGCTACGGTTAATAGAATCAAAAACATCGTCGTTAGTTTCCGCATCCCTTATTTCCTTTGCTTGTTTTTTGCCAGTTTTCTTTCTGAAATACTTGGCTATTTTTCTACCTGTTCTTAACCATATCGGTCGAACTATTTTATCAAGAAAAAGCGGCAAGGCCTTTGAGGCTATAAAACCCCATGGCCCGGCCAGTCTTTTGGCAATGAAGAATAGACCATACTTGAGAAAGTATTTTCTTATGAATATCCAAGAAAGTTTTCTAATTTTAGTAAAGTCTATTTTTTTCATTAGTCCTCTGGGTTAATTTTTTCTGCAAGTTCTTTTAGTATCTCTGCAAATTTACCTTCGATCATTGTGTAAAAAGTGTCGTCCCAAGAGGTCTCAGTGTCTTCTACTACAACTTTGATGATCTTCATAAGAGTAGGGATAAAAGCTTTTACTGCTTCTTCTGTAACCTCTAGTCCTTCCTCTTTTAAAGCTGCCATGATCTTGTCTTTTAATTCTAATTCTTTCGCTACGTCCATTTTAATCTCCCTGATTAATACATTATTCTGTTAATATCTACTCTACCGTCAACACCGTTGACCTGTCCATTTTCTGTATATTGCCATATCTTGGCAACGCTCCAAGGCCTTGGAACCTTTACTCTGGTGAAACTGTCCGTATACCAAGCTATCCAAAGAGGATACTTTTTAAATCTAGAGTCTGTTTTTATCTCGTCCCTTGCGAAGTAGTAGCTCGTGTATATTATACAATCAAGTCCCGTTATTTTCTTCACTTGTTTCATAAAGATTAGCAAGTCTTCTCTGTGCTGATCTTTGAACTTATTATTTATCGCCTCAATATCCAAGACTGGAGGAAGTCCAGAGTTTCTAACGATACAAGAGCAAAAGAATTTCGCCTGCTCAATAGGGTCATACTTTACCCTGTAGTAATGGTAAGCTCCCCACTTGATGTCAATACTCTCTAACTCCTTCGCTCTTTGAAGATACTTAGAAGAAAGGAAAGTAATCCCCTCGGTCGCTTTCATGTAAATGAAGTCCACGTTCTTAGAAAGCACCTTCAAGTCTACATTTCTGTTGTGGTGAGAAATGTCTACCCCGACCTCGCCTTTTGACAAGTTGACACCACTTAGAGAATTAATATCCTCCTTAACTATTGGTAGTTTTGGAGTGACTATGACTTTCTTTATTTTCCTTTTCTTTCTTTTAAATAAGCTTAAAAACCAATTCATCATTTTACATTCCTAGCTTTGTTTTTATAATAGCGAAATACGAACCAAGGAGAGCGATAATCGAGAACGTCATAACTTTCCCGTGCAGTCCTATCTTAACTTCTGCCTTGGATATTCTGCTCTCTATATCCACTCTCTTTTTTGCGTCTGAACTAATGACCTTATCAAGCTTATCTTCAATTCTAGCTAGTCGCTTTTCCATTATTCACCCTTATGGTTTAGTGTATTTAAAAGTTAGTCTTGTGCCTGCAAGCAAAGTTCCTCCACCTGTTTGAGCGAAAACAATATTTCCTGTTCCCTTGTCGTATACCACTCTTGCGAAAGTCGATGAGAAGCCATAATTAAATATTAACCAAAGGTTGGTACTTACTTCTCCATGTAGAGGCTCTAGGGTTGTTGGCAGTCCTGTGTCTATATTTGCTCCTGCTGATAGGTCTGAGATTAACTCCCATGACCTAGCGTAAACCTGCTTGCCGTCAAATAGCTCTCCTTTTACTTCGTACTCTGTTCCACCTGAAACGTGATCTGTTATGACATTTTCTAAAACGTCTACGCCTAGTTTCTTCGGTAGCTTTACTAGCTCAACATAACTTCCTAGCTTTGTTCCTGTCCCTGACAAGTATGAGCTTAGGGTGAAACTCGACATCGTGAAAGTGACGGTGGTATCGGTGGCCGTAAAGTTATATGTGGCATTTCTTGAAATCTCAGCGGTTCCACTTGCTGCTGCAATGTTGCTATTGTCTACCGCTACTCTTCCTATTGCTGTAGCACCATTGTCAATCTGTAGCCTTCCCCATGAATTATCGACTAAGCCAAAGTTAGTATTTACATTCAGTTGGTAACTTTCGCCAACGACTGTCGTTAGCGTCAAGTCTGAAACTACTGCATTTGCTGTTGCATTCGCACTGAGTATTTTTGTGACTGTGCTAAACTCACCCTCTGGATTTTCAACGATTATATTTTTTATCGGATTCGCTGACCATCCTACGATGGGAACCTTTATGTGCATATATATTCTGTCGGCATTGTCCCAGACTCTAGGCGTTCCTTGCGCCACCCTTGTTGAGTTATCTGTCTGAGGGTTAGCAACACCCCATACTTGAAATTTTGTTGTACTACTCCAGTGGGCCTTCAAATGAGAATAGCCAGAACCAGCATCAAACGCCCCACCATCTGAATCCAGTATCGGTATCTCTGATCCGTCTACGCCATAGTCAAACACGCTCGTGTCAATAACCTTTCCACTTGGCATATCTAAGTCTAATGTCGAGTTATTTGGAGGGCCCGTTGAAATTGCTATTCTGTAAACAATCTCTATATCGCCAGCGTCTCTTCGCCAAGCTCCTGTGTAAGTAGTGTTCGTAGTCCATGAACCTGTTGGAGTAAAAGAGTTCCAGTTGTACTCGCTATTGTCTATTTCATCAGAGTAGACCGTTCCTTCTGAGGTGGCCGTTGCCGTGATTGAGAAGTTTGTTAACGTGTCGTTGCTTGGAGTTCCTGTACTTACTACGACAATATAGTCGCCAATTTCTCCATATCCTGTTGTTGCCGATGAGACTCTGCCGTTGACCGTATCTCTCAGTATTACCTTTTTCTTTAGGACGTTTAAAGAAGAGTAGTGCTCGATAAACTGGTCGTCAGTTGCTCCGTTATAAATAGCGGCACTCGCCGTAAAGTCGCCCTCTCTTTCGAATGTATATCTTGTATGGTCTGTGTTTGTTACCGAGATAACTTTCCCAGAATTATTTGAAGACTCGGTTGCAAATTTTAGTTGATTGCTTCCGTTTTTGCTTAGATATCCAGTGTATGTTGCATCTTCAGTGACCGTAAAATTCTTAACCTGTTTGCCAGATATATCTAATCTGAAATTATCAACTATTAGTAAATTTGCATCGTTTGGTAGCTTAGTAAGGATTTCAAATCTCACATATTCATCTATAGGGTTTACAAAAAACTCTGATGTGAAAGTTCCAAGCCCTGTCGTATCAATATCAATATCTGAGACTGTTCTCTCTACTGTTCCGTTGTAGAGTATTGTCTTGACTCTGTATGATCCTGCTAGAGCATTAGAGTTAAAATCAAACGCATAATTAATTGTTCTGTTCTTGTAAACGTCATCGTTAAACAGCATTGTATTCGGTCTGTAATAGTCGGCGGCAGTGGCTGTCGTTTGGCTAAGTGCAGCAGACCTAACTCCGTCGATAGGAGTCGTTATCTCTTCTGCTACTGCTACATTTGCGCTAATGGTGAAGTATGAAGCGATATCAATACTGCTAAAATCTTCAAGCTGTCTGACGTAATAACTTGAGAATGATGAAATGCTAGAGGCGCTCCCTTGCGCTGTTTGACCAAACTTGTCAGCTTCAATAAAGAAGTGATTCCCGTCATTCAGACTTAGGTCTGCCCCTTTTCTAAAAACCAATAGTGCTCTAAGTTTAGCAACAATAAGCTCGGGATCTTTATTGAAGTCCTCTGTACTTATCCCGTTCATGGCATCATTAAGGTTAGAATATTCCGCCTGTCCGTATTGAAGCACTGTAACGGAGGTCGCTGGAAGAAGGTAGATTCTTTGTATCGTCCACTTGTTATTGCCTAGCGAATTAAGAGTTCCTGTTCCATCGTCCCAGAACGCCTTGTCTATTGTCGTTGTGTCTGGCGTAGCAATAAAGCCTCCTACGCCGTCTTGATAATGGTAGTGAAATGTTGCAGGATCAGCTAACACACTCTCCACAAAGTTTGGATTCTTAGTTGAGCTATTATGGTTAGAGCCTAGTTCGAAAGTTTTCCCTGCTGTCCTTTTGATTTGAGAAACTGCTGTCCCAGAATAAGTATTCCCCTCACTGTTGATAGAGCCTAGCGCTACTCCCATGTCATATACAGAGTGAAGCCCTCCGTATGACAAATGAGGCGTGTTATAGACAGAATCGATACTCACGTTATCCTGGTGGACGAGAGTTCCTATAACTATATAGTCCCTAGTCTCTTCTGCTGTGAACGATCCGTCTGGACGTTGAACAATTAATCCTGCGCTATCAAGTCCGATTGTTGTAAAGGAGGCATTTATATCTGTTAATGCAATATTCGAAAACGCTGTCCATGAAACAGGAGTTATTACGGGATTGTTTGAATCAGTGTATGAATTTACTATGTGCCCGTTTCCAAGAGCGACTGAGAAAGTGCTAGTCGGTGTACCTATCGAGAGTATCCCGCCAGAGATTAGGCCAGTGCTTAAGTTTGTATTATAGCTTTCGATTTTATCTAAGCTTATTTTCTTAGTAGCATTGAAAAATGCAAGCGCATCGTTGTCGTAGAATAAGGCGCCCTCCTGTAATGCTGGAGCTCCTACTGCTGTATCAAATTCTATTCTATCAACATTTCCAAGAGAGTCTGTGCCGAGGATATCTATTCCTGTATCTGTAATGTCGTCCAAACCGTTTGACTTGATTAACTTATCAGCAGACGTAAATAGTGGAGTAAAGTAAAGCTGAGTCCAGTTTGTACTTGTCCCAGAGTCTTGCTTTTGCCAAAGTTCGCCATTAGTTCTTAAGTAAAGAGAACCAGACTCTCCAAACTTTGCAACCGCGCTCGGGTCGTCAGAATCATTAGAGATAATCTGAGTTAAAGAGTTTTTAAACTCTATTTTATCCTTGAGATTTTTTATATGGTCGCCCTGTGGAAAAGTCCCAGCGCCGCCAAGTATGGAAAACGAAATTAGAAAAGTTAGTAAAAGTTTAATCATTTTTTTATCCTATTAAGTTGATTGCAAAAGAGACGCCCACGGTCGCCATTACTATATCTGTGTCCTTCATGTTCTTTATACCTAACGATGTCCCACTAGGAATAACAACGTCAACCACTCCCCCTGCCACTGGAAGCGCACAAAGAAGTGTTGGCCCTGCCGTATCGTACAGACCTAGAAACTCGCCGATATCTTCTACCGTTTGAACTTTCTTACTTGCTGCTGCTGTTGAAGCAATGACAACCAAAGGAGCTGGAGTAGAAGTTTTCGGGATAGTTCCAGCTATCAATAAAGGAGTGTCACCTTGATCGACAACCGTAATGCTCTCGACTGAGACTGGCTGCCTCTCTGTCAGGTCTGCTTTTAACTGTAGTTCCGTCAATAAGTCGCCAAGCGCCGCTATTCCCGTGTCCTGCTTAGTCTCTGTTGCCTGATCGCTCGCGCTTCCGTCAGGATTAACAAGCTTAACTGGCATTGCCCTAGTGTTTGCAGCCGTCGTGCTGTCATAGTTAACAACCTCTCGCGCCCCGTCCTCCATGTAATGAGAAATGGTTGGCATAGGGACTGTATTATTAGGATTTGCCGTATCTATTTCTACCGTTGTTTCCACCCCGTCAATCAGGATAGAGACAGGCGGTATCGTTACAATTGTTTTACTTGGAGGATATATATATAGAGACATACTAGGCCCCTTTCGTTGTTGATTTAATTTCTACGTCCATGCTTCCCGTTCCTGCTGTAAAAACATAACGAATACGGATTCTTTTGAAGTGAACATCTTTAATTAGAATCTGATCTTTTCCGCTATCTGTAGAAATACTTATCGTAGTATTGAAGTCTAGCTCTTTCCACGTTTTATTATATTCTTCCTCATCGTTGGAAACCTCTATAACAAGACTTCCCGAAACCCCTGTGCCTGACCAATTAATAAAGTACGAAACTATATCGAATTGCTCCACTACTGTTTCTGCCGATGTGATTGCTGCTGACATGTCGCCAGAATCGACGACCTTAAAAACTCTACTTACTTGCTTGCGTCCCATATTTCCCCCTTGTGGGCTAAGATTTTACCCTTAGAAAGCTGTTACTCTTTGAGCATCCGTTAATGATCTATCATCTTTATTTATTTTACCTGCATTTTGCATATTTCCGCTAGTCTCTTCTTGAGAATTAATTAATTTTGCAGACTTTTGTAATGCCATGATGTTTTGCGGCTGGAGATAGTAGTCTGTTTCAATGTTAAACATCTTATTTATCTGTAACCGTTTTCTATAGTCAGGCTTTTTCGTGGTAAGTTGATCTAAAAACTCTGCCTTTAGACTTTCGTAAACAGCAGGGTAAACTTCTCTTAGCACTTCGACACCCTCTGGAGAAGCATAGCCGTGTTCAATCTCTTTTAATATGTTCAAAGGATTAGAAACTGCGTTTTTATATCTTTCAAACTTTCTCATTTCCATTTCTGGCGGCGTATGCCTTTTGAAAAAGTCGTTGCCGTAAGGATTCTTAGGCATTTTGCTATTAAGGAAACTCATTCCCCTTGCAAGTGCTTGCTGAGTTGCTGCCGCTGTCTCTGGCAAGTATTCTGCATAATGCTCGTTCTGCTTTTGAAAGTTTTCCATTATCGGTCTAATGTCATAAACATAGTTTTGGTAATCATTAAGATTTCTTAATTCAAGCTCTCTAGGCGTAAAGATTACTGTCGCAGGAAGAATTATTCTAGAGCTTGGACTCTCCAGGAATGATTTCGCACTCTTTGTTATCGCGCCCCTTACACCCTTAGTTGCACCGAAAACCTTGTCACCATATAACGCCACAACCTTATCGCCATACCTTCTTGTCGCTTCTCGAAGAGCAATTGCCCCAGCGCCACCTGCAAGCATAGTCGGAACAGTCGTACCTGTTGATGCAATATCTCCAGCCAGAATCATGCTTGTTAAACCAATCTTGTTATTCCCCATGGCCCCTGTCTGCCCATATTTAATTATAGAGTCGACCGCTAGACCATCTGCATATCTTATCTTTGCCGCCTTATATTTCTCAACAAGTTCTGACAATTCTTCGAACCTTTCCGATGTTTTAATAATCTCATCTTCCATCGCTTTTCGTATCTTTCTTTTGCCTACCGCAACCGATGTTTCCTCTTTTGTGGATTTCCAGTTAATCCCGTCATCAATATCCATTCTCAATTCTCTTAGCTCAGAGATAGTTTTAGGATTAATGTTTTTCAATGCGTTTATTTCCGCCATAAGCTTCTTGTAAACATTTTTAGTGTCTGGCTTAATTTTCCCGTTACTGTAGAAAGCGCCCTTTGAGATATCGTACTTAACATCGTTTAAAACTCTGTCTAGATTTATCCCAGAAGGTATATTGTTCAACTCGAAATAGTTGTCAATTTCATCTATAGCATTGTCCATGTCGAAAACGCTTTTCTTAATATCTCTTCTTACATAATCCTCGTACTCATCCAAGCCGTCCAAAAACTTACTTTCGTTCAGCATATCTTTAGCGTAGTTCGCTATTCTGAGCTTTCTAGTGGCCCCAAAGTTTTTATCAAGCTCTTTGAAAGATGCTTTTGTCGCCCCCAGTGCTGAAAGCGCTGCGCTAGTTGGCTTATCCAACTTATCAACCTTCTCAAGCTTCTTGTAGGCCGTTCTGTTAATAGAATCGAATCTCTCAGGTTTTAGTATATATAAACTATCGCCATCTTTTATAGCGTCAAAGTTCTTGTTTATAGATTTTGGTATCTCGTTAACATGAAGCCCTCTCAGTGATCTTTTTGAGTCCTGAGCTGCTTTCATTTCCATTTTTGCTTGCTCGTAAGCGGCTCTATGCTTGCCGACTTTTTGAATATCTGCTTTTGTCTTATTCTTTTTGCCCCTTAATCTGTTCCAACCTTTCTTAAGCCTCAAGCTCTTATCAATGGCCCTTCCATATTCCCTGTCAAGAGAGTGCATAACATTCGCTCTAGACTTGTTTGCGGTCATCAAAATTGTGTGTTCTGGATTTCTACCTTTTGTTAAATAGTCTCTATAGTCAAAGAAGCCTAGGTCGTCCATAGTCTCATCTAAAGTGTCCAGGTTATCCATGTCTAGAATCTTGAAACCATCAAGAGAGTTGTCCAGCTCAAGAACAGCGTCCTTCCCTGCTTTTACTATGTACCCGTTTGCTGCTTCGTCATAAACCGCTTTGACGTTTGGAAACATTTTCATTTGGAGAGCATCTTTCCTGATAGATTTCATAGAAACATCAAGAGGGATTATATTATCTCTATATTTTTTTATTCTATTATCTGCAAGCTTCTTAGATTTTTCGACTTTTGAGACTGCCGCACCTAAACCTCCAAACAGCCCCCCGAGCCCTGCACCGTAAGTCATGCCGTTCTTTGCTCTGGCAATTACTGCTTCACCGTTGAAGGAAGAATCGCCAAGCATTTCTTCACTAAAGCCTTGAGCTGCCTCGTAAGCACCACCTTCTATGCCTCCGTACACTGCGCCCTTCGCGACGCCTTTACCGATCTTAGACTTAACAATCTTTTTAGTTAGCGCCTCAGAAGCCTTCCTTGCTACCTTGTCCAGCCCTGTAACGCCTGAACCTAACGCCTTACCGACTCTCCCTAGCTTTTCCCATGGAGCAACTAGCGCAGCAGCTTCTCCTGCCATAGAGCCTCCGAGAATCTTTCTGTCCTGTATCCCTTGAGGATCAACGCCCAGTTTCTCTAGAGCTAAATCTGATGCACCAAAAGTTAGCGCTCTCGCCGCCCCTTCTGCCGTTGCTTTCGCCTGCCCTTCTAAATTATCCTGCTCGTCTCTTATTCTAATTTCGTTAAGAGTCTCGGGAGCTAAGTAAGAATATCCGCTATTCGGATCAGATAGAAACTCTGTCGCCTCTGCTGCGTCCATTGTCCCCATTTCACCGTCTATCGATTCTACTGATATTCTAGAATCAGGACTAAAGATATAACCCTTAGACAAATAAGAATGAACATCAGAGCTTGATACTTCTTTTGCATTTCCGCTTCTGTCTATCAGTAGTGCCATGTTATCTCAGTTTTTTAAATGTTTTAGGTCTTTTCTTTTGTGGAGTCATGCCAAGAGAGTTTTTAATAGACGATACCTGATTATCACTTAAGCCAGACGTCGTTAAGGTTAAATCAATGTTTCCGTTTATAGCATTTTCCCATCTTGTTAAAGCGGCGAGAAGAGATTTCTTGCTTTGAGTAATATCACCCTTGAGCATTTTCTCTATTACCCCTGCTTCTCTCTCGGCTACATTTGCACCAGAAAGCATGAATCCAAGAAGTAAAGTCCCTTCTCTTAGCGCAACATTGAACTCGTTACTGATCGTTGATCTAGTCCAGTCGCCTTTTCTTAGGGAGTTTTTCATTCTCCTGATAGCTCCACTTGTCTTGCTAGATAAGAAGATTGATTTTCTCGCCTCTTGTCCCAGCTTGCCTTGCTTTTGCTGTGCCGCCGCCCTAGCTTTCTGCTGTGAAGCTCTTAGAGATGCAATATCCTTTAAGTATAAAAGAGAGTTATTGCTAAGAAGCTTTTTCCCCCTCGCCTTAATTACTGGATTATTAGTTTTTGCTATCGCTGCTTTTGCCTGCAAGTCTATATGTCGCCTTGCTGAGATATTTATAAACT
>JQIA01001107.1_pt1 | contig 14446 bp, 8 predicted proteins | sample 811431 | NCBI WGS metagenome assembly JQIA01 (sample SAMN02998118, study PRJNA258478) | marine sediment metagenome | biome: marine; feature: seafloor; material: sediment; isolation source: oil-polluted sediment collected from 3 locations (0.5 km, 0.7 km and 0.9 km)... | place: USA: Gulf of Mexico ... | reverse complement strand
AACCCATCGAAGTGATCGAAGGGCCGCTGATGGCAGGTATGGATCGCGTTGGCGACCTCTTCGCAGAGGGCCAGATGTTTCTACCCCAGGTAGTCAAAAGCGCGCGAGTAATGAAGCAAGCAGTAGCACACCTGGTGCCATTTATTGATGCGGCAAAAGATGGAAAAATTAGCACCAACGGCAAAATCCTGATGGCTACGGTGAAGGGTGACGTTCACGATATTGGTAAAAATATCGTTGGTGTTGTGCTGCAATGTAATAATTTTGAGGTGATCGACATTGGCGTAATGGTGTCCTGTGACAAGATTTTGGCGGCTGCGAAAGAGCATGAAGTAGATATCATCGGTCTGAGCGGGCTGATCACCCCATCCCTTGAAGAGATGGCCCATGTCGCATCTGAAATGCAGCGACAATCGTTTAATTTACCTTTGATGATTGGCGGAGCCACCACATCGAAGGCCCACACAGCGGTAAAAATTGAGCCTGAATACCAGAATAATTTGGCAATTTATGTAGCGGATGCATCGAGAAGCGTAGGCGTTGCAGCCAACTTGATGAAAAAAGAAACCATTGATGCCTATATCGCCGATCACCGTGAGGAATATACCACCGTACGTGAGCGAGTATTGGCGCGTCGCAAAAAAGCAGATTTAGTCACTTATCAAGCGGCCTGCGCCAAGGGCGCGAATATCGATTGGGCTAATTACCAACCGGTTGAACCCAAGCAGATTGGTGTACAAGTACTGCAAGACTACCCGCTTGATTCGTTACTCGATACGATCGATTGGAACCCCTTCTTTATTACCTGGGATCTGAAGGGCAAATACCCTGATATTCTGACCCACGCAAAATTCGGTGAAGCCGCTACTTCGTTATTTAATGATGCCAAACAGATGTTGGCTGAGATCGTTGATAACAAGTTGATCCAGGCGAATGCCGCTTTCGGAATTTGGCCCGCGAGCCGCGCCGGCGATGACTCAGTTTCCGTGTTCGAAAATGAGATGCGTGATGAACCCATTGAGACCCTACAGTTTGTACGTCAACAACAACGTAAACCTAACGATAACCCCTATCTCAGTTTGGCAGATTACATTGCGCCTGCGGATAGTGATGCGAGGGACTACATTGGCGCGTTCGTAGTAACGACCGGTATCCACGTAGATGAGTTAGCAAAGCAGTACGAAGAACAGCACGACGACTACCGCTCCATCATGATTAAAGCGCTTGCTGACCGTCTGGCGGAATCCTTTGCTGAGCATTTACATCTTCGTATTCGTAAAGAGTACTGGGGATATGACACTGATGAATCCCTCACTAATCAAGAGCTTATCAAGGAAAGATATCAAGGTATCCGCCCTGCCCCGGGTTATCCTGCATGCCCAGAACACAGCGAAAAAACCACACTGTTCCGAATGTTAGATGCAGAAGATAATACCGGTGTATCCCTTACCGAGCATTACGCAATGAACCCTGCGGCATCTGTCAGCGGTTACTATTTTAGTCACCCTGAATCACGTTACTTTGGTGTAGGGAAGATTGCTGAAGATCAGGTTGCTAATTTAGCAGAAAGAAAAGGCCTGAATAAAAAGGCGATGGAACGCTTACTTCAGCCTAATTTAGGTTATTAATCGAACCAATGATACAGATCAACGCCCCTGGTTTTAATTAACAAACTAAAGCGCTAACCGTATTGAATCTACGGGGCTATCGTTGATAGCATAGGCCCATATTCGAATTTGGATTGACTCATCTATGCAGCTAGAAACCACCGATATTCAACCTTGGTATAAACAATTTTGGCCGTGTTTCGTATTTGCGATTCCCGCTACTTCGGTAGTCGTGAGTATGGTTTTTATTTACTTTGCCGTAAATACCACCGACACCCTCGTGGTAGATGATTACTACAAACAGGGTTTGGCGATCAATCAGGAGCTAGGCCGAATAGAGGTGGCTTCGAAACGCTCAATTTCAGCACAGCTTAACTTCAACCTTGAAGACAATATCATCAGCCTTCGCCTGAGTGGCGATTTCGAAACGGTGCCCGATGCTCTCAGGCTAGAGATGATTCACCCTACTCTTGAACATAAAGACCGTTCAGTGATGCTAGTGAAAACTGCCGAGCGTTATTTTTCCGCTAAGCTGCAAGGTAATGTAGCAGGTAACTGGCACCTTCACCTTTCTTCAGCGTCGCAAGATGATGTAAAAAAATCTAGCTTAGAAGAGCGCTGGTTGATTAAAAATACCGCTCGCTTGCCTTCAGCTAAGCCCGTGGCATTGATTCCCTGAACTCTCATCCGTCACTGATACTTTCCCATACGAAACTACCCCATCGTTGTCCTTTCTCTCCACGCTATAGCTTTAATGTTTAATGCCTAAACAAGCCGAGTCTATCTCCTGTTTTCATTGTGGTCTTCCTGCTACGCAGCGTTATGCCATTGCGGGATTGATGGATCAGTCCGAGGTCTGGTATTGCTGCCTTGGATGCAAAGCCGTCGCGGAAACCATCGAGCAAAGCGGTTACGCGCAATATTACCAATTACGTGATGGTCGAGCCGATAGACCGGCGGAACCTATAGCGGAAATTGGTCGATACGCTGGATTTGATCAAGCCGAGGTATTGGAAGATATCTCATCTGAAATCGAAGGAGATCTCCGTGAAATATTCCTTTCGATAGAGGGTATTCATTGCGCAGCCTGTGTCTGGTTGTTAGAGAGACAGATCGGCCGACTGGCAGGCGTGAAAGAGGCCACGCTGAACCTATCGAATCATCGAGCCCGAGTAAGTTGGGATAGTTCTCTAATTAAATTAAGCGCTATTTTCGAGGCCATTCAGAATATCGGTTATACCGGACATCCTTTTCAGCCCGCCGCGGAGCAAGCGCTACTGAAAAAAGAAGAAAAGCAGGCGACACTGCGATTAGGTATCGCTGCTATCGGAATGGCGCAGGTGATGATGTACGCCATTCCACTCTACTTTGGCGCCGAGCAAGAAAATACAGGCCAAGAAATGGCCCAGCAGTACCGGGATATTTTGCGTTGGGCAAGCTTGTTGATCACCACTCCGGTTGTGTTTATCTCAGCAAGGCCCTTTTTTAACTCAGCCTGGCGCGATATCAAACAGCTACGGCCTGGAATGGATGTGCCTGTTTCAATCGCGATTGGCGGAGCCTATCTCGCCAGTGTATGGGCAACCATCACCCTTCAGGGCGAAGTGTATTACGACTCGGTCAGTATGTTTACTTTTTTGCTGCTGCTGAGCCGATATATCGAGATGAAAGCACGCCACGCCTCGGGGCAAAGCGAGCACTCGCTTCATCGAATACTGCCTGATTTCGCGCAGAAATTGGTTGATGGCGAAGTGATAGAAACTCCGATTAAAGCACTAAAACCAGGGGACAGAGTGTTGATCAAATCCGGCGAAATGGTACCGGTTGATGGAAAAATCGAGCTGGGCATTAGTCAGTTAAATGAAGCCACGATGACCGGCGAGTTTTATCCGATCAAAAAAATACCGGGGGACACTGTACTCGCGGGCACCGGTAATATCGAAAATCCGATTGAAATTGTAGTGACAAAAACGATCGCCGATTCACAGCTAAATTTGATCGAACGGTTACTGGAAGGCGTACAACACCAGAAACCCCAAATTGCCCAATTGGCGGATCAGATCGCCGGTTATTTTGTGTCCGGCGTGCTTTTTCTAGCGGTACTGGTGTACGCATATTGGCGTATTCAGCAGCCGGAATCGGCATTTTGGATTACCCTTTCGGTACTAGTGGTTACCTGCCCCTGTGCACTTTCGTTAGCCACACCCACCGCGATAACTGCTGCTGTTCATGCGCTTCGAAAACAGGGCTTTCTCATTACCGGCAAGCAGACATTGTCGGGGTTAGCTTCGGCAACCGAACTGGTATTTGATAAAACAGGCACGTTGACGGTTGGAGAGCTGGTGATCGCTTCGGTGAATACCGGTAATCATTACAGCGAATCTGAAGCGATTGCGATTGCTTGCGCGCTTGAGCAGCAATCTGAACATCCAATCGCTACGGCGTTCAAAAAACTCTCAGTCGATACCGCTGACTTAACCGTTACAAACCTTCGTCAACCATCGGGGCTTGGAATTGAGGCTCATGTTTCGGGTGTTCAGTACCGTATCGGTCGGCAAAGTTATGTACAAAAATTAATAAAATTGAAAGTCGATAACTTGGCACCATCACTCGAAGGTATGGGTGTTTATCTTGCCTGCGAAGAAGGATATATCGCTTCCTTTGAATTAAATGATCAGGTTCGTGAACATGCCAAACGAGTCGTGAATCAACTTAATAGCGATGATTTGAATACTTGCCTGCTAAGCGGAGACAGTTCTAGCGCACCCATGCAGATTGCAGATCAGCTAGGCATAAAGCAGGTTTATTCTTCGCAGTTGCCAGAGCAAAAAGTACAGGTAGTTGCTGACAAACAGCTTCAGGGCGAACGTGTAATTATGGTTGGCGATGGAGTAAATGATGCGCCTGTTCTTGCGAGCGCAAATGTTTCTATCGCAATGGGTAGCGGAACCGATTTAGCTAAAACCCATGCGGATGCGGTATTGCTATCAAACGATTTATCTGTAATTCCCATGGCTATCGCCCACGCAAAAAAGACTCAACGCATTATCCGGCAAAATATCAGCTGGGCGTTATTGTACAATTTGATGGCCCTGCCCTTGGCAGCAAGCGGATCGTTAGAGCCTTATATGGCAGCGGTTGGCATGTCTTTAAGCTCATTGTTTGTTGTGGGTAATGCCTATAGGCTTACTCGAATACCTCAACCTATTTAGGGTTCGGATATGGAAATTCTTTACCTTCTTATCCCTGTAGCGCTTATTTTATTTGGAGTCATATTGTGGGCCTTCTCGTGGTCCGTCAAAAATGACCAATTTGAAGATCTTGATCGTCATGGCTACGATTTACTGTTTGATGATGATCTTTTAGATAGCGATAAAAAGGGAATAGATACATTAAAACCAGAGACAAAAAAAGCGACCGATGACTGCTGATTATTCTTTTTTAATCGCATTTAGTCTGGGACTTGTAGGCAGTACTCACTGCGTAGGTATGTGCGGAGGGATTATGGGAATGATCTCAACAAACGTATCTGCAGGAGATCAGCCTTCATCTGTGCACTATAAAGTTATACAGCTTATCTTGTATAACTTAGGGCGTATCTCAACCTATAGTTTAATCGGCTTGTTGCTTGGTTCCGTGAGCGCTGCGCTGGCTGATTTTGGCAATGAATGGGAAACTATTTTTCGATCCATCGCTGGAGCTACACTCATACTAATGGGGCTCTACCTCGCAGGTTTTGGCCGGGTAATGCTACTGTTTGAATCCGCAGGTCAACATGTCTGGAAATATATACAGCCGCTTGCTAGTAATTTTTTGCCGCCGAAAAACCGCATGCAGGTGTTTATGCTAGGTGCTTTGTGGGGCTGGCTGCCCTGCGGGATGGTATATAGCGCTTTGATTTGGAGTGCAAGCCAGGGATCAGCAACACAATCAGCTTTGCTTATGTTTTGTTTCGGGCTTGGAACAGCCCCTGCACTGTTGCTATCTGGAGGTTTAACCAGTGGCGCGGCTACAATTTTTTCAAAGCAAAAATTGCGAAAAGGCCTTGGCATACTCCTGATTATCTATGGGTTATGGACATTGTTTGGAACCATGCAGTGGCTAAATGGATCAGCCCAATCCGATGGTCAGAATCACCAAGATCATTCTCATCATATGCATATGAATGAATATAAATAACCCCGCCTAAGTTGTGTGAATATAAGTAATGTGTGTTACATTCGGTTACACATTAAGCTGTATCGTGGGTGTATAAACCCACATCACTTACACCTTTACGAGAACGTACGACATGGCAAATCAAACAGACCGCAATATAGGTTTGAAAGCAGTTGTTTCATCCCCTTCGAATACTCTCTTATGTAAAGGTTGCGCGCTCGACACGCTTTGTCACCCGGAATTATTGGATGACAAAACCCTTGAGAAAATTGACTCGGTATTTAACCGTGGGGTTATGTACAGCAAAGGCGATTACCTTTTTAGTCAGGGAGAACCTTTTGATGCGGTGTATGCTGTTCGATCTGGATCGCTAAAAACCTACGTGGTTACCAGTGATGGGCAAGAGCAAATTACCAATTTTTATTTTGCTACCGAATTGCTTGGCTTAAGTGGACTTAATACGGATAGCTATCCTGTTTCGGCGGTAGCGATGGAAACCACTACCGTGTGTAAACTGCCCTTCGCCCAACTGGATGAATTTTCTCTGGGGCTGCCAAGACTTCGAAAGAGCGTTTACTCAACTATAGGAAAAGAGATTAATGGTTTTGAAGGAATGATGATGACCCTTAGTAAAAAGAATGCAGAACAAAGGGTCGCAACATTTTTAATGAATCTCTCCTGCCGGTATAAAAAGCGCGGATATTCAGCGTCGGCATTTCGGTTAACCATGTCTAGAAACGAGATAGGTAATTTTTTGGGTTTGGCAGTGGAAACCGTTAGCCGCGTATTTTCCAGATTTCAGAAACAAGGACTGATTAAAGTAGAGGGGAAAGAAGTTCAGTTAATTGCGATCAACGAATTAACGGAAATTTCTGGTAACGCAGTGCCTGGCGAGAATATTCAAGCGGCGCAATAGTGCGCTAGATTTAGTCGTTTGAGGAAGTTTTCCGCTATATCCGGACTAAATGATGCTAGCTATTATTTTCCGCCCGAACTAGCTGCTCGACTTCACTGGCATCAACGGCTTTAGAAAATAGGTATCCCTGTACCTTGTCGCAGCCACGCGCCTTTAAATATTCTAGCTGAGCCCAAGTTTCTACACCTTCAGCTACCAGCTCAAGATTCAGTCCTTTCGCTATTGAAACAATGGCATTCACTAAATATGAATCATGCTCTTTGCTCTTTATTTCTTCGATAAATGCGCGATCGATTTTTAATGTGCGTAGTGGGAATTTTTGCAGGTAACTCAGGGAAGAGTAACCAGTACCGAAATCATCAATGGCAATATTAATCCCGCAGTCGCTGAGCTTTCTCAATTTTTCGATAACACTATTGGTATCGTTAATTAACAAACTTTCGGTAATTTCAATTTCCAGGTGTTTTGCTGGCATTGAATAACTAGCGAGTATATCGATCACATCGTCTGCGAAGCTCGGTTGCGCGATTTGTAATGGCGATATATTTACCGCTACGCGCTCAATGTGCACACCTTGGTTTCTCCAGATCGTCCAATCTTGAATCGCTTTTTCAATTACCCATTTTCCAAGGGGAACAACAATCCCACTTTGTTCAGCGATATCGATAAAATCGAGAGGCATTAAGCGACCCTGTTTAGGGTGGTCCCATCGTATGAGCGCTTCAAGCCCACTCATATTTCCTGTAATTACATCAACTTGTGGCTGATAGTGAAGGGTGAATTCATTTTGCTCGATAGCACGGCGAAGATCATTTTCAATGATAATGCGATCCGGTGAAGAGTCGTCTAACTCACTTTGATAGAGTTGGTAGCCATTTTTTCCACGCTGTTTTATCGCGTACATTGCTGTATCCGCATGCGCAATTAATTCACGTAAATTAGTTCCATCACGAGGGTAAAGCGCGATGCCGATGCTTACGCTAGTAAAGAGTTCGTGCCCTTCAATTGAAAATGGGCTTTTTAATGCGTTTCGGATTTTCTCGGCAACTAATATAGCGTCTTCTTCACCTCGAATAAGAGGCAGTAATAGTGTGAATTCATCTCCGCCAAAGCGCGCTAATGTATCGCCCTCTCGTACACAGGATTGTAAGCGCTGAGCGATTGCTTGAAGCATCATGTCGCCGAGGGTGTGACCGAGTGTATCGTTAATTAGTTTAAAGCGATCCAAATCAAGGAACATTAACGCGAAGGTTTGCTCATTGCGTTTGGCCTGGGCAATTGCCATATCCATTCGGTCTTCAAATAGTCCCCGGTTGGGTAGGTTTGTAAGAAGATCGTGATAAGCCTGATAGCTGATAGTTTCTTCAGCTTTAACGCGCTCGGTAATATCACGAGCAACACCGAAAACACCTTTGAAATCGGTGTTGTCTGGAGTTAAGCCGGTTAAACCATGGCTGGATGCAAGCTGGACTGGAAGTACTTCAAAATCGAAATGACGAATGCTGTTATCTGCGCACCGAAGCCTCATTTCCCGGTTAATAAACCCGGCTGACTGATCTATATGAGTTAGCGTATCATTTTGATTGATATCGTCTTCGTGAACTAAGGCCGACATCGGGGTGCCAAGTAGTTGGTTTTTGTCATATCCAAGTAGTACTCGCGAGCGGTCATTTAGATAGGTGAAACTACCCTGTTCATCGAGCATATAAATCATGTCGGGTGAGTGCTCTACAATGTAGCGATGTAACCTTTCTGACTCGCTCAGCTTTTTCTGAAAGAGTTGGTTTTGACGTTGGAGTTGCTTTTTCGAAATAGCATTTCCGATGGTCGTAAGTAAACCTTCGAGAACATAGGGCTTGCGAAGGTAATCGTATGCGCCAAGTTTTAAGGCTTCGCTTACGGCTTCGAATGAAGTTTCACCACTGACCACGATGACATTTAAATTGTATTGATTGGCCTGAATGTGTCTGAGAACGTCATGCCCCGTTATACGCGGCATATTAAGGTCGAGTATTACCAGGTCGAAGTCTTGGGTGCCAAGAATATCGAGAGCAGCTTCGCCACCTTCAGCGATAGTGGTTTGGTAATCGTGCAAGGCGAGCAGCTCTGCCATGCTTGATAGCAGGTTCGCCTCGTCGTCGACTAACAGTAAATTGCCTTTATAATTCATAGTTTAATTGCCGAAACCTAATAGAGAATGTGTATGCTCACTCTATTTTTCTGGGTAATAATATCTGCCAAGTAACCCCTTTTTTGCTGTTACGGCAGGTGATTAATCCATCCATTTTTGATACCAGATTTTGAACAATGTTTAGCCCAACTCCGGCATGTTTCTTTCCCTTTAAACTTCTTTTTACTTCAAATAACTTGGGCATTAATGCCGCGTCGATTCCAGTTCCTGTATCTTGTACTGTGATTTCTACGTAACATTTTTCGTTTATATAAAATTGGTCAGCGGTTGATACTGAGATAGTGCCGCCACCAGGCATGGCTTCAATCGCGTTTAGTATCAAATTAGTCAATATTTGTTTTAAGGCATTTTCAGACCCTAAAATCATCGGCAATTCTTCAGCTAGTTCTAATGTAGTTTCAATTTGATTGCTTGGGGAGTTGGCTGAATCGAATATCTTAACTTGGTCTGCGATGAGTTTGTTTAAATTGAACCAGGTAAACACAGGTTCATCTGTTGTAGTTTGACGGCCCAGCTGTCCCAAAATCTCACATACTCTATTAATCTCGGATTTAACGATTAACAAATTTTCTTTTGCTGATGAATTATCATCTAATTTTCGACCCAATATCTCGAGGTAATTTTGGATTACACTTAACGGATTATTGGCTTCGTGAATCGCTTTTTTTACCGACATTTCGTAGGTTTGTTGATTGTTTTTAGCGATATCCTGCTGCTCTTGTTGGCGCCAGTAAAAGTCCGTAAGTATGCTGCTCAATTGGGTCATCAATATCTGGATGAGTTGCGAGCTTTCAGAGATAGCATCCTGGTGCCATTGATCAATACCCAAAAGGAGTACGCCTAGTACCTTCTCTTCGGCACAAATAGGAAAACAATAAAGGCCAGATGTGCCCATAAAGTTAAGGAACTGTCTGTCGACTACCGTGAGGTTTTCGAGATCAGAAAGCTCATCGGGAACAAAGCGTATGGGTTTCTTATCGAGCAGTGCATTACTTAAAAGACTTCGTCCATATTCAATTGGAATGCTGATTTCTTTTAAAAACTCAGGTACCTCTTCATGCTCGGCAACTTTGATTGTGTCGGAATGTTTGCCGTACAAAAAGAATACCGAAGAACTGATATTTAGAAGAGACTGTAACGCACCCCTAACTACAGATAATAATTCACCTTCTGTCTGCCCCCCCGCGTCAAATCGGCAAATGCTTGAAACGAGCGATATATCTTTTACTTGGTCACGTAACTGCTGATGCTTCTCACGGAAACGGTGACTGGTTTCGCTAACAAGTTGCGGTGATTCAGGCGTGATGCCAGAAATTGAATGGCTATGATCAAGCTCACGCCAATCGATTTGGTATTTTTCCGCTTCCTCGGAAGCCAGTTCTCGGGTTCTGGTAAATACAGCTAATGCGGTAGTTGCATCAATGCCAAACAAGATATTGGTGTTCGTAACAAACTGTTCTGCCCCTCGATCTACCGCTTGGCTCGCAAGGTTAAGTATTTGAACCAGCTGGTGTGCATCTCGAATTGAATCAATCGGTTTGGATTGGTATTTAATCGCATCAGAAAATCCTGAATTGACACCCCAATCATCCATAAGATGTGCGCTTAACAATGTATGGTTGATGCCGAATTGTTCGACTTCAAAATTCAGGCAATTATCAATGGAGTGGTCCGAAGCCATTTGCTTGCTGATCGAGCCATTTGACTGGATTTCCATTACAACCTGGCCAATCCCTCGCACCATTGCACAAAGGTATGCTTCTTCGGGATCTCTGTAGGACGTAATTTTTGCAAGAGAGCGTGCTATTTCAGCGCCAAAAAAGGAGCGACACCAATGCCGTTCAAAATACAAAATTTGGTCGTTTTGATAACTTCGGTAAGCCTGGTATGTTGCGGAGCTGAAAGCGATAGCTTGTAAACCGTCGTAACCGACGGCTGCGCACAAAGAATTCAGGTTGCCAGGAATTTCAAGCGCCGCTGCTTCGTTACTTTGAGCGACAGCTATTACGCGGACAATTAGTGCGGGGTCTTTACCAACAATGTTGGAAACTGAGGCGAACGACCGCTCCGGCTTTTGCAGTTCGAGCTGAAGCTCTAGCAAAATTTGCGGCAGGGTTGTTAAGCGATAAGGTTCAACCTGTTGCATCAGTGGGTATAGCTCAATATCAATTCGTATTATAACTGTTATTCGAAATCGGCTTTCAAGCTGTACACTATTTAGCCATTTTTTGGCCGCTAGGTCAATTTATTGCTGGCTAATCATGTGTATTTCATTGCTTTACAGTGAGCACAGACTGGCTCTCGAACAGCCGGCTAACGGGCATTCTTCGCGCTAGTTTCTCGCCTCAACCTGTGTGATCAGAACGACTTAAAGCGAAATAGTGAGTATTGAGGCGTTGCGCCAACTAAGCTGTTTAGCTGAAGGTATTCAGATTGTGCAGCTCAATAATGGTTGGTTTGATAAACGGCCATTCTTGAGGGGGTTTGGCGGAGAGGGAGGGATTCGAACCCTCGATGAGTGTTAACCCATACACGCTTTCCAGGCGAGCTCCTTAAGCCACTCGGACACCTCTCCAGAGATATAGCGGGATTTTAAGGGGCCGAACTTTATACCAGTTCATCGCCTATAGCAACCGATGCCCCTTAACCTTCCGGCAGTTTTTCTATATAATTTGGGCCCTGAATTTTGACGGCAGCGTTCCCCGCTGTTGAGGCTTGGTAAGTAGCCGCTAAAACTAAGGTGGTGGGTCAAAAAAACACTACCATTAAAGCTCCACACCTGGGTGTGCATTACTGCCGAATGCCTAAGTCGAACATCTATATTTGCTAGACCAGCAACACACAGTGGAATCGAATTCATTTTTAACGAGGTAATACCGTGCTCGAGTCATATAAGAAACATGTAGAAGAACGTGCTGCTGAAGGCATTGTCCCTAAGCCACTTGATGCGTCCCAAGTTTCCGGATTAGTCGAACTGCTAAAAAACCCACCTAAGGGCGAAGAAGAGCTTCTTATTGATCTGCTGACGAATCGCATACCACCGGGTGTTGATGATGCCGCTTATGTTAAGGCTGGCTTCCTAACCGCCGTTGCTAATGGCGAAGCAAGCTCTCCTCTAGTTTCAGCCGAAAAAGCCACGGAACTGCTAGGCACTATGGCTGGCGGATACAATATCGAGCCGCTGATTGCGTTACTCGATAACGAAAAACTTGCACCGCTTGCGGGCAAAGCACTGTCTCATACATTGCTGATGTTTGATGCAGCTCACGATGTGATCGAAAAATCAAAAGCCGGCAACGCAGTAGCAAAACAGGTGGTTGATTCTTGGGCTGCAGCGGAGTGGTTCACCAGCCGACCTAAGGTTGAAGAAGTTATCACCGTTACCGTATTTAAAGTGACCGGCGAAACCAACACTGATGACCTATCTCCTGCACAGGATGCATGGTCTCGACCAGATATCCCTTTGCACGCTAAAGCGATGCTAAAAATTGCTCGGGACGGTATTGATTCTCCTGAAGCGCAGATTAAAGAGCTTGAAAGCAAAGGCTTTCCCATTGCTTATGTTGGCGACGTAGTCGGAACCGGTTCTTCACGTAAGTCTGCTACCAACTCAGTACTTTGGTTTATGGGTGATGAAATCCCATTTGTACCGAACAAAAAAGGTGGTGGTATCTGTATCGGCGGAAAAATCGCACCGATCTTCTTTAATACTATGGAAGATGCGGGCGCCCTGCCCTTCGAATGTGAAGTAGACGATATGAACATGGGCGATGTGATCGACATCTACCCTTATGAAGGTGTTGTTAAAAATCACGAAACCGGTGAAACACTATCTGAGTTCACCCTTAAGTCCCACGTGATTCTTGATGAAGTTCAAGCTGGCGGTCGTATTCCGCTGATCATCGGTCGTGGCCTTACAGAACGTACTCGTAAAGAACTTGGTCTTGAGCCCACTGACATATTCCGTCGCCCAGTTTCAATTGCGGACAGCGGAAAAGGCTTCACACTCGCGCAGAAGATGGTTGGTAAAGCTTGTGGCGTTGAAGGCATTCGCGCTGGCACCTATTGCGAGCCCCACATGACTACCGTTGGCTCACAAGATACCACTGGCCCAATGACACGGGATGAGCTGAAAGATCTGGCTTGCCTTGGTTTCTCCGCGGATTTAGTGATGCAGTCTTTCTGCCACACCGCGGCTTACCCTAAGCCTGTTGATATCGAAACCCAACACACCTTGCCTGATTTCATCATGAACCGAGGTGGTGTTTCACTACGCCCCGGTGATGGAATCATTCACTCCTGGTTAAACCGGATGTTGTTGCCCGATACCGTAGGTACCGGCGGTGATTCCCATACACGTTTCCCAATTGGTATCTCTTTCCCTGCGGGTTCTGGCCTAGTAGCGTTTGCTGCGGCTACCGGCGTAATGCCGTTGGATATGCCTGAATCTGTTTTGGTTCGCTTCAAAGGTGAGATGCAACCCGGTATCACGTTGCGTGATCTGGTTAACGCAATACCTTATGCGGCCCTTCAAAAAGGCACGCTAACCGTTGAAAAGAAAGGTAAAAAGAATATTTTCTCTGGTCGAATCCTTGAGATTGAAGGCCTGCCTGACCTTAAGGTTGAGCAAGCATTTGAGCTGTCCGACGCTTCTGCAGAACGTTCAGCAGGCGGTTGTTCGATTCGATTGGGCAAAGAACCGATCATTGAATATTTGAACTCCAACATCACCATGCTGAAATGGATGATCTCCCAGGGCTACGGCGACGTACGTACTATTGAGCGTCGTATTCAAGGTATGGAGCAGTGGATTGCTGATCCGCAGTTGATGGAACCGGATGCAGATGCAGAGTACTTCGAGATCATCGAGATCGATCTGAACGAAATCAAAGAACCTCTGGTTTGTTGCCCGAATGACCCGGATGACGTGAAACCTCTTTCAGAAGTCTCCGGTACAGCTATCGGTGAAGTATTCATCGGTTCTTGCATGACCAACATTGGTCACTTCCGCGCGGCCGCGTCGATGCTTGATAAAGCTGACTCTACCCAGGCGCGCTTGTGGATCTCACCGCCAACACGAATGGATGAGCGCCAGCTAATGGAAGAAGGTATCTACAATATCTTCGCGCAGTCCGGTGCACGTACCGAAATGCCAGGTTGCTCACTGTGTATGGGTAACCAGGCACGAATCGCAAAAGGTTCTACCGCAGTTTCAACTTCAACTCGTAACTTCCCGAACCGCCTGGGTGACGACGCTGACGTATATCTCGCTTCGGCTGAGCTGGCTGCGGTTGCTGCGATTATGGGTAAACTACCTACACCGGCGGAATACTTGGAAATGGCCAAAGGCCTTGCGCCAATGGCCGACAACATCTACAAATATCTGAATTTTGATCAGATTGCAGAGTATGTTGATGATGCCAAGGCTGTAACCATTCCAGCAGTGAATGTAAGTGTTGTAGGCTAGACCTTTGGGTTAGCTACACTGCTTGATAAAAAGCCCACCTTACCGTGGGCTTTTTTTTGCTCCGATTTTGTTGTTAATCGATCAATGGAAAAGGTTCTAGCGAATAC
>JQIA01001106.1_pt1 | contig 14480 bp, 15 predicted proteins | sample 811431 | NCBI WGS metagenome assembly JQIA01 (sample SAMN02998118, study PRJNA258478) | marine sediment metagenome | biome: marine; feature: seafloor; material: sediment; isolation source: oil-polluted sediment collected from 3 locations (0.5 km, 0.7 km and 0.9 km)... | place: USA: Gulf of Mexico ... | reverse complement strand
ATATCTGAAATGAACCGAATTAAGGAAGTGTTGGAACAGAAAGGAATTAAACAAACTTGGTTAGCTGAAAAACTAGGCAAAAGCTATAATATGGTAAATGCTTATGCACAAAACAGACAACAACCAAGATTGGAAACCTTAATGGATATTGCCAATATTTTAGATGTGGACGTGAAAGAATTAATAATATCAAATAAAGACCAACAATAATATGCCAACACTCAATTGGATAGGAAAAGACAAAGTTATAAGTCATCATCAAGATGTACCTTATAGAGTTTTGGAACACAAATACGGTTTTACCGCTAAAGAAGGAGAACAAACAGAACCAACTCAAAGCGGAAACAAAATAATTCACGGAGATAATCTGGAAGCTTTAAAAAGTCTTTTACCAGAATACGAAGGAAAAGTAAAGTGTATCTATATTGACCCACCTTACAACACAGGAAATGAAGGTTGGACATATAACGACAATGTAAACCACCCCAAAATTAAAAAATGGCTGGATGAAACATTAAAAGCCAAAGAACAAGATAAAGTTGCATCAATAGGTGTAGATGATTTAACAAGACACGATAAGTGGTTGTGTATGATGTATCCTCGTCTTAAATTATTGCACAAACTTCTTCAAGAAAATGGTGTTATTTTCATTTCAATTGATGACCACGAATTAGCTCATTTGAGGCTTTTGATGGACGAAATATTTGGTAGAAATAACTTTATAGAATACTTCTGTTGGACAAAAACATCTACACCACCTAGTTTAGCTAATAAATCAAGAAAAACAGTAGAATATATAGTTTGCTTTGAAAAAAGAAAAGACAATTTAAAGTATAATGCTGAACTCTCTGATGGTGGAGACGCACCACTATTAAATTCAGGTAATCCTTCAGCAAAAATTCTTTTTCCAAAAGATAAAGTATATTTCAAATTACCAAACGGAAAATATAAAAAAGGTCAATATGAAAAAGCCTATTTACATAATGATATTATATTAACAGATGGTTATGCTAATATTGATTTTGAGTTAACTGCGGAATTCAAGTGGGTTCAAAATACTGTAACAAACGAAATTGAAAAAGGAACTGAATTTATAATTAAAAGCGATAAATTTTCAATAAGGTTTTTGAGAACAACCAAAACATTTAAGGCACCAACAAATTTATTTAAAGAAAAATACCTATCTACTACAATCAATAAAAATGAAGATAATGTAGACACAAATGAAGGTGCAAAAAAAGTATTAAAAGAAATTTTTGGAAAAAACATATTTGACTATCCTAAACCATACTCTCTAATTGAATTTCTATTAAAAATCGGAAGTGAAAAAGATTCAATTATTTTGGATTCATTTTCAGGTTCTGGTACTACTGCACACGCAGTTCTAAATCTAAATAAAAAAGATGGAGGAAATAGAAAATTCATAATGGTAGAAATGGAAGACTACGCAAATGACATTACAGCTGAACGAGTAAAAAGAGTAGCCAAAGGTTATGGAAAAGAAAATAAAAAAGTTAAAGGAACTGGTGGAGAATTTGACTTTTATGAATTGGGTTTTCCTCTTTTTGATAAAAATCAGAATTTAAACGAGCAAGTAGAAGAAGATAAAATTAGAGAATACATTTGGTTTTCAGAAACAAGAACACCTTATTCAGAAACTAATCAAACCGAAGATTCTAGTTATTTTTTAGGCAAAAAAGACGATTCGGTTTATTATTTTATCTATAAAAAAAATAAGCTAACAACTTTAGATTTTGATGCTTTAGAACTCATAAAAACAAAAGGCGAACAGTATGTTATTTATGCAGATAACTGTTTATTACCAAAGGACTTTATGGCAAAAAATAACATTATTTTCAAAAAAATACCAAGAGACATTACAAGATTTTAAATTATGGAATTAAAAAGCTACCAACAAAAGGTAATAGAAAATCTTGAAGAATATTTGGAATATGTTCAAGAACATAAAAATGTATCACTTGCATTTAATAAATATTGGGAAGATAAGATTGGACCATATAATCCTTTGGATAATACAGGAATGCAACCTTATAAAAATAACATTCCAAATTCAGCACACGTTTGTATAAAAGTGCCAACAGCTGGAGGAAAAACCTTTATTGCTGTAAACGCTTTACATTCCATTTTTTCGGCTTATGATACAAGTAAAACCAAAGCAGTCATTTGGTTAGTTCCTTGGAGTAATTTATTGCAACAAACCGTAAATGCTTTATCAAATCCAGAGCATCCTTATCGCCAAAAATTAAATGCCCTTTTTAATCACAAAGTTGAGATTTACCAAAAAGAGGATTTGTTACAAGGTTCAAATTTTAATCCAACAGTTGTAAAAGAGCAATTGAGCATTTTTGTTTTAAGTTTTGCAAGTTTAAGAGCAAAAAACAAAGAAGACAGAAAGGTTTATCAAGAAAACGGACAGTTAGAATCGTTTGTTCCGCAATACGCAAATAGAAAGCATCTTTTAGAAGATGTTGACGACACAGCTTTAATAAATGTAATTAGAAGTTTACATCCTGTTTTAGTAGTGGACGAAAGCCACAATGCAGAAAGCGATTTGAGTATAGATATGCTTAAAAATTTAAATCCATCTTTCATTTTAGATTTAACAGCAACACCAAAAAATAACAGCAATATTGTAAGTCTAGTTCCAGCAATAGAATTAAAAAAGGAACATATGGTTAAACTACCTGTAATCGTTTACAACAATCACGATAAAACAGAAGTCATTAATAACGCTTTGCATTTGCAACGTAAATTGGAAAATTTAGCTAAAAAGCAAACAGAAGATGGCGGAAAATATATTAGACCAATTGTATTATTCCAAGCACAACCAAAAACTAAAGATGACAACACAACATTTGAGAAACTAAAAACACAATTATTAGGTTTAGATATTCCAGAAAATCAAATCAAAATAAAAACAGCGAATATTGACGAACTAAAAGGAATTGATTTAATGGACAAAGATTGTGAAGTCCGTTACATAATTACAATCAACGCTTTAAAAGAAGGTTGGGATTGTCCTTTCGCATACATTTTAGCATCATTAGCAGATAAATCAAGCGCTGTAGATGTTGAGCAAATTTTAGGGCGTGTATTACGTCAACCTTATGTACAAAAACATAAAGCATTTCAATTAAATCTTTCCTATGTTTTAACAGCTTCGGCAAAATTCAATGATACTTTACAAAGTATTGTTGAAGGATTAAAAGCATCAGGTTTTAGTGGAAACGAACACAGAATTTCCGATAAAATGACAGAAGAAGAGAAACAAACGGAAATTGTAAATCCTGTTGAATCCTTTTTATTTCCAGAGCAACAAAAAGAAACCGAAGAAGAAACAATTGATAAAAAGCGAATTTCATTTGACCCAAATGCAAGTGAAGAAGAAATTGAAAACAATCCTTTCAATCAAGAAATGGAATCAATTTCTAAAGAAGAAAATAATGAATTAGAACAACAAATAAAAGAACAGGAAAAACAACCTGTTGACGAAAATATTTTTCAAGAAATGGGAGATAAAGTAAAACGTTATCGTGTAAAAGAAACAAATAAGGAAATTATTGATAAAATAGATTTTCCTCAATTTTTTCTAAAAGTAACAGCAAGCGACATCTTTGGAACAGACGAAGAATTACTAAACAGAGAATCTTTATTAAAAGATTTTAAACTTTCTGATGAAGATATTAAAATAGATTTTGACAAAATATCGTCCGATTTATACAAAGTAGATTTAACAGAAACTGTAAAAGACAATTATACACCTGATTGGGTAAAAATTGAGGAAAGTCAAGTAAAAGACCCAATTGCAGAATATATTTTGGCGAAACCAAAAGATGCTCAAATAAGCGATATTACGCATCAAATAATGCAAATTATTGGAAATATGTATCCAATTCCTGACCAAGAAATAAAAGTCTATGTTGGCAGAATTCTAAAAGGAATGAACGCAGAACAAATGCGTGATATTTTAGTTAGAAAATGGAGTTATACAGATAAAATAAAATCTAAAATCAGACAACTTTCAGACAGTTATGCGGAAACTCGATTTTTTGACATATTAAAAGTTAAAGGAATAAAAGCGAAAGGAAACTGGAAATTAGGAAAGGAAATTGTTCCTGGAAATGTTGGTTCTTCAATCGGAAATTCATTGTATGAAAAAGAAGGAACAATGAATAATTTTGAGGAAAGAGTTATAATGGAAATCGGAACTTCTTCAAATATTGCTTTTTGGCATAGAAATTTAGAAAGAGGAAAAGGATTTTTTATCAACGGATTTAAAGCCAATCATTATCCTGACTTTATTTTGCAAACTAAATCTGGAAAAACAATACTAATAGAAACGAAAGGAGACCATTTAGACGGTTCTGACAGCGAAGGAAAGTGCAGACTTGGAAACGAATGGGAAAGACAAGCTGGAAACGACTTTTCTTATTTTATGGTTTTTGACAAAAAAGAAGTTAATGGAGCATTTACGCTAGACAAAGCAAAGGAATTGATAAGTGGAATGTAAAAGCCAACGCTAGTGCAAGCACATTTAAAGTTTGCTCGTGCCTCACAAATTTAAAAGAGCTTCCACGCCAACGCTAGCAAGTTTGCGGAATAAAGCCAGTGGCTAACAACGTGTATAAAACATAGCTATTATAGGCTTTCCGAGAGGTTTTTGTATATTTACAAAGTACGCCAAATTTTTTATTTGGTTATATTTAGAAAAGAAAATTAAACATAAAAATAAAAAATTCGGCTCGTGCTAAATCCGAAAAGTTAGCGTCTATTTATACGCTACGTTTCATACACAAGACCGTTGGCAATAATTTATGAGAAGCCTTAAATTTAAAACAAACATTCGTAAGTGAAAATTATGATTTTAGAACAAAAGACACTTAAATACAAAGGTCAGGTTGTTTTTGAGCGAATTAAAATGTCTCATTTTAAGCGTATTCCTAAACTTTATCAAGATAACGAAGCGTGTTTTATGTTTATTAACAAGGGAGAATTTTATGTAAGAACTCCAAACGAGTTTATTTCTTTTAACAAAGAAAAAGGTTTACTTGCCAAATGTTTCAATTACTTTTTTGAAACTTCAAAGCAACAAAGAGAAACAAACAATTCTATTGAAGTTGTAGGTGTGTTATTATACCCATCTATTGTTGAAGAATTATTCCAATTTGATGTAACACATTCCACACATACTGTAGATTATAATATAACACAAGTACCAATTAATGGACTATTGAATAACTTCAAAGACAGCATCAATATGTTATTAGACAATCCTGAACTTGCAGACGAAATTTTAATTAAAACAAAACTAAAAGAATTTGTGTTGTTGGTTAGTAAAACTCAAAATGCACCATCTCAATTAGATTTTCTTTCTTCAATGTTTAAAAAAAACCATAGCGAATTTAAAAAAACCATCCTCAATAATTTATATTCCAATTTAACCATAGATGAGTTTGCATATTTAAGTGGAATGAGCCTGTCAACTTTTAAAAGAATGTTTAAAAAGGCCTTTAAAGATAGCCCGAAAAAATACATAGCTAAGGCGAAACTCGAAAAAGCGTCTAAGCTTTTAGTATCAAAAGAGCATAGAATCTCTGATATTGCTTATGATTGTGGTTTCGAAACCATTTCTACATTTAACCGCTCCTTCAAAAAATATTTTGGGCAATCTCCAACAGAATACCGTTTGAACCAATTTGCATAGTATTTGAACTAAATTACAAATTCAAAAGTCTTCATTGCCTGCATCTTTGCATTATTAAAAATGTATAAAGGTGAAAACAATAAAAAATAGTTTTGGCACTTGGACATTAGTTACAGGTGCGTCTTCTGGAATAGGGAAAGAATTTGCTATTCAATTAGCAAAACAGGGGACGAATGTAATTTTAATTGCAAGGCGAGAAAATCTTCTAAAAGAATTATCTACCAATTTAGAAAGAAATTATAATATTCAAACAAAGTATTTAGTATTGGATTTAACAGATGAAAACATCATAGAACGTATTGAAGATGTTACAAAAGGGTTAGACCTTGGTTTTGTTGTCTCAAATGCTGGAGGAGCAAGAATGGGAGCTTTTCATAAAATACCAATGATCGATTTTGAGTCTATGATAAAGTTAAATGTAGTAGCTCAAATGAAAATTTCACATTGGTTTACTTCTCGTAGAATTAAAGAACATAAAAAAGGAGGTTTAGTATTAGTGTCTTCAACTACCGCTTATCAAGGTGTTCCTTATGGAGCAGACTATTCTGCTGCAAAAGCATATATTTTAAATTTGGGTGAAGCTTTAAATTTTGAATTGAAAGAGAAGGGAATTAATGTTACCGTTTTAGTCCCTGGGCCAACTGATACTCCTGGATTAAATGATAATGAAGATGCAGATATGGCTGCTCATTTACCAATGAAACCACAATCTCCAAGTCAATTAGTTAATGAAGGATTAGTAGCAATACTTAAAAATAAACCAAGTCATATTGGAGGACGAATGAATCGTATTATGAGCAGTGTAATGAAAGTTGGAATGTCTCGAAAAGGTGCTTCAAAGTTTTGGGGAAAGATGATGCATAAAATGGTAGTAATTAAATAATTAATCAAATGAAAAAAATAATAAACTGCATATTCTTAACCTTAAGTTTTATAACAATGTCAGCACAAGATATTTCATCAGAGTTTCCATTCGAATCAAAATACATTGATGTATTGGGTTCAAAAATGCACTATGTAGATGAATTCGAAGATACATCAAACACTGAACAGCTAACATTTTTGTTTTTGCATGGAAACCCTACGTCAAGTTACTTGTGGCGAAACATTATTCCGTATATAAAAAATCAAGGCAGAGCAGTAGCTCCTGATTTAATAGGAATGGGGAAATCTGACAAACCTGATATCAATTATACCTACCAAGATCATATTAAGTATTTAAATGCTTTTATTCAGCAGAAAAATTTAAAAAACATTGTCTTGGTTGTTCACGATTGGGGTTCTGCTTTAGGTTTTAACTATGCTTTTAGAAATGAACATAATATAAAAGGTATCGTGTTTATGGAAGCTATGACAAAGCCAATGTCTTGGAAAGATGCCAATTTTTTAGAAAAAATATTATTTAAGAGATTTCGACATGAAAAACGAGGACACAAAATGATTGCTAAAAACAATTTCTTCATCAAAATGTTCTTATTCAAATTGGGTACAAAACGGAAACTATCTAAAGAAGAAAAGGCGTATTACAATGCACCATACCCAACTATAGAAAGTAGAAAACCTTTAGAGGTATGGCCGAAAGAAATTCCGATTGATGGTTCACCAGCAAGAAATGAAATCATTATTTCTAACTATTCAAAATGGTTAAAAGAGACAAATATTCCGAAACTATTATTATATGCAAAACCAGGTATGATTTTAAAGAAGAAAGATGTGGAAAAAATTCAGAAAGAATTTAAAAACTTAGAATCGGTTTATATAGGAAAAGGGAAACATTATATACAAGAAGACCATCCACACGAAATAGGAAAAGCAATTCAAAATTGGATAAAAAACTCAAAAATAAATGAAGACAATTAAAATACTATTAGTAACGTTCGCAATTACAATAACAGGAAACAGTTACGCAAAATCACATTTTATCATTGATATGGTAAATTAAAAAGGAAGAAAGAAATAGCAAGTGGTGTTTTTAGAAGAAGTTTACACCAAAACAAGTTTAAGGAATAGTAAATTTACTCACAGTTAAAGTAATTACACCAAGCACATTGCTAAATCAAAAGTAGATGGTGTATTCAAAAACTATAAATGGTAGTAAATAATACTGTTAACCAACCTAGAACAATAAAAATCCCAATGAAAAAAGATGATTTAAATGAAATTGGAAATCAATTAAGTTGCCCAAAAGGAGACAACGGAATTGAAATGGGAAATACTATGAATAAATCAAATAATGAAATGATTTTAAATTCTATCGACCAACTGAATATTAAAAACGGAAACTCAATCTTGGAAATTGGACACGGAAATTGCAGACACTTATCTGAAATTCTGAATAAAGCAACTGATATTAAGTATTCTGGAATTGAAGCTTCTGAAATAATGGTTCAAGAAGCCGAAAGAATTAATAAATCATTAACTTCTCAAAAAGAAATTGTTTTTAAAACCTATAACGGAAAAGAAATACCTTTTGAAAATAATTATTTTGATAGAATTTTAACAATAAATACCATTTATTTTTTTGAAAACACTGTGTCGTTTTTTAATGAGATAAATAGAGTGCTAAAAGATAACGGGATTCTAATAATAACTTATGTTCAGAAATCATTAATGGAAAAATTACCATTTATAACGACTGAATTTAAATTGTTTGACAATGAAGACATAAAAGAAATAGCCAACAAAACGAAATTTATTATCTCTGAATTTAAAAGCAAAACGGAATTTGTGAGAAGTAAAGATGGAAAAATAATCGAAAGACTATATTCTATTGCTGTTTTAAAAAAGGCAGTGGCTAACAAAGTGTATAAAACATAGCGGATAAGTGTTAAATCAAAGGTTTATGCTTATTTATAAATTTCCGTTAAATTTTTAAATTTGGCTTTAAAATAGAAAAAATAAAAACAAAATATAAAAATTCGGCTCTGTGCTAAACTGAAAATTATCGTATATTTATACGCTACGATTTCATACACAAACCGTTGGTAATAAAAATCAAGTGAATTAACATAGCAGGAATGTTTTTTACTAAATACATAAACAAATAGTTGTCTAGCTAACTATTTGTTTATACATTTGTACCATGATTAACAATAACCTCTATTTTCAAATAGAACTTACTGCACGAAGAATTAGGCAATATGGACAAAATGTGCTTAAATCTCATGGTGTTGACATTACTATAGAACAATGGTTAGTATTAAATGTAGTAAATGAAAATAAGGCTATTAGTCAAATTTCCATCGGAGAAAAGTTAGCAAAAGATAAACCTACTATTTCAAGAATGGTAAATCATTTAGAAAAAAAAGAGTTTATTGTTAAAGCTTCTTCAGATTCAGATTATAGAAAGGTTGAATTGTCTATATCTAAAAAAGGAGAAAAATTAATCAATAATTTGTTTCCTATAATCGAAAAAATACGCCTTACAGGTTTAAGTAAAATATCAGCAGAAGAAAACAAAAGTATTAAAACTATATTAAATAAAATTCAAAAAAATCTAAACGACTAATTTTTTAACTATTTAGTTGTCTAGCTAACTAAAATAAATAAACCTTTAAATTAAAAATTATGAAAACACAAATTTTAACCCTTTTAACAATCATCATCCTATCCTCTTGCCAATCGACTGCTCAAAACAGTAACACAAAAGATGTAAAATCGACATTAGCATCGTACATAAACGCTGGAGATATAAATGATGTCGAAAAATTAAAGCCTTATTTACATAATGACTTTAGAGTAGTATTGTATGATAGCGAAAAAGACGCTACATCTATTCTAGACAAATCAACCTACATCTCTTTTATAGAGACTAAAAAATTTGGGGGTTATAAAAGGAGTGCTAGCTATGAAGATATTCAATTTATTGGCGATCATATGGCTTCTGTAAAAATGACACTCTCTAGCCCTGGGAAACCTACATTAAAGAATTTTTATTCTCTTGTAAAAATCAAAGGTAAATGGCTGGTAATTCAAGATTATGTGATATTAATTTTTTAAACTTAATGAAGTTATCAGTAATCTTAGTTGTTTTTATTCTGTCAATTTTTAATTGTGGATCAAAAATAAATGATGCTAATAAGCAATCAATTAAAGATAGTATCACCTATAAAAAAACAGGTGATACTATCTTAAAATTACATCTTTTTAAATCAGGAGAAAAAGAGAAAAAACCTGTGATTGTTTTTTTTCATCCCGGTGGATGGATTTCGGGGTCTCCATCTTTCTTTTACCAAAAAGCTCAAGAATTTTCATTGTTAGGATATAATACAATTAGCGTTCAATATAGATTAGCTAATTTAAAAATAACAACACCTAAAGACTGTCTTAAAGATGCAATAGATGCCTTAAAATACTTGGATGAAAATAAGGGAAAATTAAATTTAGATATGTCTAACTTGTTCTTAGTCGGTTATTCAGCTGGAGGGCATTTGGCCTTAATGTCTCAACTTAGTAAAGACAAATCAGTACCCATAGCTAAGAAAATATTTACCATTGCCTCACCTGTATCTTTAATAGAAGATGAATTGCTAAAAAAATCTACGATGTCCTCTATCGAAAAAATAGAAATATCGCCTCTTCATAATATTCAAAACTTAAAGACTAAACTTTATCTCTTTACTGGAACAAATGATGAATATATAGATTATTCAACTATCTCCAATTTTATGAAAAAAGCAAAACAATTGAACAAAAATGTTGAAATAATCACTTTTAAAAATGCGGGACATTTTTTGCTAGCAACAAAACAGAAGAAGATAATAGAACAAAGAATAAAACAAGAAATTCTTGAAAAATAACCTAATATGAATACTACAAATAAATCTATTGTTATTGATTTTATTGAACAAATATGGAATCTAAACCATTTTGAGAAAATTGACAATTATATTTCTAATGATTTCATAGATCATTCACTACCGTCTACATTATCTGCTAACAAAAAAGGAATGAAAAATTGGATTGTAGGAACTAGTAAGTCATTTGAACATAAAACAATTATAGACACTATAGTCTGTGAAGAAAATAATGTAATTATAAAAATAAAGATGAATCTTAAGCACATTGGTGTTTGGAGAGGCATTAATCCCACAAGTTTAGATATTACAATTGATGGTTATAGATATTATAAACTTGAAAATAAAAAGATTATATCTCATTGGGCCTTAATAGATGGTAATGCCATTCAAAATCAACTTATTCCATCTATAGATAAAGATACTTGTTAAATTTGAATTGCCTACAAATAAATAAAACTAGAATACGCTTTTAGGGTATAAACTTACAAGGAATAAAACTTCTCAGACGAACGATTATAAAACTTAACTACTATATTGCAAGGAAAAAGATGGAGATAAAAACAATTGAATTATTTGGACATCCCTTATTTAGTCTGGTTACTATAGAAGAGATTGTGCATATGCCTACTCCAATGCCAGATAATGAAGCCGCTTTTGTATTTGTTCTAGAAGGTGGTTGTATAAGTTATTCCGAAATAGAGGAGATCCATTTGATGAAAAATGAAGCTGTCCTTGCCAAATGTGGAAACAGCACATTTAGGACCTTAAGGATTGATAATAAAACAAAGTATAGCGCACTATCTATTAAATTTCATAAAGATGTGCTGGAAAAGTTATATGAAAATTCTCCTTCTCCCTTTTTTCAACACCCAGAATATACATTACTAGTGAACTCCACAATGGTGGTGACAAATGAGTTAATAAAACAATACGTTAGCGGATTAGTTCAACATTTTAACAACAAAGACCTCCTTTCTGAAGATTTACTTATTCTTAAGTTGAAAGAGTTAATTATCCTTTTATTACAAACAGAAAATGCGCCCAACGTTTTGGGAATAATGAATAATCTATTTGAAAGGAAATCATTTAAATTCAAGGAAATAATTAAATCACATATCTGTTCCTCATTGAGTATAGAAGAACTTGCACAAATAACAAATCATAGTCTTAGCTCCTTCAAAAAAGAGTTTAAACGTATTTACAACGATACACCAAATAATTACATAATTGGAAAACGAATAGAGAAAGTAGCGGAACTACTACCAGGTTCGGTTAACACCATTAGTAACATTGCGTACGATTGTGAATTTAAAACTCTGGCTCATATGTCGAGAGTCTTTAAGAATAAATACGGAGTATCGCCTACCGAATACAGACAAAATTTCTCAGACAAATAATAAAATTTCTCGGTCAAACACCTTTTTTTTGCTGCCTGTACATTTGCCTTGTTATCAATTATAAAGAAAAATGAAAACAGAAAGCTTTAAAATATTTACTCAACAAATTAAAATTAACAATATGACAAATCAAGAAATTGTAAAAAAGTTTTTAAACGGATTTAATAACCCTGCACAAATTCAAAAATCTTTAGATTTATTAGCGGATGATTATAAATTTAAAAATCCTATGGTTGAGTTGAATTCTAAAGTAGAATTCATTAAACTAGCACAAGAAATGGGTGCAGTAATAACTGGAATAGATATTATCAATATATCTGAAAATGGTAATTGGGTAGCAACATTCTATAATTTTAAATCATCTATCCCTGGATTAGAATCAAACATAGCTTCTGAATGGTTTAAGCTTGAAAATGGAATTATAAAAGAATCCAATTTGATTTATGATACTTCTGAATGGCGCAAATTTTATGAGCAAATGAAAGATTAGTCAACGTGTTAAATAATAACCTAACGAAAGAAGAAAAATGAATAAATTACAAAAAGCTTTAAAAATAAACGCTTTATTTTCAAGTACATTTGGTATAATAATGATTTTATTAAATCATCAAATAGCAAAATTATTTGGAACTAATAATAATACCTTTTTTTGGATAGTTGGATTAATGCTAATTTATTTTGCACTTACTATTTGGTATGAAATCGTGAAACAAAGAAAAATCGCTATAATTTGGATTATTATTCAAGACTATATTTGGGTTTTAGGAAGTTTAATTCTAATAATATTTAATCCATTTAAAATTACATTTATAGGGAATTTAGTAATTGGAATAATCGCTTTAATCGTTTTATATATGGGAATTAATCAAATGATTAAGTTGAAAAAAACTACTACCAACGATGGAATAATCTCATTTGATTTATGATACTTCTGAATCGCGAAAATTTTATAAACAAATGAATGATTAGTCAGCATGTTAAATAATAACCTAACAGAAGAAGAAAAACAGGAATTATCTCTTTTTAAAAAAGCAAATAGCTTTTTATCTTGCGATATTGTTAAAGAAAAAGAGAAACTAAACATTTGGCATTCTCTCAAAGAAAAAAAGTTTATCAAATTTAAAGGAAACCAAGAAAACCTTCAATATTTTCAATTAGTTATAAAAAGATGAAAGTAGATAATCTCAAATATATTTTTATGACTGGATTAACATTAATGGTATTTAGTACAACAGTTATGGCACAAAAAGGAAAGAAGTATAAAGTAATTGAAAAAACACTAACAAGCGAGATAATAAATGTTTCAGCAGATTCTCTTTGGACAATTCTTCGAGAATTTGATAAGGTTGCTAATTGGACTTCTGTTTTAGACCATTCTGAAGGTGCAGGAGAAGTTAAATTTGAAGGAGCTACTTGTAATGAACGAGTTTGTACACAAGGAAGAAAAAAACTAGTTGAAGAGTTAACTGCTTTTAGTGATGAAAAAAAAGAACTTACTTATGAATTAATAGAAGGAGCACCAAGTTTTGTAAAGCTTGCAAAAAATCATTGGAAAGTTATTAAAATTGGACCTAATAAGTCTAAAGTTCAAATGAACATCACCATGCATCTTTCAAAATTGATTGGGTTTTTCTTAGGTGGTGTTATAACAAAAACAATGACTAAACAGGTTTTAATTGTACAGAATGATTTAAAAATATATGCTGAAACTGGTGAAGTTTCAGATACAAAAAAAGAGCAATTAATTAAGAAAAGTAATTAAAGTTATAAATTATGGTAATCCATAGAACATACATGCTTAAAGGATTTGAAATTTTTTAAAAAATAGTTCTGACAGATTCTAGAGTCGTCATTACAAACAGGAATAAATAACTATTGCCAACAACGTGTATAAGTAATGGCTAAAAAAGTACAAACCTCAAAGTTTGTGCTTTTTTTGTACTTTTGTTTTTAACTGAAAAGTAGTGCTATTCAAACGCCACTACTCATACACAAACACGTTGGCAAAAACTTAGGAAAACACTCAGATTCAATAAATAAGTATTAGAATTTCCTAATTTTTAAAAGTAAAAAAAAAGAAAAGTTAAACAGAATATTATTCAAAATTCAGCAAGTTGAAAAATTTCTAAATCATTGAATATTCTCAAAAATAAAAAACTCCTATTTTCGGAATTGAACTCAAAAAAGGAAAAAAAACTGAAAATAAACAAAATTAAACACGTTTGAAAAATTTCTAAAACATTGAATTTACTAAAAAAGGAAAACTTAAGTTTGCGGAATTGAGCAAAATGCGGAATTATCTTTTTTTTTCGGAATTTTTGGTAAATAAAAAGGAAGATAAAGTCCGAAAATTTCACGAAATTATTTATATTTGAGAGAGTTCTTTAAAAGTGAATTTATACTCAAAATAGAAAAACAAAGTTTGAGAAATTTAGTTAAATTGAATAATCAAAACCAATAAAAAATAATTACCGAAAAAGGAAACGAAAAAAAAGCATTTGCCAACAGCGTGTATAATTTATTGCTTGCAAAGTTTTTCTTACGAAAAACCTCGCTCAC
>JQIA01001105.1_pt1 | contig 14482 bp, 15 predicted proteins | sample 811431 | NCBI WGS metagenome assembly JQIA01 (sample SAMN02998118, study PRJNA258478) | marine sediment metagenome | biome: marine; feature: seafloor; material: sediment; isolation source: oil-polluted sediment collected from 3 locations (0.5 km, 0.7 km and 0.9 km)... | place: USA: Gulf of Mexico ... | reverse complement strand
TAATAGGGATATTGATATAAAACGATGTTTACATTAGCCAATAAAAATACGCTGATTATTGAAGACTTCACTGAGTTTGCTCGCTCGGTCAGAACCATGCTTTATTCTTTAGGCAATCAGTCGGTAGAGATAGTGAGTAATGCAGAAGATGCCATCGAAGCTTGTCGAGTAAAAAAATTCGATGTACTTCTCTCCGACTACAATTTAGGTGAGCGCAAAGACGGTCAGCAGCTATTAGAAGAACTGATGGCATTCGATTTACTTTCTCCAAACTGCATTTTTATTATGTTAACCGCAGAAAATACTTCAGCAATGGTTATGGGTGCCATAGAACATCAACCCGATAACTATATTGCTAAACCCTTTACTGCCGCTCTGTTGAAATCTCGAATAGCCAAAGCTATCGAAAAAAAGGAAGCTCTAAGTTCAGTCGCTCGCTGTATACTTAAAAAGAACTGGTCCGAAGCAATTAATCAATGCCGATTAATTGCTAGTGAAAAACCAAAATACCGAATGTCATGTCTTCGCTCCGAGTTTAAGTGCCTAAAAATACTAAATAAGTTAGATGACGCTCTCGCCCTTTCACTAAAAATCATTTCAGACAGAGAAGTCCCTTGGGCGCTCCAAGCCGTAGGAGAAATCTACTTTTTACAACAAAAATATGATAAAGCCATTAGCGTATTTAAAAACATGACTAAAAAATACCCTATGAATTTAGAAGCGTACGATTGGCTAGCCAAAACTCAACAAATGTTAGGGCAAAGTATTGATGCACAAGAAACTATTCAGACGGCTATAAAAAAAGCACCAAAGGTCGTCAAACGACAAAAGTCATTAGGTTCTATTGCCGAAGAGAATGAAGATTTTAGTGCAATGAGTAGTGCATTTAGACAAGCTATTTACCAAGGTAAGCATTCAGTTTTCTCAGGCCCAGAAGAGTATGTAAAGCTAACTTATGGATTAAAAAATCAATTAACCCAAGATTCGAAAGACTCAAATAAAAATTCAAACCAAGATAAACTTGTTATAGAAGCTGAACAAACATTTAAACAACTAGAAAGTAAATTTAAGGAGGATACAGGCACAATCATCAGAAGTAATGTTGCCCATGCGGCATTCAGTAAATCAATCAATAATAAGAATGACGTAGATAAGTATAGCAACAAAGCAAAACTCATGTTTGATGAATTTGAAGGAGTATTGTCTCCTCAAGTCAGTTTAGAGATATCTAAAAATTTAAAAGAAATTGAAGAAAATGAGTTTGCTGAAATAATAATTAAAGAAGCTATTCAACAAAATTTTGATGATAAAGAATTTATAAAACAAATTTCAAATTTCACTCAGGACAAAGATCTAATACAGAAATGCAAACAAGCTGCTCAGCAAAATGAAAAAGGCATATATTACTTTAGAAAAAACGAGTTCAAAGAAGCGATAGAGTATTTCGAAAAAGCATTTTGTATTTCACCCAAAAATATTAACATCGCGTTGAATTATGCGCAGGCTTTACTGAAACTTTCACAAAACTCTAAAGACAAGAACAAAATCTTAAACTTGGCTAATAGTAAGCTTCTTGAACTCAACCGATTAGAAACCTCAGACAGCCGTTACGCACGTTATTCAGAACTCAACCGACTCACTCAGTTAATGTTAAGTAAATCAGCATAAGGTAAAAAATGACTTCAGAATCTAAAAATAACTATTTTAGTTTAATACTCGCATCGACTGTACACGATATGAAAAACTCGTTAGCGATGCTAGGTCAATCATTGAATCATATTTTAGATGAACAAAACCAAAATAATCCCAATGCTAAAACACAAAAAGATATGGGTATTGTCCAGTATGAGTCTAATCGCGTCAACAATTCCCTCATGCAACTACTTGCGCTCTATAAATTGGAAAATGAACAATTGCCTTTCTCTCCTAACTATCATAATTTATTTGAATTTATCGAAGAGCAAACAATAATACTAGCACAGCTTTTAGAAGCCAAAAATATCAGTTGTGATATTAATGTAGATGAATCCATTGATGCTTTTTTTGATGCCAACTTATTGGCTATCGTAGTAGAAAACATATTAGGAAATGCCATTCGTTATTCTAAATCGAAAATTATAATCAATTGCAAAAATGACGATCACTTAGTCATTCAAATTAATGACGATGGATTTGGCTACCCCGATAAAATGATCGACTTGGAAGGTGGCTATATGCTTGGCATAAATCAATCAACAGGAAGTACAGGGCTAGGTTTATTTTTTGCTGAACAAATTGCATCAATGCATCAAAACAAATTAGAAACTGGCTATATCATTTTAAAAAATGGTGGGGAATTAAATGGTGGTTTATTTGAAATCCATATACCCTAAATTTCATCGATAACCTGGTTTTATTAATAACCGTTGCTAACCACCGTCCACTAATAACAGTTCAATAAGAACAATCTAGCTATTTAATGATTCAATATAACAACATTAAAGTATTACTAATTGAAGATTTTGCAGAATATGCAAGCGCCGTTATAGCGATGATTTCGGCGATGGGATGTCACCATATTGATTATGTTAGTTCTGCAGATGCCGCGATACAAAAGTGCAGAGAAGTGACTTACGATCTAATCTTATCTGACTATAATCTGGGCGATGGTAAAGATGGCCAACAAGTATTTGAAGAGTTGCGTCATTTTAAAATAATACCTGACGACACTTGTTTTATAATGATCACTGCAGAAAAAACAGCTTCTATGGTAATGGCCGCGCTCGAGTCGAGACCTGACTCCTACCTCGCAAAGCCATTTAACCGCCAACTTTTAAAGTCTCGTATTGATAAATCACTGGCAAAGAAGCAAAAATTCAGACCAATAACCAAGTCAATCAATAGAAAGAGATGGAAAGAAGCCTCTGTGCTCTATGAAGAATTATGCAGCGATACTCCGCTTTACCGTCAAGAACTAAAAAGACTCAAGTTAAATATTTTAAAGAACACTAAAAACATTAAAGATAGCCAAAGCTTTTTGGAAAAGGAATTGGATGAAAGAATAACACCATGGGCGCTAACAGAACTTGGAAAAATACACTTTTCTTTAAAAGAATATGCGCTCGCCGAAGGAGTATTTAAACGGATGTTAATGGAATTTCCTTACTCACTTGAGGGATATGATTGGCTTGCCAAAACCCAAACAGTATTAAAAAAACCAGTAGAAGCTCAGCAAACCATTGAAAAAGCAATCAAACGCTCTCCTAAACTAATTAAACGCCAAAAAACATTAGGAAAACTAGCAGAAACAAATGGTGATAATTTAGTCATGATGCAAGCTTATCGACAAGCCGTGAAGCATGGTAAACATTCTGTTTTTTCCCATGCCGATGAATATGTAAAATTAACAAAGTCTCTCGGCGTAAGATTAAAAGGCATTCGAAATGAAGATCGAGACAAACTGATAAGCGAGGCCAAGAATGTATTCTCTCAATTACAATCAAAATTTTCAAAATCATCAGGCATTCAGCTAAGAGGCGCCGTTGCTCATGCTGACTTTAGCGCCATTATCGATGATCAAACTAATGTATTGAAACAGGTCGAAATAGCGAGCAATCAATTTGAAAACCTTGATGAAAACATTGGTGCAAATGAGTGTATTGAAATCGCAGCGAGTCTACAACAACTAGGTTTTTCTGAATTAGCGGAAAGCGTCTTAGAAGATGGTGTTGAACAATATTTTGACCAAAAGAACTTTATAGAGCAGGTCAAAAAAATCACTAAAAATAAAAACCTAATTGCTAACGCCCTAAAAGTAAATAAAATTAACAATCGAGCAGTAAAATATTTTAAAGAAAAAAAGTACAACCGCTCACTAGACGAGTTTTCACTTGCTCTCAACATTGCACCTAACAACATCAACATTGCCTTAAATCGAGCACAGGCATTACTAAAAAAATACCAACAGTCTAAGAGCGATACTGAGCTACTTCATCAAGCTGAGCTGGTTTTATCCGATATTGATAGACTATCGTCTGATGATATTCGTTATAAACGTTACTTAGAGCTATTACGCTTGTCTCAACTGATGCTACAAAATACTAGTATTTAAACTATACTATTTAGAGAGCAATAACTTTATTACCGAATTATCTTACTCAGACATAATATTGTTACTAACTTGGACCATATGGATACATTCAATTTACTCATAATCATTTCTGCACTGCTCGTATGCGCGGTGATTTTCGTGGTTAATATTCAACGAAAAGAGCAAAAAAAGGCAGAACAGTTCCATCAAGCATCTAAATTCAAATACAGAGCAAATGAATCTGCCAATATACTCAGTAATTTCGCAAAAATTCCGATAGGCGAGGAGACTCGAAAAATTCTACTTCAAGTGATTCAAAAAAACCTAACCAATGCTCTTAAAATACAACCTCAAGATAAGTATATTAGAGAACGATTACCAGCGGTCAACAAACAACTAACCAACACGAAAAATAAAATTGACTCTAGTCAATTAACAATTCCTGCCGATCAGCAGCAATTAGATAAACTGCTAAACAGCCTAACAAAATTAAGTAGCTATATTATAAAGATTAGTAAAATCAATAAATTGGATTTGTCGCTTACAAAAACCTCAATTGGAAAAATATCATCTCTGATTACTGAAACTAAACTATCAGCCTATATTCAACAAGTAAAAAAAGGGCTAGCAACAGGAAACCATGATTTTGCTGTAAAAAGATTAATTACCACAAAACAATTAATTACAGGTCTTAAAACTAAGAGCAATAGAATAGTTGCGCTTCAAGAGCGACTAGCGAAACTTGAACAGGAAGTTAAAATATCCTATCAAAAAGCAAAGGAAAATAAGAAAATACAACAAGAAAAAAACATTCAGGAAGAACCAAGTGAAGACTTAAATAGCGTATTTGGCCCAAAGAAAAAATGGTAGCTAGCATTTACTAATAGATCCTTAAGCAAAAGTGCACTTCGTTAATGGATTACTTGGCTAACACTTTAGATATGTCGGTGTAATAATGTTCGTTTTCAACAGATATCTCAGCTAAATTTTTATGCGCTAAAAGAACCGAATCTAAAACCTGGTTTTCATTAACTTCTACGGTTGCTAATTCGACAAAATTTAAATCGTTATCCGTTGCTAAACCAGACATTTTTTGCTGACTAGTCATAATATGGAAAACTTGATCAAAACAGACTCTGCGCAATATATGCGCTAACTCGCCTTTTTTCACAAAAATTACGGGTTGTTTATCTGTCGCTTTCTTAAATTCAATTGAAATCCTAGCGAGCAAACCAAGTGCGGTACTATCAAGCATATCAGCATTTTCTAGATTAATTGCTATCTCGCTAACACATTTTGGCGATTGAAATAATTGGTCTATATATGCTTCTAACCCTGAACAGTCAGAATAGCGAACAACACCAATAAAATTGATATACTCCACATCGTCCAATCGAGCAGTTAAAATACGACCTTTCATTAATAATCTTCCTTTTCGACAATAAATACGGTTATATCGTCTGGCGGGTTACTGTCTTTTAATTGCTTAACGGGTTTCATCAGCATTGGGATATTTATCGGATTATTTTTAGCGAAATCAATCAAAAAGGATTCACCTGCAGGCTCCGATTCTGTTGGTATTAACTCCAACCAGCCATCAGAAACCATTAGCAGTTTAAAATCTTTCTTAATCTTTAGAACATTACTTTTGAATGTTGCCCAGTCGAACAATCCTAAAGGAAAACCATCATCTTTTAACAACTCAATTAAATCACCACAAATCAGCACTGGTGCTGGATATTGTCCCGCCACACTGTAAGTAAGCGTTTGGGTATCACAATCAATCACAGCATAAAAAAGTGTAATATGCTTACCTAAATTTGCACTAATTAGCTCTTCGTTTAAGTAAGACATTAATTCATCAGGTCGTATGATAGTGTCGTTTACCCCTGCTCGATATTGTCTTAAAGGTTGATTAACTAGGCTCTTTAACATCATTGTAACAAATGCTGCAGCGGAGCCATGACCAGATACGTCAGCAAAATAAAACCCAATATAGCGATCATCAATTTCAAAGTAATCAATAAAGTCACCACTTAAATTTAATGAAGGAATAATAATATGTTGAAAATGAAAACCTGAAATAGTCGCATCAGCCGGCGGTAAAAGCTGTAATTGAGCTTGCCGACCTGCATCTTGATCTTTTTGCAATAGATCCAGATTACTTGCTAACTCTTTATTAGCTACTTCAAGTTCATTTTTGTAGGTTTGATTTTCAGTCTCTAAGAAACTCCTATGAATCGCATTTTGTACTGCATTTTCTAAAACAGCCAAATCAGTAATCGGTTTAACTAGATAGTCTAATGCCCCTAATCTCAGAGCCTCAACAACGTCATGAATTTGCCCCGCGCCTGAAATAATAATGATAGGCGTATCTGGTGATAATTGACTTAATTGGGTAAGTAGCGTCATACCATCCATTTCTGGCATTCGCAGATCACAAAGCACCACATCTGGTTGAAATTCACAAAATAACGCCAGACCTTGTTTACCGTCAGTAGCTTCAATTATGTTATATCCACTATCTTCTAGGTAGACAGCCATACTTTCACGAACAATCGGCTCATCATCAATGATAAGCACCGTCTTTAAGCTCGCAGGTTGGGTTTTCTTAGATTCTGATGATAAGGTGTTATTAATGTCCATTTACTACCTAGTTTGGATAAAACATGAAGCGCTTATCCATGCAAATATTAGAAATTTAGTGATTAAGGTTATAGCTATGACCTATGATTCTAGCTTCTTAATTTTAACTGTCTTTAATTAAGTCAAAATAACTCTTGTCTAAGGATACTACTCCCAATAAAAGAGGCAAGTCTTTTGTTTTAATATTCATTGACCAATCACAGTTTATTTCCTAATATTAGCTCACTAGTATAGTTAGGGTAATATCAAAGAAAAGCCAAATACTGATACTTATCAAATTTTTAGCGAATCCAATTATTGGGTTTAATTTGTGAAATTTATTTTTAATTCAATATAAAAGGAGATACCGGTGCCTTCAGCTAGTAAAGATTACGATGAAAAGAGAAATTTTATACGAATGTTTGTTAATGCTAAAGTTAATATTACCGATCCAAAGTCTGGTAATATCTTTCATGGCGTTGGTATTAATTTAAGTGGTAGTGGTGCTATGTTTACTACCGACAAAGCTTTCGATGTTGGCCAAAAATTGACTGTCGATATAAGTTCGGAACAAAGTCAATTGGCTCCTTTGAGCGCAAAATTCGAAGTTATTAGAGTTACTGAAGACTCTGATGGAAGTTATTGTATTGCAGGCAGTTTAGCTGAAATCAGTTAAGTTTCATATGCTCATTAATTAGATACTATTAAACTTGATAAAGACTGCATTTATATGATGCTAGAACAATATTCTGGCTAGAAATCGCAGTCTTCTTCATCTTCCTCTTCACACTCAAAATCGTCTTCAAACGGCAAATTTCCGTCATAAACTTTGAATTTTCGATTCTGTAAATAAGCATCTCGAACGAAAGAGTATTCATCACTAGCTGACTCCAATTGTTCATCTAACGGCAATAATGAAACACGTTTATCGATTAATTCAATTGCGGTTAATTGATTTCTGGTTGGCACATGATCAACCGTATGATTAACTAGGTTAAACTGTGAATCTACAGGAAGGCCGAGAGAATCGCGAAGAGTCGAAGGTCCCAACAATGGTATCCAAATATACGGTCCATCTGAAACGCCCCAAACCGCTAGAGTTTGACCAAAGTCTTCATTGTGTTTAACTAAACCCATACTTGAAGCAGGATCCCACATACCGGCAATTCCTAGAGTAGAATTAATCACAAAACGTCCAAGATCAGATAAAAAATCTAGAGGTTTTCCTTGTAACAAGTTATTCAATGAATTAGGGATGTCACCCAAATTACTAAAAATGTTACTAATACCCGTTTCCATAAAATCTGGCATTACAGAAGCATACCCTTTTGCAACAGGTTTTATCACCGCTTTATCTATCGCGATGGTGAATTCATAGGATTTTCTATTCATGTTCTCCCAAGGATCTTGGGGATTAGAACTTGAAGTCGCGCAACCACCAAGGGCTAAAACTGTAAGAATAATAGTTATTAGACGAAATTGAATTTGCATGATATTGATTGAACTTTATAATAAATTTAATTTGCTTAAAAATAAAAAAATCGGGTGGCATCTATGATACCACCCGATTCTATACCCGTATAGGGATTAGAAGTTAATCCAAATATGAAAAAATGGTGCTATTTACCGCCGCATTTTCCTTCACCACATTTGCCTTCTTTCTTACCTTTCTTTTTGTCGCCACATTTTTTGTCGCCTTTGTCGCCACATTTTTTGCCTTTCTTGTCGCCACATTTACCTTCGCCACATTTCTTGTCGCCCTTGTCGCCACATTTCTTGTCGCCCTTGTCGCCACATTTCTTGTCGCCTTTGTCGCCACATTTCTTGTCGCCTTTGTCGCCACATTTTCCGTCATCACCAAAAAATGTTTGAACTTGATCAGCTTGTGCGAAAGGATTTGCATCTGCAGAAGCGGTGTTGACAAAAGTCATTGCTAAAACTAAAGAACCGATTATTGCAAACATCTTAGTTAATTTTCTCATGAGTGTATTTCTCCGTGTGTTATTTAAAGTTAATTTAAAACCTGATTATCTATTTAGAAATTGCTAGTTTTTAAAATAACAACCTAAATAGTTTTAGGTTACCTTTATGACTGTGATTAAATATTATTGTTACAGTCATAAAAGTGATTTTGTCCCACCAAAATAATCCGGTTCCACTTTCAAATACTGTTTATCCATTTTTACTTTACTAACTGATAATCCTAAATACGATAGTCTTTTCGGTCTAGTATAGTTTTATTCAAAATGTATAACTCAATCAGAGAGTAAACACTGGTAAGCACAGAGCTAAAGATGCACTAGCAACGTAACTATTGCAACTATTAATTGTGACATAGTTCACAATTAACTCCATTGTGATAGTTTTGAGATAATTAGAAAGAGCAACAGATAAATAGTCCAGAGCAACTCATTAAAATAATTACTATATCAAACCAATTAAATCGGGGAAACAAATAAATTATTAACTATTTTTTCATCGATTTTAGTTCAACATTTTCTGATATTGACTTAATTTGTTGACGGATTCTTGTAGAATCCACACCATTATTATCCATTTGTGTGGCTAAAAACTGCCATATTTCAATGGCTTGCGTATTTTTTTGTTGTCTGACATATAGAAAACCCAAAGTTAACATGGCACTTTGATGACTAGGTTCTAATTGAATAGCTGATCTCAAGAACCCAATGGCTCTAGACAAATCAGATTCAGACGAACGTAAAGCAAGAATTTGAGCATAAGCAACATACCAATTAGCTGAAGGTTTTAGCCTAATTGCCCTTTTCATAGACTCATCCGCTAAATCAACCATACTCAGTTGAAAATAACTTTCTGCCAACATAAACCACAGATCGGCATTGTCTGAATCTTTATAGGCAAGGGTTCTAAGCCCTAAAAGCATTGACTGAATATCGGTTTTATTTTTATTAGGTTCAGATAATTTACCGTTGTTTGACAATAAATTTTCAGCAGATACTTGAAATGAATTTTTTGTTTCAATTTGTGTATTTAGCCAGTTTTCATGCAATTCTACCGTCGGATTTTGGCTATAAAGGATAATCGAAAAAAGTAAAAATATGATAGGAACCAACAATAACTGCTTATTATGACCTTTTGTGTCTACTTTGTGATTTGCACTATCAGCCTCAGCAATAGACAAAATAGTTTGTTGTACGCTGTAATAAATAGTGGTAGTTACTAAAACAGCGCTGAGGGCAATTGCCAACCACAAATCAATCATTTTTTGTCTCTCTAGTGTTTTTTAAATCTATTACATCTTCCGGCACACTTTTACCAATACGATTATTTTTATACCAAAAAATAAACAGCAATAAAATAAAAGTAAAGAAAATCAAAGGTCCACTCCATAAAAAAACATTGTCACGGCTCAATTCAGGATCAAATAATATAAAATCACCGTATCGTTGTTTCATAAAAGATAGAATTTGCTGATCTGATTCGCCTGCATTTAATTTCTCATAAACAATCTGTTTAAGATCTTGAGACAAAGTAGAATTAGAACCTGTCAAATTTTGATTTTGACACTTTGGACATCTTAAAATAGAGGTTAGATGCGAAAATCGTTTTGCTAAGTCATCATCATCAAAATCAAATACTTGAATATTGGCAAATAGACTGCTTGAGAAACAAATTAGACAGAGGCTTATGACCAACCCGAGAGTGTTTGATTTCAGGCTATTTTTATTCTTGTTTATGCTTATTCCGAACATTCTAGGAACCCTGTTTAATTTTTTCGACTAAAGGAAGAATAATATCATTGAACACTTTGGTATTAACAATTCCCACATGACGATAGCGGACTTTGCCTTTATTATCGATCAAATAAGTTTCTGGTGCGCCATAGACACCAAACTCGATGCCTAAACGCCCCTTCTCATCAAATAAATTCCACTGATAATAGTCGCCTTGTTCACGTAAAAATTTTAACGCTTTATTTTTCTTATCTCGATAATTTAAGCCAACTAAAGTGATATCTTTATTTTTGGCGTGTTGTTTCCAGTAAGGGTGTTCGTTGTAACATGATGGACACCAGCTAGCCCAAACATTCAGCAGAATGATTTTCCCTTCAAACTCTTTTTCGGTATGAATGATTGAGGAATTATAAATATCTTCCACTTTAAAAACGGGTGTAGATTGACCAATTAACTGAGAAGGCAATTCCGTTTTATCTTCTCCAATTAACCAATAGAAAAAAATAAATGCTACAACAAAAACCCCAAGAGTTAAAATGGGAGTCAGCGAGTTTCTTGTTTTTTTTAATTCATTTACCATATGGCAATAACTCTACGCAGTTTCGATTTTTTTATCAGGTGTCAATTTATGTTTTAATTTTGAATCTAATTCTAAGTTTTGGTCTTCAAATTTTTATATCGCTTATCTGTGATTGAAATTAAACCGCCAAAACCCATAAAAATTGCGCCTAACCAAATCCAACGGATAAATGGTTTAACATAAATACGTACAGACCAAGTGTTTCCAGTGGCATCCAATGACTCACCTAGTGCTAAATAAAGATCACGAAACAAAGTATAGTCAATTGCAGCCTCTGTCATTAGTTGCTTACCTGCAAGGTAATAACGCTTTTCAGGGCTCATTGTTAGTATCATCTCATCCCCTTTAAACACTTTAAAAGTGACCATAGTTCCTTGATAATTCTCTTTTGATGAATCTTGACTAGACATCATTTCAAAACGATAGCCTGCAATTTCTTGTACATCTCCGACGGTCATACGCAAATCTTTTTCGACACTGTAGTAAGATGTTATAACAATACCTACTATCATCACACCCACACCAATATGGGCAACAACCATCCCTAAAAAAGCAGGTTTTATTTTCTTAATTTTATCTAACCAATTTTTTCCATGACGAATAACTTTAGACAAGCCATATAAATGCAATAAACCAATCCACAGCGCTAAAAACAAACCAACAAAAACCCACCCATAAAATGTACCCGTTAGCCAAACTGATAACAAACTGATCGCTAATGAAATAACTCCTACTCTCAATAATATAGGTTTAAGTTTTGAAAAATCATGATGTTTCCAATTTAACAGAGGACCGATCCCAACCAATATTGCTAATATTGCAACAGGATAGGGAAACAACAAATTAAAATACGGTGCGCCAACAGAAAGTTTACGACCAAAAGCCTCTGCAATCATAGGATATAGTGTCCCAAAGAATACTATAAAAGTTAAACTAATAAATAAGATATTATTCATTAATAAAAACATATCTTTCGAAGTTTCAGAAAAGTCAGCTTTAGTTTTTACTTTGCTTGCCCGAAAACTAAATAATAACAATGAAGCACCGATGACAATTGCTAAAAAGATGAGTAGAAAACGTCCTCTTTCTGGATCGTTAGCAAATGAATGTACAGACGTTAATACCCCTGATCGGATCAAGAAAGTACCTAATAAACTTAATGAAAAAGTCGTCAGCGATAATGCTAAAGTCCATCCTTTAAATGAATCACGTTTATCCGTTACGGCAAGTGAATGCATCAGTGCCGTTCCACTAAGCCAAGGCAACAGTGAAGCATTTTCAGATGGATCCCAAAACCACCAACCGCCCCAACCTAGTTCGTAATATGCCCACCAACTACCCAACATTACGCCCAGAGTTAAACTAGACCATGCTGCAATTGTCCATGGGCGCGTCCAACGAGCCCACGTCGCATTCCATTCACCTTCAATCAGTGCGGAAATAGCAAATGCAAATGACACGGCAAAACCAACATATCCCATGTATAACAAAGGTGGGTGAATAATTAATCCAAAATCTTGAAGTAATGGGTTTAAATCAGCACCATCAATAGGAAAAAAAGGAAGTGTTCTTTCAAAAGGATTAGAGGTGAATAATAAAAATGAAACAAACCCAAAAGCAATCATACCTAATACAGATAAGACTCTTGCATAATTTAACTTGGGCAAATTAGTGCCTAAAAAAGCGACCGCAAACATCCAACCAGATAAAATCAATACCCAGAGTAGTAAAGAACCTTCATGCGCTCCCCAAACAGCCGACATTTTATACCGATCGGGTAATAAAGAATTAGAGTGTTGCGCGACATATTTTATGCTGAAATCATCAATTAAAAATGCATAAGCTAAACAAATATAACTCGCCAACATCGCAAAAAAGAGCAAAATAGTTAACGGCTTTGCCGTTGCAACAAAGACATCCTGTTTTGTAAAAGTACCCAGCATCGGAAAAACACTTAACGCTATTGATAAAAATAACGCTAGGTAAAGTAAGTAATGACCAAATTCAGCATGCATGATAATTGTTTTCCGCTATATCTTTTTAGTAATTAATTTTTCTAACAGTTTGTATTTCTTATTTTGATTCTTTGTCCACAGGATGCCCTGCTCTCTCAAGTGCATCCAATACCTCAGGCGCTTTATATTCTTCATCATGTTTTGCTAAAACACTACTCGCAACAAAGACGCCTTGTTCATTTAACTTTCCCATTGCTACAACACCCTGCCCTTCTCTAAATAAATCAGGCATGATTTTGTCATAGGTTACGGTGACATCTTCAGCCAGGTCGGTAACAACAAAAGTAGTTAATAGTGATGATTCACTGCGCTTTACACTACCTTCTTTGACTAAACCGCCAATTCGTAAAACACGATCGGTGGGCGCAATGCCTGATGCCATTTCAGTGGGCGTATAAAACAAATTCATTTGTTGTTCACTTGCGTAAAGAACTAAACCAACAATTGCTGCAACACCTAAAGCGCTACCAATGATGGTTAATAATCTTTTCTTTCTTTGTGGTTTCATTGCCATTCTACTTTAATCCTAATTTCTCTAATTCTGACTATTTATTAACTTGATTTTGCGCATCCAATCGAGCATAAAATCGTTTTAATTCTTGCTTTGTTTTTGTTGTAGCTCTTGCACTAATGAAATAATATCCAATTAAAGAAATACTCACTAATGCGTAGCACAACCAAATATAAAAACCATGTCCACCCATTTCAATAAAGGCTTCAAACGTTTCAAAATACATCATGATTGTCTTCCTTCTATCGACTGTTTACCTTCTGCAATGGCTCGAACCCAACCTGTCATTTTTTCTCGCTTAAGAATTTCTGATTTGATCCGTTGCATTAATACAGTGAAAAAATAGACTTGAAAAGCAAATATAAACACCAGTAACGCCTTTAACATATCGGCATCCATCGACGGTTTTTCAAACTTGCTGATCGTTGCGCCTTGATGAAGCGTATTCCACCATTCTACAGAAAAATGTATGATTGGTATGTTAACTAGACCAACTAATGCCAACACCGCGGAGGCTCTATCTGCGCTAGTTCTGTCATCAAATGCATTGTGAAGCGCCATAAAACCAAGATACAAAAAGAAAAGTATCAATTCCGAAGTTAATCGAGCATCCCACTCCCAATAAGTACCCCACGTTGGTTTTCCCCAAATAGCACCGGTAATTAACGCTAATAGAGTAAATATAGCGCCAATTGGCGCACAACTGACCGAAACTATATGCGCCATTTTAATTCGCCAAACAAAACCAATAGCACCACTGATTGCCATGACAACATACGCAAACATTGATAAAAATGCCGCAGGTACGTGGATATACATAATTCTGACTGTATTGCCTTGTTGGTAATCTGCTGGAGAAAATAATAATCCTAAAGCTAAGCCGATTAACATCAGTACCAAAGTCGAACCACGAAACCATGGCAACAATTTATCAGCAAACTGATAAAACCATTTTGGTGATGCCATTTG
>JQIA01001098.1_pt1 | contig 14487 bp, 9 predicted proteins | sample 811431 | NCBI WGS metagenome assembly JQIA01 (sample SAMN02998118, study PRJNA258478) | marine sediment metagenome | biome: marine; feature: seafloor; material: sediment; isolation source: oil-polluted sediment collected from 3 locations (0.5 km, 0.7 km and 0.9 km)... | place: USA: Gulf of Mexico ... | reverse complement strand
GTCCACAGATAAGGAGTTAATTTATAGAGAACAATGGGTAGATAAAGGATTTGCAGATGAAAAATCTTTAAAAATAACCAATATTGTTTATGGTGATTTGACGAACAATGAATTAAAAAATCTTAATAAACAATTAGTTCCAGACCAACTTAAATACGACATTAAAAGTAATAGCGCTAGAAATGTGATATATACGGTTGTCAATATATCATCAGTTGTAAAATCTAGTTTTGGCTATAAAAAAGTTCTTTCTTTTACAATGTCTTACGCCACTAAAAGTAGAAATAGAGATATACGCCAACTTCAAATAACAAATTCTGTTCTAGCAAATGGAAATTGGTATAAATTTAAAGTAGAAAAAACGGGAATTCACCGTATCAGTAAAAGCTTTTTAAATGATTTGGGAATGAATACCGATGGTATTAACCCTAGAAACATTAAAGTATATGGTAATGGAGGGGCTCCATTGCCTTTTTTAAATGAAGATAATACTGTTTTTGACCTTACTGAAAATTCAATACAAGTTTTTGGGGAAGCAGATGGCGAATTTGGCTCTAATGATTATATATTATTTTATGGCACTAGTACATTAGGGTATTTGGGTGAAAAGAATGAGACAAATTACGATACAAATATAAATCCTTATAGCGATGAGTCTTATTATTATGTTACTGTAGGGGATGGGCCTGGGTTAAGAGTTCAGGAAATGATTGAACCATCGGGAAATCCAGTAGAAATCATAAGCCAATTTAACGATTATCAATTTATTGAAAGTGACGAAGAAAGCCCAGTTAAAGTAGGGAGAAAATGGTTTAGTAATAGATTTGATATAGAAAGTGAACAATCTTTTGTTTTAAACTTTCCTAATATAGTGCCAGGTGAACAAATGAATGTAAAGGTTAAAGTAGCATCTGCTTCAGAGTCATCGACATCTATGGCAATAGCTATTAATGGGACTAGTTTAAACCCCTTAATTTTTTCACCTATTGGTAGCCAAAACTTATTAGATATAGACCATTTTATTGGAGAGGTGCCAGCAGGAGATGAAACTGTTACATTTAATTTGGCATATAATAATGGTGGGAACCCTACTAGTATTGGATACCTTGACTTTATTAGTGTTGATGCAATAAGGCAATTATCTGGTGTTAGTGGGCAATTGGCGTTTAGAAAAAACTCTGTAGGTACATCCGTTGGAATTGGGGAATATAGAATAGATAATGCTTCTCAATTTTCTCAAGTATGGGATGTTACAAACCCTGCTTTTATCACATCAAAACAAAATGAAGGCAATAACTCTTCTTTTGTGTTTAAATCTCAATTAGGTGAAGTAAGAGAATATGTTGCGGTAAATTCAGGAGACTATTTCTTACCTATTAAAATTTCTCAGTCAGCAGTGCCAAATCAAAATTTAAAAGGGACTATTTTCAATAATGAATCGGGAGATTTTGAGGATATAGATTATTTAATTGTAGTTCCTCCTTTTTTATTGCAGCCAGCTTTACGATTAGCTAATCATAGAAAAAATATAGATGGTTTTAATGTAAAGGTTATAACTACAGACAAAATTTATCAAGAATTTAGTTCAGGGAAACAAGATATAGGAGCAATTAGAAATTTTGTACGATATATTTATGAAAACGCTTCATCAGATGAAAATAGGATAAAATATGTTTGCCTGTTTGGAGACACCTCTGTAGACTATAAGAATAGACTGTCGAATAATAATAATATAGTTCCAACATTTCATACCTTAAATAGTCAAAACACAGTTTCGTCATTTATGTCGGATGATTTTTTTGGAAATATGGATCCAGGTGAAGGACTAATGGGGTCTAGTGAAAAGTTAGACATTGCTGTTGGAAGGATGTTAGTAGATGAAGTTAGTCTTGCTAATGCAATGATAGATAAAATAGTGAATTACGAATCAAAATTATCTTATGGAAATTGGCGGAATGATTTTGTTTTAGTGTCTGATGATGTTGATAAAGTTTGGGAACACGAAGCTTTACAGGTTAATTTAGATGCTCTTGGAGATGAAGTTTCTTTAGAAAAACCCTATGTTAATGTAAAGAAAATTCATTCAGATTCTTATCAGCAAATTGCATCAGCAGGAGGAGATAGGTATCCAGATGTAAATGATGCTTTTGAAAATGCCATAGAAGTAGGGGCGCTTATTGTAAATTATTTTGGGCATGGAGGTGAGGATGGACTATCCTCAGAACGTATATATACTAAAGAAACAGCAATTGAGTTTAAGAATATTAATAGGTTTTCTTGTATAGTAACCGTTACCTGTGAATTTACAAAGTTTGACAATCCCTTACGAATAACAGCTGGAGAACTTACCTTTTGGAACAAAGAAGGAGGTGCTATTTCATTAATTACTACAACAAGATCCATTTCGGCATCTGTAGGTGCAGATTTTAATCGATATTTAGCACCCGAATTATTTGGATATGGGATGAATATTCCAAACCCTCCTGCTGAAGCGGTTCGAATATCAAAAAATAATATAATTAGCCCGAATAGGCGAGTTGTTTTTTATATTGGTGATCCTGCAATGCGTTTGGCTTTCCCTAAACAAAAAATCAATCTCACTACATTAAATGGGGTTCCAATTGAACAAGCTGTAGATACCTTAAAAGCGTTAAGTAAAGTAAGAATAGGTGGGGAAATACATGATGAAAATAATGTGATATTAGCGAATTATAATGGTGTTTTAGAAGCGAAACTGTTTGATAAAAATTCAGAACGAAGTACTTTGGGGAATGATGGTACTACCCAAGGTGGGGAATTGTTGATTTTAGATTATATAACCCTTGGTGAGGTACTGTTTAATGGCCAAGCTAAGGTAACAAATGGGGTTTTTGAGTTTGAATTTGTGATGCCTAAAGATACCAAAATCCCTGTGAGTACAGGTAGATTAAGCCTTTATGCTCAAGAAGATAATGCTTTAGATGATAGGTCTGGATTTAATTTAAAGTTAAAGATTGGTGGGCTAAATGAAGATGCACCTGAGGATAATCAAGGGCCATTGATACAGCTCTTTATGAATGATGAAAGTTTTGTTTCAGGAGGGATTACTAACGACTCTCCAATTCTTATCGCTAAATTAGAAGATGAAAACGGTATTAATACAGCTAGTGGGATTGGACATGATATTATTGCAATATTAGATGGAGATGAAAGTAATCCATTTGTTTTAAATGAATATTATCAAGCAGAAGTAGATGATTATACAAAAGGATTAACTAATTATAAGCTTCGAGATTTAGAAAATGGGATTCATACACTCACTGTAAAAGCTTGGGATGTGTATAATAATTCTTCTACTACAGACATACAATTTGTTGTTGCTGATAATGAAACATTAGAGATTAACAGAGTTTTAAACTATCCGAATCCTTTTGTAAATTATACAGAGTTTTGGTTTAATCATAATAGAGAATATGAAGCATTAGATGTTCAGGTACAGGTTTTCACAATAACTGGGAAAGTAGTTTGGACTCATGGAGGGACCTATCCTTCAACTGGAAGTAATTTATTCAGAAGCATAAGTTGGGACGGAAAAGATGATTTTGGAGACCGTATTGGAAAAGGTGTATATGTATATAAGATAACCGTAAAATCTACGTTAACTAACCATCAAGTTGAAAAATTTGAAAAACTAGTTATTCTATAAATAATTAAATTTATATTTGTCAAAAATTTTTACTAAATGAAAAAAATATTCTTATTCGCATTATTGGGGTTAATCGCTTATAATGTTACTGCTCAAGAAACAATTACAATTCCAAATGATCCAAACTGGGATAATCCCTATAAAAATGCAATAACAACTGGAGTTCCATTTCTTTTAATTGGTGCGGATGCACGATCTGCAGGTTTAGCAGATATTGGTGTTACCACATCTTCAGATGCATTTTCACAACAATGGAATGCTTCTAAATACGCATTTGCACTTTCTAAGCAAGGTGTTGGGATAACTTATACACCTTACTTAAGTAGCTTGGTTAGTGATATATTTTTAGGGAACGTTACCTATTATAATCGTTTAAACGAACGAAGTGCTTTGGCATTTGGTTTTAGATACTTTAGCAATGGAGAGATAGAACTTAGAGAAACTATCGATCAGGAGCCATTAATTGTTAAACCAAATGAACTTGCTTTTGATGCGTCTTATTCATTACGTTTAAATGAACGTTTTTCAATGGGTGTTACAGGAAGGTATATTAGATCCGATCTAAAATTACAAACAGGTAATGAAGATGCTACTGCAGCTAGTTCATTTGCAGTAGATATTTCTGGGTATTATCAAAGTGAAGAAGTAGCTTACGATAGTTTTGATGGACGCTGGAGAGGGGGTATTAATATTTCGAATATTGGACCTAAATTAAAATATGATGAAGTAGGCTCTGAAAGTAGTTTGCCAACAAACTTTGCTATTGGTGGTGGTTTTGATTTTATTTTAGATGAATACAATAAAATTGGTGTTAGCATAGAGTTTAATAAATTATTAGTGCCAACACCTCCTGTTAGAGGGACTGAATTTGTAGATGTAGATGGAGATGGAGAATTTGATCCTGCAATAGATGAAGTAATTGATGGCAATGCTGTATATGAAGGTAAAGAAAATGATGTAAATTTCTTTAAAGGTATGGCGCAATCTTTTACAGATGCACCAAACGGATTTAGTGAAGAGCTAAATGAAGTAACTTGGGCATTAGGAGCAGAATATTGGTTTAGAGATGTATTTGCTTTTAGAGCAGGATATTTTAATGAGCATGAATCCAAAGGAGCTAGACAGTATATGACTTTAGGTGCTGGATTTAAATATACGACTATTACCATAGATTTATCTTATTTAATATCTACTTCAAATGTTGTAAGTCCATTAGAAGGTACACTTCGTTTCGGGCTAACATTTAACTTTGGAGATGAGTATGACGAATACTAGAAGCTAGTGAAAAATATAAGAATTGAAATTAATTTAGAAGTATTTGAAACTATTTCAGATCTTCCTTCTTCGATTCAAACTTTAATGAATAAGGCGCATGAAGCACGTGAAAATGCTTATGCGCCTTATTCGCAATTTAAAGTTGGAGCAGCACTTCAGTTGGAAACAGGAGAAATTATTTTAGGAAATAACCAAGAAAATGCTGCATATCCATCTGGACTTTGCGCAGAACGTGTAGCCATATTTCATGCAGGAGCAACACATCCAAACGCGACGATTACCTCCATGGCAATTTCAGCGAAGTCTTTAAAAAATAAAGTCACCTCACCTGTAGCTCCTTGTGGTGCTTGTAGACAAGTATTGGCAGAATATGAAGTAAAACAAGATGCATTTATGGCTATCTATTTTATGGGAGAATCAGGAAAAATTGTAAAATCCAATTCCATAAAAGATTTATTACCCCTTATTTTCGATAACACTTTTCTATAACGATTTAATAGTTTTTAGCAAATCTAGCATTGTAGAATCTTAGAATATAGTATTTTTGCTATCCTTGTAGTAATTTGCCTAATTGGCTAATAGTACGTTAACAAATGAAGAAAATTACAAAAAAAACATATCTAGAATGGTACGAGAACATGTACTTCTGGAGAAAATTTGAAGATAAACTTGCACAAGTTTACATAAATCAAAAAGTGAGAGGCTTTTTGCATCTCTATAATGGACAAGAAGCTGTATTAGCAGGTGCATTGCATGCGATGGACTTGACCCAGGATAGAATGATAACTGCCTATAGGAATCATGTGCAACCCATCGCAATGGGAGTTGACCCAAAAAGGGTTATGGCAGAATTATATGGGAAAAGTACAGGAACATCTCAAGGATTAGGAGGTTCTATGCATATTTTTTCTAAGGAACATCGTTTTTATGGTGGTCACGGAATTGTAGGAGGACAAATACCCCTAGGTGCTGGTTTGGCATTTGCCGATAAATACTTTAAACGCGATGCGGTTACGCTTACTTTTATGGGTGATGGTGCAATGCGGCAAGGGGCACTTCATGAAGCAATGAATTTAGCAATGCTTTGGAAATTACCAGTTGTTTTTTGTGTTGAAAATAATGGATATGCTATGGGTACTTCTGTAGAACGTACAGCAAGTCATACAGATATTTGGAAAATGGGACTTGCCTATGATATGCCTTGTAGACCTGTGGATGGAATGAAACCAGAAACCGTAGCAAAAGAATTGGATGAGGCAATTCAAAGAGCTCGCCGAGGTGAAGGGCCAAGTTTTTTAGAAATAAGAACCTATCGTTTTAGAGGACATTCTATGAGTGATGCTCAACATTATCGAACTAAAGCTGAGGTTGTTGAAAAACAAAAGGAAGACCCGATTATCTATGTTCGAGATGTTATTACCAAGAATAAATACGCTTCAGAAAAACAATTAGAAGAGATTGATAAAAAGGTAAGAGAATTGGTAAACGAATGTGAAAAATTTGCTGACGAATCTCCGTATCCAGATAAAAACGTAATGTACGATGCTGTATACGATCAGGAAGATTATCCATTTTTATCTCATAAATTATAATTACTATGGTAGAAGTAATCAATATGCCGCGTTTAAGCGATACCATGGAAGAGGGTACTGTTGCAAAGTGGCTTTTTAAGGTAGGCGATAAGATTAGTGAAGGCGATATACTTGCTGAAATAGAAACCGATAAGGCGACTATGGAGTTTGAATCTTTCTATGAAGGGATATTGCTTCATATAGGAGTTCAAGAAGGAGAAACAGTTGAAGTGGATGTGCTATTGGCTATTATTGGTGATAAAGATGAAGATATTTCAGAATTAATAAAAGGAAATAATACAAAAGCGATATCCGAAGAAAAAATCGTTTCATCTAGTATTGAGGGGAAACCCCTTTCTGAAGAAATGACAAAAACGAATACGATAACTATTCCTGAAGGTGTTGAGGTGATTACTATGCCTAGACTTAGTGATACGATGACAGAGGGAACCGTTGCATTATGGAATAAAAAAGTTGGTGACACAGTAGAAGAAGGGGATATTCTTGCTGAAATAGAAACCGATAAGGCAACTATGGAGTTTGAATCTTTCTATACTGGCACCTTATTAGAAATTGGAATTAAAGAAGGAGAATCAGCATTAGTAGATAGTGTTCTTGCTATTATTGGTCCTAAAGGAACAGATATTACTGGAATACTTGAAAGTTATCAAACAAAAAGTGACAGTACAGATATAGAAGTTGTATCTGAAACAAAAACTACAACACCTGCTATTGCTGTAAAACAAGAGGTTGTTCAACCGGTTTCAAGTCAAAATACAACTCCTGAGGGAGGAAGAATCTTTATTTCTCCATTAGCAAGAAAACTTGCAGAGGATAAAGGAATCAATCTTCAACAAGTAGTTGGAAGTGGAGAAAACGGTAGAATTATTAAACGGGATATTGAAAATTATCAGCCTGCTATTTCAGGAGCATCTCCTTATATTCCTGTAGGTGTGGAGAGTTTTGAGGAAGTTAAAAATTCGCAAATGCGAAAAGTAATTGCCAAACGTTTAGGCGAATCTAAATTTATGGCTCCTCATTATTATCTTACTGTAGAGTTGGATATGGATCATGCAATAGCTGCAAGAAAAGCCATTAATTCTGCGCCAGATGTAAAGATATCTTTTAATGATATGATAGTGAAAGCTTGTGCAATGGCATTGCGTAAGCATCCTAAAGTTAATTCTCACTGGACAGATACCTCGACATTATTAGCAAAACATATTCATATAGGAGTTGCAGTTGCTGTTGATGACGGTTTACTAGTTCCTGTATTAAAGTTTGCAGATCAAATGACTTTTAATCAGATTGGAACTACCGTTAAAGATATGGCTGGAAGAGCTAGAAATAAAAAACTAACCCCGGAAGAAATGGATGGAAGTACTTTTACAGTTTCTAACCTTGGTATGTTTGGGATAAAGGAATTTACTTCAATAATAAATCAACCAAACTCAGCCATTTTATCTGTTGGTGCGATTGTAGAAAAACCTGTTGTTAAAAACGGTCAACTAGCAATTGGTAATACCATGATATTGACTTTAGCTTGTGATCATCGTACTGTTGATGGCGCGACTGGAGCAGCCTTTTTACAAACCCTTAGAGCTTATATTGAAAGCCCTGTGACGATGTTTGTATAAGATGAAGAAAGTAATTGTAACAGGAACAAGTAGGGGAATAGGTTACGAATTAGTGCAACTTTTTGCAGATGCTGGTTATCAAGTATTAGCTTTATCCAGAAACCCAGTACCAGTTTCAGCCATTCAATTGGAAGGCTGTACTATTTTTCCATTTGATATTACCGATTCAAAAGATATTGATAAGATTTCTAATTTTGTGAAAGAAAATTGGAAGCAAGTGGATATTTTAATTAATAATTCAGGGACATTAATTAATAAGCCTTTTAAGGAAACTACCCCTTCAGAATTTAAAAGAGTATACGATGTTAATGTCTTCGGTGCTGCTGCATTAACGCAAGCAATGCTTCCATTTATGAAAAAGGATGGACACGTAGTTAATATTAGCAGTATGGGAGGTGTGCAAGGGAGTGTAAAGTTTCCTGGATTAAGTGCCTATAGTAGTAGTAAAGGTGCTTTAATTTCCTTAACCGAGTTACTAGCTGAAGAGTATAAAGAAACGGGACCTTCATTTAATGTATTAGCTCTAGGGGCTGTTCAGACCAAAATGCTTGAGGAGGCTTTTCCAGGATTTAAAGCAAATACCGCAGCAGAAGAAATGGCTCAATATATAATGGATTTTTCACTTACAGGAAATAAAATGTTTAACGGAAAAGTATTACAGGTTTCCAATTCTACACCTTAAATATTAAATGCAAGAAACTCTTGAAAAATATATTCCACAAGCTTCAGTAGTTCCTGTTTTTCAATTGATAAAAAAATATAATTTACACCTTAAAATTGTAAATGAGCGAGTAACCCGTCACGGAGATTATCGTAAAATGGCTAACGGACAACATCTTATAACCGTTAATGCAAGTTTAAATACCTATCGATTTTTGATCACTTTAATTCATGAGATTGCACATTTAATTGCATTTTCTGAGTTTGGAAAATTGATAAAACCTCATGGTAAAGAATGGAAATTTACCTTTCAAAGATTAATGCTTCCTTTTTTACGTCCCGAAATATTTCCTTTACAATTGTTGCCTTTATTGGCGTTACATTTTAAAAATCCTAAAGCAAGTAGTGATACAGATGCTAAGTTATCTTTAGCCTTAAAACAATTTGATCCCGACAATGATAAAAATTATATCTTTGAAATACCTTTGGGTGGTGAGTTTAGATTATATAATGGTAAAATATTTAAAAGGGGTAACAAAAGAGTGAAACGATATGAGTGTATTGAAATTTCAACAGGAAAAATTTACCTTTTTAACCCTAATGCCGAAGTAGAGTTTCTAAAATAGTTATCGCTACTCTGTATAATAAAGAATTATAAATAAAAGAATTACCGTCTTTTCAGCAATTAAATATGGAAAAAAATAATAAAACAGAGAACAATAATTTTTATGCAGTTATCATGGCTGGAGGGATTGGATCCAGATTTTGGCCAGTTAGCACTACAGAATATCCAAAACAATTTCAGGATATGTTGGGTACTGGAAAATCCCTATTGCAACAAACGTTTTCGAGAATGAATGCATTGATACCATCAAAAAACACTTATATATTAACCAATGACAGGTATGTAGATTTAGTACAAGAACAGCTTCCAGAAATATCTTTAAATCAAGTGGTATTAGAACCTGCGATGCGAAATACAGCACCTTGCATATTATTATCTGCTTTAAAAATTTATAAGGAAAACCCAAATGCATTAATGTTGGTTGCTCCTAGTGATCATTGGATTGAGAATGAAAATTCATTTTTAAAAAACGTAGAAACTTGTTTTGAAACCTGTGCTAATGAAGATAAATTGTTAACTCTAGGAATTCACCCTACTTTTCCAAATACAGGCTATGGTTATATAGAATACGATAAAGAGGATACAAGTGAAATAAATAAAGTGAGTCAGTTTCGAGAAAAACCAGATTATAAGACTGCTAAAGAATTTTTAGCCAAGGGAAATTTTCTTTGGAATGCTGGTATATTTATTTGGAGTGTTAAAAGTATTCTTTCTTCTTTTAAAATAAATTTACCAGAAATGTATAGCTTGTTCTCTAATGGGGTTGATTTATATAATACCTCTGAAGAGCGAAAATTCATTTTAGATAATTATGAAAAAGCAGAAAACATTTCGATTGATTATGGAATATTAGAAAAATCTAATAATGTAAATGTAAAAAAGGCTGAATTTGATTGGAATGATTTAGGTACTTGGGGAGCGTTATATGATAAATTAGAAAAGGATGAGAATGGGAATGCGACAGTTCGGGCGAAAACATCCTATAAAGATGCAAAGGGGAATATTGTTTTTACTTCTTCAGAAAAATTAGTAGTCTTAGATGGAATTGAAGATTTTATTGTGGTTGATAAAGAGGATGTGTTAATGATTTATCCCAAAAAGAAAGATCAAGATATTAAAGAATTAGTTTCTAGAATAAGCCAAAAGTTTGGTGATAAATTTAAATAGATGGAAGATTCAGAAGAAAAAGGAGACCAAAAAAAAATAGCATCAGACGAAAAAGAATTTGAACAGGTAAAACAATCTGCTTGGCAGGGGTTGAAAGTGTTCTTTAAAGAGTTACTTGATATTAGAGATGACACCGATAGAGATGCAACGATTGAGGCTGTAAGAAAGGATATTTCTTTTAAGGGTCATAACGCTTGGATATTAGTTTTTTCAATTTTTGTAGCTTCTATAGGTCTTAATGTAAGTAGTCCTGCTGTTGTTATTGGTGCGATGTTAATATCACCCTTAATGGGGCCGATTGTTGCATTAGGATTATCGGTGGCTATTAATGATGTGGAAACCTTAAAAAGATCGCTTATAAACCTTGGAGTGATGATCGCTTTAAGTGTAGTTACGGCTTATTTGTATTTTGAATTATCTCCTCTAACTAAAGAAAGTCCGGAGCTAATAGCAAGAACTTATCCAACAATTTTAGATGTTTTTATTGCAATTTTTGGAGGTTTAGCTTTGATTGTGGCAAAAACAAAAAAAGGAACCATTGCCAGTGTAATATTTGGTGTTGCGATTGCTACGGCATTAATGCCTCCTCTTTGTACAGTAGGCTACGGTTTGGCAATAGGTAATATGAGTTATGCAGGAGGGGCTTTTTATCTGTTTTCTATAAATGCAGTTTTTATAGCCTTATCAGCATTTGTTGTTGCAAAGTTATTACGTTTTCCTTTGGTGCGTTATGCTAATTCTAAAAGAAGAAAACGAGTAGCTCAAATTGCTACAATAATAGCATTACTAGTTATGGTGCCAAGCATCATTTTATTTTTGAATTTACTAAAAGTTGAATTATTTGAAAACAGAGCTAGTGATTTTGTAAAAACAAATTTGAATTATGAAGGAGCTGAGGTGGTGAAATTTTCAAAAAGTTATGATAAAAATGAAATCAATGTTTATTTTATTGGGAAACTAATACCTAAAGAAGTGATAAATACCTGGAAAGCAGAATTGGTAGAGGTTAAGGATCTTAGAGATAGTGAATTAAATATATTTCAAGGATCAGATCCAAGTAAACATTTAGCACAGTCTATGTCTGGGGAAATTAAATTTGGTATACTTGAAGATTTGTATGTAAAAAACGAAGAATTAATTAATAATAAAGACAATCAAATTAATTTTTTAGAAAAGGAATTAAGGAAATTAAAATTGAAAGAATTTCGGTTTAAAAGAATAACTGATGAGGTGAAAATTAATTATAATGAAATAGTTAAGATAAGTTACTCTAATAGGATTACTACCAACTTTACAACTATTGATACCATACCTGTTATTAACGTTTTGTGGGATGAAGAATTTCCAGAGGAGGAACGAAAGCAAGACTTAACTAAATTAGAAGAATGGCTTAAATATAGATTAGAAATAGACACCCTACTCATAATTGATAATAACTAAAAAAAGCGTCCACCACAGGAAGACGCTTTTTTAAAAGTAAGAAATAATTAAATTACTTCTTTATAATCTTATAATTAACAGTTTTATTTTCTACTTCTAATTGCACAAAATAAACTCCTTTTATTATATTTTCGATATTGATATCGTTATCTGAAGAAACGGTAGTGTTTAGCACTACTCTTCCATTTATATCTATAACAGTTACTGGAGATCCTTCCAGATTATTAATAGAGAAATTAAGTATATCGCTTGTTGGGTTAGGATATAAGCTTATTCCATTAATTTGGAAATCTGTAACAGCTAATTCATTTTCACCTTCTACAAAAACATGTTGTGTGTTAGCATCTGGATTGTCAATTACATCTATAATTCCAGATGGCCAATTAATAATAATTTGGTCTATTTCAGTACTTGTTCCAATTCCAAAGTGAGCGATTAATGAACTCATATGGCCATATCCAACACCAGCACGTACTTCACGTATTTGAGTTCCCCAATCACCATAAATAGTAATTCGAGCACCAACACCATTGCTATTACTTTCTATGCCTTGTAAGCCTATTTTTATCCAACCATTAAATCCTCCATCATTTATCCATAAGTTCCCGTTATGAGCTACATCTAAATATCCATCACTATTAAAATCCGCAATTGCGCCTTCATCAAATGGTAAATCTATTCCTGTAAAAGTCATATCTCCATTATTGATGTATAATTCTCTAGCCATTTCAGAAAATATATCTACAAATCCATCATTATTGAAATCGGCACCTTGATTTTCCCAAGCACCTAAATCTGTTGGATTAATTCCTGTGCTTCCTATAATATCAGTAAATACACCAGACCCATCATTTTCGTAAAACCTATTAGCGTCACTATGGTTAACACAATAAGCATCAAAATCTCCGTCATTATCAAAGTCTTGAAATACAGTCGCCCAAGATTGTTCGTTATCTGCCATATTTATCGAAGCTGCAACTTCTGAATAAGTTCCGTCACCATTATTACGATACATCGCATTAGTACGCTCAGGATCACCAGGAGAGGATCCTTGGCGACATTTTGTTAAGTACATATCTGTATCGCCATCATTATCGTAATCTACCCAAAGGGATTGATAGTTTCCAGCTAAATTTAATGTTTGAATTAAATTTTGATCCTCCACCATAACTTGATTTCCATCATTACGGTATGGGTGACTTTGATCTACATCATGACAAACAAAGGCATCTAAATCTCCATCATTGTCTATATCTGCAAGATTAGATCGTTGAGAAAATATGTAATCTGGATGAGTTTGTTCAGAATATCCAGAACCTGTGTCATTTGCAAACAGAAAAGAAACACGAGACCCATTACCTAAAACAAGATCTGTATACCCGTTTTCATCAATATCACCAGCTGCTACACTCCAGTTGGGAGGGTTTTGTATAGTCATATTGTAAAAGATAGAATTAAAAGTACCATTAGGTTGTTGGTAGTCTATCCCAATTCCTGAACTGGAAACTCTTACAAAGTCATCTAAAAAATCTCCATTCATATCCACACTAATGGATGTAGTTCCTGGGTAATTTTCAATTAAATTATTCTGATTTGTAAAAGAGACTTGTGCAATTAATGTAGCACCAAATAATAAAGCAAAACTGCTTAGTAAAATTTTTTTCATGTTAATTTCATTTTTAAGAAGCCTAAAAATAAATTAATTATTTTGATTTACACTGCTTTAGAAGAAAAATTAATTTTCTTCTAGTTGTATATTTCTTATTTTCTTAAATAAATCTGAGGAATACACAAAATCGGTAACGTCTTTATTGTTTGTTTTAAAGATTTCTTGATTCGTTCCTTGCCATACTAATTTCCCGTCTTTTAAGAAAACTATTTTTTCACCAATTTCCATTACAGAATTCATGTCATGAGTTACAACAACAGTTGTTATATTGTTTTCTTTTGTGATGTCCTGAATTAAATTATCAATTAGGGTTGCTGTTTTAGGATCTAAACCAGAATTAGGTTCATCACAAAAAAGATATTTAGGTTTGTTTACTATAGCTCGTGCTATAGAAACTCTTTTTTTCATTCCTCCAGAAATTTCTGAGGGGAATTTATTGTTTACATTTTCTAAATCTACTCTTTTTAAAACTTCGTTTACCCTTGCTAATAGTTCTGGTCTGCTTTTGTCACTAAACATCCGTAAGGGAAACATTACATTATCTTCTATATTCATGGAATCAAACAAAGCTCCACCCTGAAAAAGCATTCCTGTTTCTTCTCTAAGGATTCGTTGATTTTCATTATTCATTTCACCTAATGCTTTGTCTTCGAAAAATATATCTCCAGAATTAGGTAGAAATAATCCAACTAAACATTTTAGCATCACTGTTTTTCCACTACCACTACGCCCAATAATAAGATTTGTTTTTCCTCTTT
>JQIA01001104.1_pt1 | contig 14490 bp, 12 predicted proteins | sample 811431 | NCBI WGS metagenome assembly JQIA01 (sample SAMN02998118, study PRJNA258478) | marine sediment metagenome | biome: marine; feature: seafloor; material: sediment; isolation source: oil-polluted sediment collected from 3 locations (0.5 km, 0.7 km and 0.9 km)... | place: USA: Gulf of Mexico ... | reverse complement strand
GTTTCGGGAAATCCGCTAAGCTCCATTCCCGAAACAGCTTAAAGATGTACTCCAGTCAATCGGAAAACGCTATAGAACTAATAAAATACTCGGAATGTTTTAGCAAATAAGTTAAAAAACAATTAATTACTTTCATCAAACTTTCCAAAATCCATAAATTTTTGATAACGAATTTTAACTAATTCATCATTACTCTTTTGTTTGAGTTCTTGTAAATTTTCATTTAACACAGAACTTAAGCTAGCTGCCATTGTTTTAACATCTTGATGAGCCCCACCTAAAGGTTCTGGAACAATGATATCAATTAATCCCAATTCTTTTAAATGTTGTGAAGTCATTTTCATAGCAGCTGCAGCGTCAGGAGCTTTTTCAGCACTTTTCCATAATATAGAAGCACATCCTTCTGGTGAAATAACTGAATATGTACTGTATTCCAACATACAAATTTTATCACCAACGCCGATTCCTAACGCTCCACCAGAACCACCCTCACCAACTATGGTGCAAATGATAGGAGTTTTTAAATCAGCCATAACGTACAAATTACGTGCAATAGCTTCACTTTGCCCACGTTCTTCAGCATCTACTCCAGGATAAGCTCCTGGTGTATCAATAAAAGTAAGAATTGGAATTTTAAACCGCTCAGCCATTTGCATTAATCGTAAAGCTTTGCGATACCCTTCTGGACGTGGCATCCCAAAATTACGTTGAATTTTATCTTTGGTATCCCGTCCTTTTTGATGGCCAATTATCATTACTGGATTGCCTTCTAGTCTAGCTAAACCACCAATCATAGCTAAATCATCAGAAAAAGCTCGATCACCATGTAACTCTTCAAACTCAGTAAAAATAAGTTCAATATAATCAAGCAAGTATGGCCGTCTAGGGTGACGGGCTAATTGGGAAATTTGCCAAGCAGACAAATTAGAGAAAATTTTTCGAGTTAGTTCTTCACATTTGATTTGTAGACGAGCTATTTCATCGCTAATGTTAATTTCATTATCACCATCAACATAGCGTAGTTCATCAATTTTAGCTTCTAACTCGGCAATTGGTTGTTCAAAATCAAGAAAATTTAAATTCATATAATCTATTAAAAAATCTAGGTTGGGATAAATCCAACTTTAATTATAAGTAGTAGTTTTTGTACGGGATAAAAAAGTTATAATTTTGATAGAATGATAATTAAATCCAGATTTTTCAATTGTTTTAACTTCGTTCTACCAAGTTTATATTTAACTATATCGAAATTTTTTATCCTGTACAGTAGTAGTTTTATAATATTTATTTGAATATATAAAAATAGATTAATTTCAATAAAATACTTTTATTGTATTACAATTTTAAATACAGTGTAATTATTGGTACTGGGCTTGGACTATAATGGAATTTGTAAATATACTTAAATATCAGTAAGTTACACCAAATAAACATCTAACTAATTGATATTTAATATTTTTTTAGTTTTTATTCATAGTCCAAGCCTAGTACTTTGCGTTCTCGTTTAATAAATCCTGCTTGCAAGTTGCTGTTCGCCAAAAATAGATTGCTTGAGCAACATCTTTAAATATAGGCATTGGAAATCACTCGTGTTTGATTTTGAATGTCTGATATTTTACTCTCAATACTGATAATATTGAACCAAATACGCCAATATTTTCCTTAAGTTGATGCCTATGCGGTTACGTTTTTCTTCACAGATCATACTTGATTAAAAGTATGGATAATATTTTATGGGAATTTTTATCTTGGCTGAGAATATTTACTTCAGTTTGGACCAAGCAGAGTTTAGTAACCAATATGCGTTATACTTTACACTGTTATAATTTGTGTTTTTGCTATTTAAACGATAATCCACAGACCTGTCAGGTCTAAAAATCTCACTTTATGACAGTGCTTGGTATACCAAATTTGGGAACGATCCCGTTTCTTCCCACATTCACTCCTAAGCTAGGAAGGAATGTGGAAAGGTTGAAAAATACTATAAATTAACTAGTAATCTTCCCATGACATTGTTTATATTTCTTCCCTGAACCACAAGGACAAGATTCATTACGACCTATTTTACGTCCTTTGCGTACAAAAGGTTTTTGGGCAGCTGGGGCTTCCTCTTCTGGTGGAGGAGCATTATCAGCAATGTCATTAGCCAAACCTGGAACTTTGGCGTGTCTAAACTGCATTTGTGGTGCATTTTGTCGTTGCCGTCTCTGTTCTTCGACCACTTCTACATCAGATTCAGTATTAACTTGAATTTTAGAAACAACACTTACAACTTCAGCTTTAATCCTTTCTAATAATGAGGAAAACAGCTCAAAAGCTTTACGTTTATATTCATGTTTCGGATTTTTCTGAGCATAGCTTTCTAAATGAATTCCTTGCCGTAAATGATCCATTGCTGCTAAATGCTCTTTCCAAAAACCATCCAAAATTTGTAACATTACTGCTTTTTCAAAATGACGTACTACGCTAGTACCAGCCAATCTTTCCTTCTCTTTATAAGATTCAATAATAGCATCTTCTATTTTTTTCCGCAGAGTTTCTTCATGTAAATCATGATCTTCTTCTAGCCATTTTGAAATTGGCATTTTCTGCCCAAATGACTGTTCAATACTAGTTTCTAAACCTGGTGTATCCCATAGCTCTTCTAAACTTTGAGGAGTAATATGTCCATCTATTACGCCCATCAATGTGTCATGACGAATAGCATCAATAGTATCTTCTATCGAGTCAACAGCCATCAATTCATTGCGTTGTTCGTAAATAATCTTTCTTTGATCATTAGCAATGTCATCATATTCAAGCAATTCTTTCCGAATATCAAAGTTACGTCCTTCTACTTTGCGTTGAGCATTTTCAATTGCTTTAGTTACCCAAGGATGTTCAATTGCTTCATCATCTTCCATCCCAATTTTTTGCATCAATTTAGAAACTCGTTCTGATGCAAAAATCCGCATTAAATTATCTTGTAAAGATAGGTAAAACCTACTAGAACCTGGATCACCTTGTCGACCAGCACGACCTCGTAATTGATTATCAATCCGACGTGACTCATGTCGTTCTGTACCAATAATATGTAAGCCGCCACTATTTATCACTGAAGCATGTAATTGTTCCCATTCTTCACGTAATTTAACTACTTCTTGTTCATCTGGTTTAGTACCTAAAGCTTTAATTTTTTCCGTAACATTACCACCCAATACAATATCAGTACCACGACCAGCCATATTAGTTGCAATGGTTACTGCACCTGGTGTACCGGCTTGAATGATAATATTAGCTTCTTGTTCATGAAACCTAGCATTTAAAACTTTGTGAGTTATTTTATCTTCAATCAATAACTTAGAGAGCAATTCTGAACCTTCAATCGAAGTAGTACCAACCAATACTGGTTGTTTGCGAATTTGACAGTCTTTAACGTCTTCAATAATAGCTCTATATTTAGCTTCAACGGTTAGATAAACTAAATCACCTTTGTCATCTCTAACCATTTCTTCATTGGTAGGAATTACCACTACTTCTAAAGCATAAATCTGTTGAAATTCATAAGCTTCAGTATCGGCAGTACCAGTCATACCGGATAGCTTATTATATAATCTGAATAAATTTTGAAAGGTAATAGAAGCAAGAGTTTGATTCTCATTTTGAATTGTAACTCCTTCTTTAGCTTCCACGGCTTGATGTAAACCTTCAGACCATCTACGACCAGGCATTTGTCGACCAGTAAATTCATCAACGATAATAATTTGGTCATCTTTAACAATATAATCAACATCAATCTGAAATAGAGTATGAGCTCGTAAAGCCGCTAAAATATGATGCATCATGCTAATATTAGCAGCATCATATAAACTTTCTCCTTCTTTCAGAATTTCTTCTCGAACTAAAGACTCCTCAATATGTTGATGTCCTTCATCACTGAGAGATACTTGTTTATGTTTTTCATCAACAAAATAGTCACCTGGAACTTCTACTTCTTCATCCTTTTGAGTTTCACGCTCTTGAGGTTTTAAATCAGGAATGATGACATCAATCCGTTTGTATAAATCAGAGTTATCATCAGTAGGGCCAGAAATAATCAGCGGAGTACGGGCTTCATCAATTAAAATAGAGTCAACTTCATCGATAATAGCAAAATTTAGTTTCTTTTGAACTTTGTCTTCAGTACTAAAAGCCATGTTATCACGAAGATAATCAAAACCAAATTCATTATTAGTTCCATAGGTAATATCAGTTCCATAAGCTTCTCGTTTTTCTTCCACTGACATACCAGACAGACTAACACCTACTGTTAAACCTAGAAATTCATAAATATTTCCCATCCATTCAGCATCACGCTTGGCTAGGTAGTCATTTACTGTAATTACATGTACCCCACTGCCAGACAACGCATTTAAATATGCGGCGAGAGTAGCAACTAGTGTTTTACCTTCTCCAGTACGCATTTCTGCAATTTTGCCACTATGTAATACCATGCCTCCAATTAATTGCACATCAAAATGGCGCATATTTAGAATTCGTTTACCAGCTTCACGCACTGTAGCGAAAGCTTCTGGTAATAATTTATCTAGGTTTTCACCATCTTTAAATCGTTGACGAAATTCTATTGTTTTAGCTTTTAATTCATCATCGCTTAAAATTGATATAGTTGACTCTAAATCATTTATTTTTTTTACAGTTTTGAACATTTGTTTGACAGTGCGATCATTACGACTGCCAAATATTTTAGCAAGAGGATTTTTGAACATTTTTTTCTTTTAGGTTTTAATATTTAGGGTATAAATTAAGGACTTTTTTATAAAAATCTATAAATAATTGCTTGTTTATAATATTAATTCATAATAATGATATACATAGCCTGAATTTAATAAATAATTTATGGATTGTTTTGAGTGAAGAAGAGATTAAAACTATTGAGGAGTTTTAGGTACAGTTAAAATACTTAAATTAGCTAACACATCAACGGTCAGCTATGAACTTGTTTTTTCGATGTAATTAAATAAGCATGTTCAATAACGGTCAGCTATGAACTTGTCTTTTCGATGTAATTAAATAAGCATGTTCAATAACTAAACCAAAAAAAGTACTATTAGGCAACTTTATTAATCCATGTTCAACTTGTACTAGACCATGAATTGCTTCCAGTGAGGTATCGTCTTTATCCAAAATAATTAATCGAGAAAGCATCAACATCTCTTTATCAGAAAAGACCTTTCTAATTTTTTCTACAATATAGCTAATTGCTGCTTTTTTATCTAATCTTGCCCAATCAGAAGAAATTATTAAATCCCACTCAGTAGTATCTTCTAGAAGAAATAGTGCAAAAAACTCAAAGGAACCTTTTGACTCACATATTTCCTTTTCAATCTCTCTTAACTTTTCAACTTGTTCTTTCATAGCTGTCTTAATAGCTCCTTTGAAGCATCCAACATTTCAATGGCATCAGATTCATTTACATTACCAATTGGATTATAACGAGCTTCAGGATTCCATTGTGAAACGATAGACCATTCTGTCATATATTGTAATTTTACTATATCTTCTAAACCTGTCAGATGCAACAATACACTAAGATCGTGCATTTTAAAAGTCCCATATTTGCCAGTGGTAGGATATTCCTCCCAGTTGAGTATTTGACAAATTCTTGCTTTAAGACCAAGTTCAATAGCATACCCACACAAATATACTGAACCATCATATCTTGAAGCCTGTAACAAAACTTCTGCATCTTTGAGTCTGGCTTGGACAATTTTATCTATTTCTGTTTTTTCCATCCAATTTATCGAATTATTATTGGTTCATGGAATCCAAAATCGTAATTTTGAATTCCAAAATACATAGGTAATATTTAAATTATCAAACTTATTGAAGTTTAAAATTTAACTACCAAAACTGCACAGTTAGCATAACCGATGACCCGATCTGAAACTGAACCAAGCATAACTCTATCCAAACCAGTACGCCCATGACTTCCCATCACAATTAGATCAATATTTTTTGCTTCTGCAATTTCAATAAGAACTTCTGCTGGACGACCGCTTAACACTTCTCCTTCTACTTCAATTCTTTCTTTAGCTAAAAATGATTCTACTCGTTTAATTTCTTGTACGGCTTCTGTATAACGCTTTTCTTTTAAATCAGAATAAACTACTGAAACTACTAAAACTGAAGCATGGATATGTTTTGCAATGCTCATTGCTGCACTTGCTGCTATATCACTATAACGAGAGCCATCAACTGCCAATAAAATCTTACTACCTTGTATCATAGAAGTTCTAGGCACCACTAAAACACTACATTGAGAATGGCCAATAACTTTAGCAGTATTGCTTCCCATCATCAACCGCATAAGCCCAGTCATTCCTCTACGACCCATTACAATAACATCTACATGGTTTTGTTCAGCTTCATTGATAATTTCTTGATAAATTTCTATACCATGACGTACACTAATATCACAAGAAATCCCAGCTTTAGTAGCTTCAGTTCTAACTTGTTCTAAATGAGACAGAGTATCATCATTTTCTTTTTCAATCAGTTGTCTAGCTAAAGAAGCATGTTCTGGATTCATCATGACAACAGACATTGCTATTAATCTACCATCTGTTCTTTGAGCTAGTCTAATCGCTTCCCTAGTTGCACCAATAGTAGCTTGTGATCTATCAGTTACTAATAATATTTTTTCAAATCTGCCAGTTGGTGATAATTGGGTGATAGAAGTTGATACAATATCATCCTCATCAATTTTAGGAGACAATGCCAACTCTTCTTCCATAAATCTTTGAGCTTTATTGTATTTTATCGTACCACTAATTAAGGTATACAGAATAATAATTGTTCCAGAAATCAATGCTAAATTAAATACGTTAAAACTAACATAATTCAGGGTATTTACTGTTTCTGTCACTAACTGAATATGGCCAATATCATTAATATATATTAGCATTTTGACACTAAGGCTAAACAATATTAACGCCATCAAAAGGCCAGTAACTAGTCTAATCAGATAGTCTTTTGCATAAGTAGCTGCTATAGCACCCAAATGTACACCAAGTAATGAGCCAGCTAAAATAACCATTGCTAATCTAATATCAACAAAACCACTAGCAGCATATTGAATAGTGCCACCAACTCCAATTATGAATGCTATCAATAATTGAGTTGCTGAAGCCATTAAACCACCAGCACCTAATACATATATCATGGCTGGCACTGCTATAAAACTACCAACAGCAATATTGGCTGCAACTAAGCCAGTAAAAAAACCAATAGGGATAGTAAATAATACTGAAATTCTAGTATCTAAACTAGGAAAATACATCATAGTACCGGGAATATAGATCGAACGTACTTTTTGAGATAGTGCCGTTCTCTTGAATAATTCAGATTCTCCGGTTTCACGCATTTTTTTAGTATCACGTAAATTATAAAAACCAAGTATTGCTAGTATCAACAGAAATATTGTGGTTACATAAATATTAGAACCAGTTTCTCCAAACGTATTTCTAATATAAATTTGTAAAGAAGCACCACATAAAATCCCTATTTCAGCCGAAATTCCTATTACAATTGCTAGCCTTATATCTACTAATCCATGTCTAATTCGTCTTAAAGCACTAACAAGAGATTTAGGGAATTTGTGACACATATTGCTTGCAACAGCAATAATAGCAGGAATACCTATAATCATCATTGCGGGAGTGAAAATAAAAGCACCACTTGAGCCTATAAAACCACTGACTAAACCTCCAACTAGTCCTACAATTAACATAAATACTATATGTTGCCATTGCAACAAAGTAATTTCAGTTGGAATAATTTCGGCAGCTTCGACTAATGGACATCCTAACAAGAACATTAAAAATACAAATTGTTTTAGCATTCCGTTATCCTTCATTTTTTAACTGGTTTTGCTTTTACACCTAGCACATCCCAAAAATGATTTGCAAAAGTGCCATGTGCAAAAGAAAAAATAAAAGCGATTACAACTGGAATGATAAAATACCAACCACCTTGTTGTGACCAATTCATTATATAATCTGACCAGTAATATAATAAAAAATATAAAAATGCACTAACAATCGCTAATATAGTAGTTTGAATTACTGCATTACCTTTACCAGTTGTATTCATATCTATTTACCTTTTAAATTAAGTTCATAATTTAATACGATATTTATTTAATTTTTTTCTTACGTCTGAATCTTTTAACAGGAACTACTACACTGCCATCTGCTAACAAATCTGTCCACCAATCTGCATATTCAGTTATCTCATTTTCACCAGCTTTAGAACGTAATAGCAAAAAATCATAACCAGCACGAAATTGAGGATGTTCTAATAGCTTGATATTTTTTTTCTTAACTTTATTATGTCGGGTCAAGCGTAATTGTAACAACCAAATTTCTTGCATTGGCACAGTAATACGTCTTGGAATAGCTACTCGTTGCTGTGCATTTCTAGCTAATAATCTTTGACTAGTTTCGATTAATTTTTCTTGTAAATTAGTTCCTTTATCTGGTTTATCTGGTAATTGACACAATAATGGTGGCCACAATAGGGCTGCTAATAAAAAAGCTGGAGTAACTGGTTTATCATTACTAATCCGTTCATCTGTATCATACATGACTTGTTCAATCAGTTTTAATGCTACTGGATTTTTTAAACAAGTTGCAGTTTGAGGGAATAATTGTTGAAATAAACCATATTGACGTAACAGCTTAAATGATTCCATTGCATGACCACTAAGAAATAATTTTAACACTTCTTCAAATAGACGTGCAGGAGGAATATTAGCAAGCAGACCAGCTAACTCTGGAATTGGTGTTGCAGTTTTAGGGGCAATGGTAAATTCTAGTTTAGCTGCGAATCTAATTGCTCTCAACATACGTACTGGGTCTTCTTGATAACGTAATACTGGATCACCAATTAACCTAATTATTCCAGTTTTTAAATCCTCTATACCATTAGCATAATCAATTAACGAAAAATCGCTTATATTATAATATATAGCATTAATGGTAAAATCACGTCGACCAGCATCATCATCTATAGTACTACCATAGACATTATCACGGACAATTTGCCCATTTTCGATTCTACCTTCACCTTTACCATCAGTATGAGTAGCACGAAATGTAGCAACTTCAACAATTTCTTTGTTAAAACGCACATGAGCCAATACAAATCGACGACCAATTAAACGACAATTATTAAATGAGTTTTTAATTTGTTCTGGCAGTGCGTTAGTAACAATATCAAAATCTTTAGGGGCTCGTCCTAATAATAAATCCCGTACTCCGCCACCAACTAGAAATGCTTGATAACCAGATTTATGCAATTGGTATAAAACATTTAAAGCTGCTTGACTCATATTGTGGCGTGATAAATTATGTTCAGGACGTGGAACATAAGTTGGAGTTTTTTTAATCAAATCTTGCAAATTTAAACAACATAATTTGAGTGTAAGTTTTACACGTGAAAACACAAAGTTTGTCCTCAAAAAGGTTAGGACATAATTTTCAATCAGAGTAACATCCAATCGTTCCAATGTAAAGTGGTAAAATTTTATATATATAATTAAACTTACTAGACGAATTATATTTTAAGGCTAGTGATTGATAAACTGGAAATTTTTTATATAAAATATGGATATTGTAGAATGTTATCATATTAAAAATCTGTACCAAAGTATTACAAAATAACTATTTTATTGTTATTTATAGTTTTTGTATATAGAGCTTATCTTAATATTGATTGCATATATGTTAAAATCAATTAACACTCAATATGACTGAATATATTGACAAGAAAAATATTTAAATACAAATAATCAGCTGTATTAGATTAATAATTATTAGTAGCTATTAAAAATATATCCATGGTAATTGATTAAGAATATTTTACTGTTGACCTATATTAAATATGCAGTAGTTTATTGATAACAACTTGAGAACAATAATTAATTTTGCAACTAAAAAATGCAACCATCTAAAATAAACTTTAAGAAACTTTGGCAAATTGTAATCTCAAACAAAAATAGGATCAATTCACGAGCTCATGGTCCAGAGCATTGGACAAGAGTGGAACGTAATGGGCTTTATATATGTAATCAAAATAATGCTGATGATGAGGTAATAAGATTATTTGCCTTGTTTCATGATAGCATGAGACAACATGATGGTCGTGATCAAGAACATGGATTACGAGGAGCTGAATATGCAAAATCACTTTTGAATAAAGAATATAAATTAGCAGAAGATAAATTTGAATTATTATATTATGCATGTCAGTATCATTCTAAACATAGATCAACTGAAGATAAAACTATAGGCACATGTTGGGATTCTGATAGATTAGACCTTAGAAGAGTAGGTATGAATCCTACGGAAAAATATTTATATTCTGATGTAGCTAAAAATATTGTTAAAGAAAATAAATGGCAGGAATTAGAAAAATATACATTATATAATTCAAAAGTTATAAATTGGTGGAAAAAATTATTTAATTAAAACTTCAATTATTGGTTCACATAACTTGTCTAAATTTACATTAATTGATAATTTATATATAAAATATATTTATAAAATTCTGTCATTCCTGTGTAAACGGGAATCTAGAAATATTTGAAGTCGATTCCCATCCCCAGTTGAGGACATGCTTTCGTGGGAATGACAATTAATCAGGTTAAAATTTAATAACTATATAATTTTTATGGAATTAATATTTAATTAAATTTGTCAATTCGTAAGTCATAATAAACAATTTTACAAGTTGAAAATATATGAATCTTGAAAAAGTTATTTTTGGATTTTTCATTGTAATGGCATTAACTCTTAATTTTGGTTTTTTTATAGGTGATATAGATAATCCAGAACATCATCATGTATATGAACTTGCTATTGCCATATTTGTTAACTTTGTGGCTACTATTCTAAAATTTGGGGACAGATCCCAAGTAGGAGCAATATTATTAGCTACTAGTTTAGTAGCTGATTTACAATTATTAGCTGCAGCATCGGTTTGGGGAATTAATATAGAAATGACTCCAGCAGTTATGGCAAGCGTAGTATCTTTAGCTGGAGGGGCAATGTTAGCAAATGTTATATCAGTTTTATTATTAGTTGCTGAAACAGTATTACTACGACGTTAAAAAAATGAACACCGTCATTTTTTTAATTATGCGGAGAATGCGAATTCCGCTACTCGTATTACTCACCGTGTACACAATTGCAATTATCGGCATAACTTTAATGCCTGGCAAAGACAATGAAGGTAATCTATGGTATATGGATTTTTTTCATGCCTTCTATTTTGTATCTTACATGGGCAGCACGATTGGTTTTGGTGAAATTCCTTACGAATTTTCCAAATTACAACGTATGTGGGTAATAGTGTCAATGTATATGACTGTTATAGCTTGGATTTATGCTATTGGTGCTTTATTAGCTTTATTACAAGACGAGGCATTACGAAATACAATTATTGAAAGACATTTTGCTCGTATTGTTAGAAATATTCATGAACCGTTTTATTTAATTTGTGGCTACGGTGATACTGGTCAAGCGTTAGTAGGTGCATTGGAAGAAAAACTAATTCGTTCTGTAGTAATAGAACTTCGGCAAGAACGTATTAATGTACTTGCTATAGAAAATTATCCAGTTTATATTCCTAAATTATGTGCTGATGCTAGTAAACCAATTCATCTAGTTGAAGGTGGCTTAAAAAATCGAAATTGTGCTGGAGTTGTTGCTATAACTAATGACAATTTGGCCAATCTTCACGTTGCTATTACGGCTAAACTTTTACGACCAGAATTGACAGTAATTGGTCGAGTGGATTCTCATGAAGTAGCTGCTAATATGGATTCTTTCGGTACTAATTACTTAATTAATCCATTTGATATTTTTGCTCGAAAGTTACATACCGCCCTTCATACTCCAGATTTATTGTTATTGCATGAATGTTTGACCAATAGTTTAAATATTGAATCTTGTGAATCTTTATCACCACCACAACAAGGATTATGGGTGGTATGTGGTTATGGCAGATTTGGTAAAGCAGTCTATGAACAATTTAAAAATGTAGCAAATATGCGGGTAATTGTTATAGAAGCTACTCCAGATAGAACCGGATATCCATCCAAAGGAAAGTTTATAACTGGACGAGGCACAGAAGCACATACACTGCAACAAGCTCATATTGAACAAGCAGTTGGCATTGTGGCTGGAACTGATGATGATGTTAATAATTTATCGATTGTTATGACTGCTAAGGAATTAAATCCTAAGTTGTTTGTAGTAATTAGACAAAATCAAACTTCTAATCAAATTATATTTGAAGCAGCCAAAGCTGATATAACCATGCAACCTAGTAAAATAATTGCGAGCCATATTAGAGTATTATTGACTACTTCATCATTAGTTGATTTTATGCGAATTATTAAACGTAGTGGTAAGCAGGCTTGGATACGCAATTTATTAAAACATATAAAGAAAGATATTTTACATGATACTAAACCTAATATTTGGGAACTTACTATTAATTCTGAACAAGCTCCAACTATTTGTACAGAGTTAACTGCAAATAAATCAATATCATTAGATTGTTTATTACGCAATCCAATAAATCGAGACAATATGCTGGAATGTTTACCTTTATTATTAATTAGAGATAAGCAAAAGATTTTATTGCCAGAAAAAACTGAATCATTAGCAATTGGAGATAAAATATTATGGTGTGGTAAACATGGCGTTACTGCATGGATGGAATGGGTTTTACGTGATCCAATTGTTTTAACATATTTAAAAACTGGTAAAACTAGATCATTAATATCTAATTTTATCAAATAATTAAAATGTAATCAATTTAGGAAAAATGTCTAATTAAATTTTTTATTAGGGTAAAAATTATAATTCATTGTTATATATCTAAATTTATAACTATCATCATTGTTGATGGAAAATAATATGCATAAAGAAATACTTACATTAATTAAACAAGTAGCAAAAACCGGTGAAACTGGCCTTGATATTTCTGAATATGGTTTAACCAAACTTCCAGATGCATTATTTGAATTATCTCATCTTGAATGTTTATCAATTAACGATAATCAGCTCACAAGTTTGCCAACAGAAATTACTAAATTATCTAGACTTAAAAATTTAGATTTAAGTGACAATCAGTTATTAACTTTACCACCAGAAATTGCCAAATTATCTGAGTTGGAAACATTATATGTAGAAAATAATAATTTAGCCATGTTAGGTCCAAGCATTGTTAAGTTATCCCAGCTTCGGAGTTTAAAACTTAGCGGCAACCAACTAATTGTATTACCAGCAAAAATTTCACAATTAATGAAATTAAAAGAGCTAGATTTAAGCTATAATCGTCTTATAGCTATGCCACCAGAAATTGTAGAATTATCTCAATTACGTAGTTTAAATCTTAGTGGCAACCCATTGATTAATGTTGTATCAAATATTTTTCAAATGGCTAAATTAAAAACTCTAAATTTAAGTAATACTAAATTAACAAACTTGCCAGAAAAATTTTCTCGGTTACCTAAATTAAGAGAACTAGATTTAAGTTCTAATTTTTTAACCATGATTCCACCTGCTATTTTTGATTTGCATAAATTGCGGGAACTATATCTTAATGAAAATAAAATTGAAATTTTACCACCAGAAATATCTCAACTCAATGAGTTAGAATGGCTGGATTTTCGGGATAACAAATTAACTAGTTTACCTTTAACAATTTCTAAATTATCTAATCTTGACTGGTTGTTATTGGAAGATAATCCATTGCCAATTCCACAAAATATTTTGGAAGAAGCTGATGATCCAGAAACAATTATTGATTATTATGTAAAACATTATTCAGCTTAATAACAATGGAAAAAATCGAAGAAATAATTAAAAATATAGATAATTATGTATTAGGAGAGACTGATGAAGAGTTTCTTTGTGTTAATGAAGAAGATAATCAAATAGTTGCTGTAGCAATGCTCAAACAAGCTGAATTTCATTTAGATATTTTAAGTCAGGATTTTGATCCTGATGTGTATGATAACCAAGATTTTTTTGATGTAATTGAAGATTTAGCTCTTCTTAGTAGATATTCAAAAATTCGGATTTTATTACACAATACCAAAAAAGTCTCTCAACGTGGACACCTAATATTTCATCTTGGTAGACGCTTAGGTAGCTTGATTCAATTTCGTAGCTTAGCGGAAACACATATGCATATTTCAGATACTTTTATGTTGGTAGATGGTATCGGGATGATGCATCGTCCTCATACTGATACTTTGGCTGCTACCGTTAATTTTAAAGACAGACCAAAAACTAAAGTATTATTACAATTATTTAATGAAATTTGGGAAGATAGTGAACCTGATCCAGAATCACGACATATTTTAATATAGCAATTCTTAATTATGAATGCTTAATTCTTAATTAAATTCAAAATAAATATCAATTTATTGCTGTA
>JQIA01001103.1_pt1 | contig 14492 bp, 12 predicted proteins | sample 811431 | NCBI WGS metagenome assembly JQIA01 (sample SAMN02998118, study PRJNA258478) | marine sediment metagenome | biome: marine; feature: seafloor; material: sediment; isolation source: oil-polluted sediment collected from 3 locations (0.5 km, 0.7 km and 0.9 km)... | place: USA: Gulf of Mexico ... | reverse complement strand
ATTCTTTGGATTAAGGAAGAAACTTATGTAACTACAGCAACTAAGACTCTTGAAGATATTAACAAGAGTGGTGCTACTGTATCTGTTATTACCTCGCAAGATTTAAAAAATATGGGCGCGCGGAATTTGATGGATGCGTTAAAGCGTGTTCCTGGTTTAGGTATTAATCAATTTAATATAGGTATGCCTGCCGTAGAGGTTAGGGGTGTTAAAACAGATTTTGGAGAGAAGGTTCTATTCCTTGTTAATGGTCATCCAACAAATAACAATTTGGTTAACGGGGGAGGCACATGGTCTTATGAGAGCTTTATTGTTGATGAAATAGAACGAGTAGAGGTTGTTCGAGGTCCCGGATCTGCACTTTATGGTGCAAATGCATTTGTTGCTGTAATAAATATTATCACTAAGGATGCTTCAGATATTGATGGAACCATTGTTACCTTGGGAGGAGGGAGTTATAAAACTAAAAAACTCAATGTGCAGGTGGGTGAAAAAGTCGGTGAAATGGATTTTGCTGTAAATGTTAATGTAATGGATACCGATGGTATAAAGGGTGAGATTGAGTCAGATAGTTTAGGTTCATCGGGAAAGACGGATGATTGGAGTCGTCGTTACGACGTGGGCTTTAATTTGAATTACGGTAACACCTCATTGCAAGGGAAGTACTTAAAGCGTAACAGTGGTTCCTTTGCTGGTATTGCAAATGCACTTAATGATGGCTCTGAGCAGGAATACATAGAGTATTTTTTGGAATTAGGACACTCGCAGAGTATAACGGATGATACTAGTTTTACGGGTAAATTATATTATGACCGTTTTGAGTCAGATAATTATTGGGTGCTATTTCCAGAAAATTTTTCGCCGGGTTTCCCTGATGGTATGTTAGGACGAACGCCTGTTAAAGAGCAGCGACTGGGCGGGGAGCTTCAATTTGAGTTTGAACTTGGTGATAGCCATAAATTGTTAACAGGGTTTATGCTGGAACATCAAAGTCAGTTTGATGTATTGCACTACAATAATTTTGACCCTTTTACGGGGGCACCGACAGGCTCCTATGAAGATGTTTCAGGTAAATGGAACTGGAACAGTGATCAGAGTCGAGATATACGTGCGCTTTTTGTACAAGATATATGGGATATGCAGAAGGACCTACGACTAATTATCGGAGCCCGTTACGATGATTATAGTGATTTTGGCAACTCATTTAACCCTCGTTCCAGTCTTACGTGGGAGTTTATTCAGAATTACAATTTAGTGGTTACTTATGGTTCCGCTTTTAGAGCGCCGACATTCGGAGAACTATATAACATGAATAACCCATCAATAATCGGTAACCCTGATGTTCAGCCAGAAGAAATTGAAACCTTTGAAATCGGGGTGAATGGTAATATGACAAAACGACTAAAGTTCCGAGTTACAGGGTTTCGAAATAATATTACCGACTTGATTGCTTCAACACCGTCTGAGGACGCTGTGAATGTATCAGGTAATATTGGTGAACTTACTGTTAATGGCGTTGAAATGGAACTGGAATCAAGATTTAGAGATGGTTCAAGAGTTTCTCTTAATTATACTTACCAGTACCCTATTAACGAGCTGACAGGAGAGCGAGCATTAGATGTTCCTCTGCATAAAGCGAATGCGGCTTTTAATTATCGTCACTCGCAGTATTTCAATGGTTACCTTGGACTTTTGTATAGAAGTAGTCTCAGTAGAGCAGAAAATGATAGTCGGTCAGACGTTCCAGGTTTTATTACTCTTGACCTTGCTGTTACTTTGCAAAATTATATTGAAAACTTAGAGGTGACGGCTTCTGTATATAATCTCTCGGATGAAGAATATTTTGATCCATCACCCGCAGGAGTGATGGAATCGGATTATCCTAAACCAGGAAGAAACTTTATGCTCGAAGCGAGTTACAAGCTTTAGTTAATTATAAAGCGTGTGGTGTCGTTTATGTCAAGCATTGACTAGGGTCGGTGGCAAATTTAGCTTGCGACTTATAGTAAGTTAACCTGCTTTGAGAAAGGCCGCACCTTATCAACGACTGAAGAGAACAAATAGCAGCAAAGCTGGGGTCTATGACTGGGGCGGGAATATTCATATCTTTCAAACCTTTCGATACAGCGTCCACAACATCAACCATGCCAGTACACCCTAGAACAATGGCCTCGGCGCCATCGTCTTCAATGGCCTGCTTGCTTTGTGTAAGCAGGTGCTCAATTAGCTTTTTCTTATCAGTCAGATCTTTCACTGGCATATTGACGTTTCTTATAGAGGCTAGGTTTCCTGTTATCCCCAAGTCCCTTGCTTCAGATTCGAGCATTGAATCAACACTTGGCATCACCGTAATAATTGAGAATTTCTGAGCAATCATGCTTGCCATTAACACTGCACCATCAAAGCCGCCAAGAACCGGTATATCAACAAGTTCTCTTACAATAGAAACGCCTGGTGAGCCAAAGCAGTCTATGTATATTCCATCGTAACCACCTTTTTCTGCTTCTTGGGATAAACGAATAATGTCCGCTGTATTTAAAAATTCAGCATAGCGACTTTCAATAAAACAGGTGCCTTGCTTAACATTAATATAATCGGCAGAAAAGTCAGGGGCAAGAACTTGCTCCACTTCACGCTGTACATCACCCAAGTACTGGGTGTTGATGATTGGAATAATAACCAGTAATTTTTTATTATTTGCTGCTGAACTCATTATTTTCTCCTGCAGAATTTTATTTTAGTTATATCAAATAGTACTTAGCGTACTTGTAAAAATTGTAGGCTAATCTATAACTATTTCACGTTAGAGTACTAAATAACTCATATGGAAAAAAATAATGCGAGAATTAGACCGAAATGCAGTAGAGAAAATTGCTAAAGGTGCCTGTTTTTTAGGGAGTGGCGGTGGTGGTCCATTATCAATAACACCTACAATTATTGATAATATATTTAAAAGCACTGATAAAATTAGAGTGGTAGATATAGAAGAAGTGCCAGACACTGCCGGTATTGCTATTGCTGCCGGTATGGGGTCGCCAGAGAGGTCAACGGGGATTAGCTTTAATACTGCTCCTTCGGTTGCATTTAATGAAGTAGCTAAAAACTATGGCCCATTAGATTATGTTGCTGCAGTAGAAGTCGGTGCCGCCAATAGTGTAATTCCTATGTTAGTAGCGGCACAAAATAATATTCCTTTAGTCGATGCTAACGGGGCTGGAAGAGCTGTTCCTACGCTTTCATCAACAACATATGCCGCAACAGGTGTTTCTGCAACACCAGCAGTGTTATCAGCTGTTGGAGTGGAAGGTAATCCTGTCGTTGTTTGTCCTGACAGCAATAATATTGAGCAAGTGGAGGCGTGGGCACAAGAAGTGCTGACCACTAATCCTAATTTTACTAAATACAATTCTGGTGCAGTGGCATTATGGGCATTTAGCGGTCAAAAACTTAAAGAGGGTAAAGGTGTTAATGCTACCGCTATAGGAGGGTCCCTTGAGTTGGCTGAGAGCATTGGCAACGCACTCGAATCAATAACCCCAATAGAAAGTGTCAAAGAAGTTCTGGGGGCATCTGATAGTAAATATAGCTATCTTGGCACCGGAAAGGTTGTTGCAATCAAAGAGGAATCAGTAGGGGCTTTAGATGGAGGAATTGTTGAGGTTGAAATGGACAGTGGCATTATTGAATTGCCTTACCTTAATGAATTTTTAGGGGCTTTCAATTGGGATTCAGAAAACCCAACTTATATCTTAGGCCCTGATATGATCTGCTGTATGACGCCTGACGGGGAGCCGCTTTCAAACCCATCCATTAGCAGCAAGTTTCAAGAGAGTGGTCCATTTGAAATGGCTATATTCACAATACAAGCGGCCGCTCCTATGCGAAAAGAGCCCATGTTCAACATGTTTGCTAATCATATAAAGAGTCTTTACCCCGCATTTAGTGGCGGTTATCGCGACCAGGGGGTGTTAACAATGCAATGGGCATGGGCTGAAGACTGATATTTACTCTCCTAGAATATCATTGACTGAATCCAATGCATCTCTATTGAGTTTCATTCCGTAAACACGCACTTTTTCTTGGTTCAATGTAATACTACTGCCCGCAGGGAATTGCATTGGCGCTTGTTTCACATAGCCACCTAATACATTCTTCATTAATAGTGCCGCTTGTCTTCCTGTGGTAGGCATATCTGCTGAAATACTCAGCGCGGCACCCATTTCTATAAATAGTGAGTTATACGAAAATACAGGTATACGGTGTTCATTAGCAGATTCAAATAGCTGTTTTGCATCTCTGGTTGAGGCTAACACGGTTGGATCTGAAATGAGCCATAAGGCATCAACCGTTGAAAATAGTTCCTTAGCTCTCTCTATTAAATGATGTTGTGAAGTCACCTCTTTTGCGACTATCTTCATGGATAATTCATCAGCAGAATTGATTGCATCGTTTATTAATGCTTGATTATCTGAACCGTATAAAACACCGATTTTTTTAGTCTCAGGGAAAAAGTACTTAAACCAGGTTAATTGTGCTTCAGGGGCAACTTCGCTAGCAACACCATAATAATTTGGCTGGTTACTAAAACGACGCCAATTAAGAACAGAGCTGAAAATGACCGGCGTATCCGGGTCAATATAATCAATGGAACCCAGTGCTTTGGCTCCAATACAATATATTGCATCATAATCTTGCTCGTTCAGTAAGTCTTGTAATGTATCTACAGGGTGATTGTTTTTTTCTAAATTAAGTGTATTAATGTTGCTTCCCTTTAACGTCTCCATAAAGGCGACTTGAGCAACATGATAACGCTCTACCGAGTTATTTGTGTTCACCACAAGAATACGATTAATCGCAGGCTCATCAGTTATTTTTGTACTAGGTAGGTTGGTACATGAGACTAATAACAAACTGAATAAACAATAAAGTATTTTCATTATTTCTGTGACCTCCTGTCAGTAGCTTGTGCTGTATTGATAACCTGCCAATCATCTAGCCCCAGCATGTGCAACCCTTGTTGTCCTTTTTTGCTTTGACTCATTCGCTTTAACGCATCGATGGTTTCTGTATTTTCCGGTGGATGGATAACCACTAAACGCTTTAGAGGTAAACTTTCACCCAGTATGTTTAATTGCTGATGTTGGTTTTTGTAGAGTGTTGATAGTTTTTTGAGACTTAATTTTGTAGTTAATGCCGCATCGGCCAAATCAAACCCAACAGCCATTAAAGCGTCAATATCTTTGGGAACGATGAGAATATTAAGGTTTGAAAGGCTCTCTGGGGAGCGGTTTGGATATATGCTAGATAGTGTAGAGAGAGAGTATTCTATTGTGCCGGATGTAGCGATGGTCATTGTTTCTGGGTTAATGTTCGATCGTTTACTGACCAGTATTTTTCGGTAAGTATCACTTTTATTTTTTATGCCTCTTAAAGCGCTTACAAGGGTGTGTGTTTTATCGCCTAGTTGCCGAAAGTGCCAGCTAGACATTATGAACGTAGCTTTATGGTTATTGCTAATAAGGCCTTCAAATGTTTTTTTATTGTGAACAGGTTGAAACTGATAGTTTCCTTGTTCTTTAAGGTATTGATCAAAGGTGCTTTTTAGAACAACGCTACGGGTAGTGCTTATTTCAGGGTTATAAAAATAGATGGTGGTTACTTCTGCGCTGTATGCACATAAAGGCAGCCCTGCGAATGAGAGCAAAAGAAACACGGTAGTGAGTAAGATCCGTGGTAAAGTAGGCGCAAATATTGAACCGATTCTATACAAATGTTGTCTTCTTTTGTCTTCTTATTGCCGAACTTTAGGCTACTATTTAACTAGTTTAGGCTATTTTGACGGACGGTGAATGAATAAACCTTATATATTGTGCGTAGATGATGACAACACAATTTTAATGAGCTTGAAAGCACAATTAAAATATTGTCTGGGTACAGCATTTAATTATGAAATCGCAGAAAGCGCGGAAGAGGCGTGGGAAGTGATTGATGAGCTAATGGCGAGCGGAGAACATCTATCTGTCATTATTTCTGATTGTCTGATGCCTCAGGTTAAAGGTGATGAGTTTTTGATAAGTGTGCATGAAAAACACCCAAAAATAGTAAAATTGATGTTAACGGGTCATGCTGATGATGACGAGATGGTAGAGCGTCTTCAAGCTCGTGCAAACCTTGCTGCCTGCCTTACCAAGCCCTGGAATAAAGAAGAGCTTGTTCGCGTTATTTTAGTCGCACTGGAGAAACAGTGAGCAAACCTATAATTCTTTGCGTTGATGATGAACGTATTATTCTAAGCAGTTTAAAAAGCCAGTTATTGAACCATTTTGGAAATCTCTACCAAATTGAGCTGGCCGAAAGCGGTGAAGAAGCACTTGAAATTATTGAGGAATTCCGTGAAAACAAAATGGAACTACCGCTAGTTATTGTTGACCAAATCATGGGTGGGATGTACGGGGATGAACTACTCAGCCGCATAAAAACGCAATTACCACAAACCCATAGCATTATGCTTACAGGGCAGGCTTCTGCTGAGTCTGTGGGCGAGGCGGTTAATAAGGCGGGATTATTTCGTTATATAGCTAAGCCCTGGGAAGAAGAAGATTTATTGCTTACGGTACAAACCGCATTACAGAGTTATAACCATCAAAAAGATTTAATACGTCAGGGCGGTTATCAACGTGCACTTAATCAAACTCTTCAATTAGCACTGGCCCCAATTCCATTTGAAGAACAATTGTCTCAAGCTCTGGCGGCTATTTTATCTACCCACTGCTTTTCCGAACTTAGTAAAGGTTCAATATATGTAGTGGATATAGGTCTGCCTGCCTCGGACTCGGAAGATTTGGTATTAACCTCACAAGTTAATCAGGGTGATGTTGTCTGTTATGAAAAAGATTTTAAAGAGGCTGATAAGACCGTTCAACTGATTAACGATCGTTACTATAGAGCGCCCATTCTATTGCAAGGGCGAGTATTGGGTTTTCTTTATATTTATGTCTCGTTTTCTTATTGTGACTCTCCACAGGTTAAAACCTTTCTCTCTTCTGTTTGCCATACCTTGGCGGGGATGATTCGAGTATGTCAGTATAATTTAGCACTAGAAAAGCATAATGATCAGCTAGAACAGCAGGTGAAAAAGCGTACTGGAGAATTACATCTAGCCCTAAGAAAGCAAGAGCAGCTCAATGATATATTATTAGAGACAAATAAGAATCTAGATTACTTTGCGACAACCGATGAGCTCACGGGTTTAATGAATCGACGTTGTTTCTTTGATCAGGCTGACAAGGAAGTGTCCAGAGCACAGCGCTATGGCCGAACAACCATGTTAGTTATGTTGGATATTGATTTCTTCAAGGAGGTTAACGACAATTTTGGACATCAGGCAGGTGATATGGTGTTAAGTGAAATTGCTAAAGTGATGTCTGATAATACCCGTGAACACGATACTATTGGACGAGTGGGTGGGGAGGAGTTTGCTATTGTAATGCCCGAGACTGATATAGAAAAAGGTGAGGAGCTTTGTGAACGTATCCGTTTAGCTGTTTCAAACATGAAGGTCATGATCAATTCTGTAGGTCTATCAGTGAGTGTCAGTATAGGAGTTTCTGAGATCAAGGCTGATGAGTTAACTATTAGTGGAGCCATGATCAGAGCGGATCAGGCGCTATATGATTCCAAGCACAAAGGCCGGAATTTAATTTCACGAAATTAGGAGGCATGAGGGCGTGCGGCTAGGAGTGCGAGGGAAACTATTATTCATAATAGGGTGTATTGTATTTGCTGTGTTGAGCACACATACGTATTTGCAGCATACGATGCAACAGGCAGCGTTTGAAGGCGAACTGCAAAAACGAACAGCACTATTGAAAGAAAATCTTTATCAGCGTGCTCAATCGCAGGCTGAAACCCTCGTGAGACTAGCCGCTGAGGACATTGCCTCATACAGTCTATTTTCTCTTATCAGTAAAATTCAGCAAGCCGCTCAAGACACTCAAGAACTTGAATACATCGTTGTGTTAGATAATGAAAATAAAGTTTATGTTCACACTGCAGAACCAGAACAGCAGCAAAAATTTTATGTTGTACCTGAAACAACAAGTACCCAGCGCTCTATAGGTCGTGATAATGCAATAACCCTAAGAGGGGCACATAACGAAGAAACCTTCATGGAGTATAGAGCCTCAATTAATATTGGAGAGGGGCAGTGGGGGTATATGGTTTTGGGTTATTCCCTTGAGAAGTTAAACGAGCAAATTACTAAGTCTCAACAGGAAAGTGAAGAGAAACAAAAAAACCTGACCATTAAAACAGCTTATATAGCCACATTTGTGTTGTTCATTGCCTATGTATTGATATCTTACTTGTCACAGCGTTTAGTAGCTCCGATTATTGCCCTGAGTTCGTTTGCAAAAAATTTAGCAGAGGGTGATTTCACCAAAGCTCACGGTATTACTTCAACATCTGGTGATGAGGTAGGCAGACTTACCCGGAATTTTTCAAATATGGCACTCAAGCTTGAAGCAAGTTATAAGCAACAAGCTGATTATAATCAAACTCTTGAGAGAAAAGTAAATGAGCGAACCGAAGCGTTAAATAAAAAAAATGATGAATTAATACAGGCACTCAAAGGCTTAGAAGAAAGCCAGCAGCAGCTTATTCATTCTGAAAAAATGGCTGCACTTGGCCAGTTAATCGCAGGTATTGCCCATGAAATTAACACCCCCCTAGGCGCTATTCAGGCCTCTGTTGGTAATACCCGTAAATATTTATCTCTATTCAATGAGAGTTTACCTGATTTTCTGGCATCAAAAGGTACAGGGGAACAAGCTTTTTTATGTGCTCTGCTGGAACAAACTCATTATGAGCAAACTATGAGTACCCGAGAGGCACGCAAAGCAAGGCGTGAACTCGTGAAGGTTCTTGATGAACATAATATAGATAAAAGTGATGAGTTAGCCGATATGCTGGTGGACATGAACCTGAATGAAAATATTACCCGCCTGTTACCTTCGCTGGCACTTTCTGACGGTTTTAATATTGTTGAGCTCGCGCATAGAATAAGTGGTATTGGCCGTAATAGTGAAACAATTTGTACGGCGGTAGGGCGTGCATCAAAAGTGGTGTTTGCCCTTAAGCATTTTGCCCACCATGATAACTCGGGTAGCATGATTTCCAGCGACATTAACCAGGGAATACACACTGTACTGGTGCTTTATAAAAGTTTGCTGAAGCAGGGTTGCGAGGTTATTGAACATTTTGGTGAGTTGCCGGTTATTAATTGTTACCCCGATGAGCTTAACCAAGTGTGGACCAACCTAATCCACAACGCCTTACATGCCATGCAGAACAAAGGTATATTAACGATAGAAACTAAACTTGAAGCAAAAAATATTATAGTGAGCATTACTGATAACGGCTCAGGAATACCACTTGATGTGCAGCCTAAAATCTATGAATCATTTTTTACTACAAAGCCTGCGGGAGAAGGGAGTGGTTTAGGCTTAGGAATTTGTAAACGTATTATGGATAAGCACAGTGGCTCGATTGATTTTACCAGTGAGCCAGGAAGAACCACCTTTATGGTGAAACTTCCTATTTAAACTACAGGTCAGCGGCTATTTCCAGTTCTTTAATACCATTCTCAAGGTAGTCCAGTAGCCTTTGCATTGAAGGCAGGGTTCGACGACAAGCCGTCAAACCAAATTCAAGTTGATTTTCATAGCTCAGTAACGTGATATTTAAGGCAATGCCATCAACAGGAATTGATACAGGGTACATACCCTCAAGTTTTGCACCATTCCAATAGAGCGATTTTTTCGGCCCCGGTACGTTAGAGATTACGACGTTAAAGGCTTGTAGCTTAGGTGCCAGACCCGTAACAAGGTTGATCCCCGTTGGCGCCATTGTTAGTGCAGTATAATTTAGCGCCTCTTCCTGAGTCATTGAACTCATCCGTTTTTTCCCTCCTTCTACTGACGCCTTGATAACTTGCAGGCGATCAGACGGGTCGGCAATATGAGTACCCAGGTTTGCCAAAATCATGGCTATTTGATTGCCTCCTTCACTGTCATCGGTTCGCAGTGAAACAGGTACCATAGCTATGAGTGGCTGGTCAGGTAAGGCATGTTGGCTAATCAGGTAGTTGCGTAAAGCGCTGCCGCAAATAGCCATAACAACGTCATTGAGTGTTGCATTCATCGCCTTACAAATGCGTTTGATGCGCTCAATAGAATAAGACTGAGCGGCAAAGCGACGAGAACCGGTAATGGGCTTGTTTAGAATGCATTGCGGTGCCTGAAAAATAGAGACGGCATTAGGGTCTTCATTGGCTTGCTGTATGGCTTTATAAGCCTCACGAATGACCGTGGGTATGGTTGCAAGCTGTTTCCCCGCTGAGTTACTTAGATGAGCCAGGCTAGTAATAAGATCTGTGGGGCTAGGTGTTAATGGCACGCGCTTTGTAGGCTCCATAGCCCACATGGGAGGTAAACCTGTTTCATTAGGGTCTTCAGAAAGTGCCCGAACAGCCATACGCATAGCGGAGACACCATCAATCATAGAGTGGTGAGCTTTGTTATAAAGTGCAAACCGGCGACCCCTAACCCCTTCTATTAGATGGCTTTCCCAGAGTGGCCTTTTACGATCCATCAGGTTACTGTGTTCAGCTGATATATGCGTGAGCAGCTCTCTGATTCGCCCTGGCCGAGGCAGCGCTTCATGACGAAAATGATGTTCAAGGTCGAAGTGAGCATCTTCTTTCCAGTAATATCCTCCTAACCTTCGGGTCAGACGCTGATTAAACGGAGGTTGAGGCTGAGAATAGGCGCGAAGTGATTCTGCTAATTCAGTGACGTATTTAGGTCCGGCTCCTTCCGGAAATGAAAAAAGTTGCAAGCCACCTACATGCATGGGTTGCTGGCGTTTTTCCAACCAGAGAAACAGCTGATCTGCTGGAGTGAGCGCTTTCATTATTAATGCTTCCTTTGCTAATTATTATTGGACGTATGTGCAGTTAAATTTTGAGTGACATTGTACACCCGGGGAGCATATAAATTCGAGTGATGAATATAACAAAGACTAGATATATAATGGATCTTTTCTTTCATTGTGCATAAGACTAACTAATATGACAGCGCCCTCGGAAAATACAGTTAATGCTCCTTCTTTTTATAATAAGCTGCTAGATGCCTTGGTTGATAAAGGTTACTTTATTGCGGACGATTTTTTATCACCTGAACTAACTCGCGCATTGCGAGAAGATGTACTTAGTTTAAATCAGCAGGGAATGGCTGAGGCAGGGATCGGTCGGGGTGAGCAATTCCATTTAGATAAAAGCATCCGCTCAGATAAAACCCAGTGGCTTAATGGCTCCACCGTAGCCCAAAAACAATTTCTAAAACAGTGTGACGAACTTAGAACAGAAATTAATCGACAGTTGTTTATGGGGCTTTATGATTATGAAGCACACTATGCCGTATATGAGTCTGGCAGCTTTTATCAAAAACATCTGGATGCTTTTAAGGGGCGTTCAAACCGTGTGTTTACTAATGTTGTTTATTTAAATGATCATTGGGAAGATGGTTGGGGCGGTGAGTTAGCGGTATATGATGAAAATGATCAGTTAGTTGAAAAGGTTTTGCCTAAAGGCGGAAGGGCAATATTTTTTCTGAGTGAACGCTTTCCCCACGAAGTACTTAAAACAATGAAACAACGTCTAAGTATCGCAGGATGGTATCGGGTTAATAACAATACCGGAAGTTATATTGATCCTGCTGTGGGCGAACATATTTAGGGGGCAGTGCTTGGTATGTCTCAGTTGTAATCGCTTGTCTGCTGTAATTAACGACTGACTAAATAGAATCGCTTACCGGTCGAAAGCGAATCAAAATATCAGTTTTGTTGGGCTGCCTGGAATTAGACCAGACTAGACGTTGGCTCAGAGTTATTCGCGCTCCTTTTGATTGCTTATAAAGTACTTACTAATGAGAACAAAGTGATCTTTTTTTGAAACAGCGGATATTTGAACTTGATTAAACTTTATTCCTTCAGTCCCCTTATTCCGCACCTCGTAACCCGATAGTAATTCTAAACTAATCCACTAAATGTAACGCTTAGAACAAAAAAAGGCGCAGTTTGCGCCTTTAGATAGAGTGCCTGTCCCAGTAGTTAGTTCGAAGCCTAAAACTCGATATTTTGACTAAGCTTTAGATCTAAAAATCCAAAGTAATGCATCATTTGGTTCTTTGTAAAATTGATCATTACTAACAAATTGTTCCACGTCCATCCACCTGAAACCAGATCATCGTCTAAACTACCTTTGTTTATATTGTCACTAGGCTCTAGCTCATCATCCAAAAAGTCTCTAATGACTTTTCCATTGTTTATTACGATAAGCTGCCCATATGGTACAGCATCATTGTATCCAGCTAATACAAACTCCTCCTTTTTAGTGAACTCAAGCCATTTCTGTGATGGAAAATTTGATAACTCACCTGTCAAATCTTCGAAAATTGTCCAATTTCCAACTTCATATATAGATACGGCTAGGCCTACCCACTCTCCCTGATCATCACATGCTTTATCAACGTGCTCAGCTATAGGTAATTTGCGCGGGCTGTAAATTTCCGATAAACCTAACCATTCCTTTAGTCTGGACATTGCATCTTGTTTAGGCAAAGCGATCCTGATGTAACTAGGGTTCATATTAATCCTCTATAGAAAATAATTTCATTTACAACTGGCCTTTAATAGCTTTTATTATGCGGTTTTGAAGGTTAGTTGCTTTTGTATGGGACGGATTTTTTTCTTCCTTGTTTCATTAGTTTGAGTCATCGCTTGTCCTGTTTCACCCCCTAATCTTTGCCCATGAGGATGATACCCACGTTTTTTTTGGTAATCACAAACGCAAAATAAACTAATCTACTTAATACAAACTATTGAAAACAAAAAGCCCCAGCAGCACAAAACTATTGGGGCTCTAACTAACACTTCTCAGGTTGATATCTCATATTTAGACTAACCAAACATATATGAGTCATCAGCTCTGTATAATTATTCAATGATAAGCTTGTATTCAATATCTTGAGCCATTTTGCTATAAGCACCTTTATCTTTATCGTATTGTGCATTGAACTTAAGAATATCCTCACCCTTAGATAACGGCTTTAACATAATCCAAACCCCATCAGTTGCAGCGGGATATACTTTTGGTGCTTTAAGCTCTTTAGGTACCATACCCAATAGACCAAAACACTCAGTTGAAGCTAACCGAGCATGCGTTGGATTCGAAGAGATTAGTGCGCCCAACTCAACTTCAACTGACAACAATTTATCATTGTTTTGGGCTGCAGCCTCCTTTGCTTCATCACAAGATATAGAGCCTTTATGTAGCCCGACCTTTCTGTAAATTATAAAGCTTAGTTCCTGCTTCCGAGCAGATATAAAATAAACTTCCTACAATTATTGCGGGGAAACATGCAGGCGTGAAAAAGGCTAAAATAGAGTGATCGTTAAAAAGATTTTCCCAATACTCAAAACCTTCTCCAATCAAAAAGGCTAAATGATAGGAAAAAAAGCTTGCTACATAAGAGAGTATTAGCACTTGAATTGCACGCATCCAACTTTTTTTATCAGATGATTTTAGTACCGTCATGCCTATGAATAATAAGAGCCAAAAACATAATTGATATAAATAATAATTGTCTCGAAATATATGCTGAAATAAGCGCCCTAAAATTAATTTTTCTCCAATATAAACTGACAAAAATCCAGCAAAAAAGACAATTAAATATTTCATATTTATAATCCTGCGGCAGCTTTTAACAGCTTATTTAATCCGGATGGCGTAGAAAAAAAAGCAGGCGGTATATTTTTAAACGGTCCGACTCCACTGATTATATTCTGCATGTCTGTTGCACAAAAACCCCCTCCTGCAGTTTCTGACTCAGCACCTCTCCTAAATATTTCCGCTTCTTCTTCTGGAGTAGTAGGAAACTTGTATGTGGTAACATCTTGACCATCTTTCTTTTGATAAGCTTCATAATTTTCAAGAGTCACTTTTGGGTCTGCTAGACCCGTTTCCTCTCTCCTGTCCATCTCATAATGACCACCAGGATCCACTAAATTAGATGCATTCGGTTCACCAACAAAACCGCCAACATGTGAGCCGAATAAACCATTGTTATTTACTACAATAGTTGTTTCTAAACCATAGGGGTCAACAAATTTTAGCGGGTTCTGGTAAACATACCCATAAGTATTTAATCCACCTCGTAACCCTATTGGGTCACTCTGCAAATATCGCCCTAAACTGGGGTCGTAATCCCGATAGTAATTGTAATAATACCCCGTTTCCTCATCCGCATACTGGCCAGGAAAACGTATGGACTGACTAATCGATCCAGACTCAGCCACCTCACCAAATGGTAACTGTTCTTCAACTTTCCATACAACATTTTGGTCTTTATCCGTCAGCACCTGAGGCGTGCCCA
>JQIA01001102.1_pt1 | contig 14510 bp, 13 predicted proteins | sample 811431 | NCBI WGS metagenome assembly JQIA01 (sample SAMN02998118, study PRJNA258478) | marine sediment metagenome | biome: marine; feature: seafloor; material: sediment; isolation source: oil-polluted sediment collected from 3 locations (0.5 km, 0.7 km and 0.9 km)... | place: USA: Gulf of Mexico ... | reverse complement strand
TCAATTGATTCACCTTACTCTCGTGAAAAACGTGACTTCACTATTGAAGACACTGCGGGTTGTTCTTGTGAGCAAATTGCTGAAAAACGTGGCGCTGGTAACGTTCCAGCGGGTGCTTTAAAGCATGGTTGTAGCCTAGGATTAATGAAGAAATGGATCCGTCATGTAAAACATGATGAGCCTTTTAATGGTTAATCTTTGACGGTTAGAAAAATAAGAAACCGGCTTTTATAGCCGGTTTTTTTTATATTAGCAATAAATTCAATTTTTCATATTTTATATGCCATACCCATCCGTCATGCATTATGCTTGCTTATTCATGCGCGAGAGTCTAAACTCTTAGCTTCAGAAAGAGGAATAATTTTATGGCTAATTTACAAGTTAAGTCGATCGATGAGCAACTATATAGGTCACTTGGCAGAAGAGCGGCGTTAGAAAACAGATCAATTAGTCAAGAAGTCGTTTCTATTCTAAAAGATTATCTATCTAAACCAAGTACAAAGCACGCGAAAACAAATGAGCAATTCATGCAACTTTGTGGAAGTTGGGTTGATGACAAAACAGCGGAACAAATATCTAAAGAAATAAGAAACAATCGCTCTAGAGAAGATCGTAGAGAAATAGAACTCTAGCCTCTATTGAAAAAATGTATTTAATCGACACCGACATAATAATTTACTCTTTAAAAGGCGTAACCTCCGTAATGAAAAACTTTGAGTTACACGCTGATGCACCTAAAGCAATTTCTGTTATAAGTTATGGTGAATTAGTTTATGGCGCTCATAAATCTATGCAAGTTTCTAGCAATTTAGCCAAAGTTAACCGTATAAAAGAAATATTTCCTATTATTGAACTTTCACCATCAATTATGGATTGCTTCGGATTGTTAAAAGCTCAGTTGAGTAAAAATGGAATTACGGTTGATGATTTTGATTTGTTGATAGGCGCTACCGCTATATCCTATGGTTACACTATCGTAACCAATAATGAAAAACATTTTTCTAAAATTCCAGAGCTAACTATAGAGAACTGGAATCAATAAATTTATTTTTGAGGCATAACAACCTATTTATTTTTATCGCCGTTTTATTATATTCGCCGGATAAAACTCAAACTAAATTAGGATGAAACAGATAAACCTCTACCAATAGCGTAATATGAAAACCCTTGCTCTTTCATGTCGATCGGATCAAATAAATTTCGGCCATCAACGATTAGTTGTTCTGATATTGAGCTTTTGATCAAGTTAAAATCAGGCGCTCTAAACTGGCTCCACTCAGTACAAATCACCAGTGCATCTGCACCATTTAAAGCAGTTTCTTTTGTTCCTGTTAATAAAAGGTCATCTCGATTACCATAGATTCTTTGGCATTCTTCCATGGCTTCTGGATCAAAAGCTTGTACTTTCGCACCTTTCTTCCATAAAGACTCCATCAGAACTCGACTTGATGCTTCTCTCATATCATCTGTATTTGGCTTAAAACTTAGCCCCCATAGCGCGATCGTTTTACCATTTAAGTCACCGTTAAAATGCTTATTTAAATAACTAAACAATTTGTCTTTTTGTGCATGGTTAACTTGTTCAACCGCGTTTAATATTGAGGCTTCGTATCCATGCTGAGAGGCTGTTTTCGCTAGTGCTTGAACGTCTTTTGGAAAGCAAGATCCACCGTAACCGCAACCAGGATAAATAAACTGATAACCAATTCGAGGATCGCTACCAATTCCATGTCTTACAGCTTCAATATCAGCACCCAAAATTTCCGCCAAATTAGACATTTCATTCATAAACGAAATTTTGGTTGCGAGCATACAATTGGCTGCGTATTTTGTTAATTCAGCGCTCTTCACATCCATCACAATAATTCGATCATGGTTTCTATTAAATGGTGCATATAACTGACGCATACTCTTTTCAGTTTCACTATTATCGGTACCAATAATAATTCTGTCAGGCTTCATGCAATCACTAACAGCGGCACCTTCCTTTAAAAACTCAGGATTTGAAACTACAGAAAATGATAACTCCGATTTTCGTGACTCCAATTTTTTTCGAATCACTGCAGCAACTTTATCCCCTGTTCCCACAGGAACAGTCGATTTGTCGATAATGATTTGAGAAGAAGTCATATGCTCAGCGATAGTTTCCGCAACCGCTAAAACATATTTCAAATCTGCAGAGCCATCTTCATCAGGGGGGGTACCTACAGCGATAAACTGAAAGTCGCTTTTTTCAACAGCTGATTTAGCATCAGTCGTAAACTGCAACCGACCAGACTCATAATTTTCAATAACTAATGGTGTTAAACCAGGCTCATAAATTGGAATTTTACCTTGCTTTAAAGCTTCTACTTTTGCCTCATCTATATCGACACAAATAACATCATGTCCAACAGATGCGAGAACTGCACCTTGAACAAGTCCTACGTACCCAATTCCAAATACTGTAACTTTCATTTAAACCTCTTTGTTCATCACTGTTCTGATAAATTCTAATTTCAATTAATCAGAATAATTAGATTCGTTCTCCGCGACCAATACCAAAGTAGCGAATACCATCTTTTTTTAACAAGTTTGGTTGATATAAATTTCTACCATCAAATATAGCAGGGAAATTTAATTCAGATTTTATTAATTCAAAATCAGGAGACCAGAACTCTTTCCATTCCGTACAGATTGCTAATGCATCACAATCAATTAACGCTTCATCCCTACTTTCAGCTATCTCAATGGATTTCACGCTACTATAACGCGCTCGGACATTTCCGCTAGCGAGAGGGTCGTAAATTTTAACCGACGCTCCTTGTGCAATAAGTGAATCTATTAAGTTGATTGCTGGAGCCGAAGCAATACTAGGACTTCCTGGTTTAAAAGAAGCACCCCAAATAGAAATTTTTATGCCTTTCAATTCCGTCGCAAAAAATTTCCAAATTTTTCTAAATAAAATATCTTTTTGTTTTTCGTTAATTTCAGCAACGACATTTAACAAACCCAAATCACCCGTTCTTGTTTTTAAGGCATCTGCAACTTTTGCAAGGTTTTCAGCCAAAGCACTACCACCATAACCACAGCTGGGATAAAGATAATCATTACCTATTCGAGGATCACTTCCAATACACTCTCTAACAATTTCAATATCTACGCCTGTCCGCTCCGCTAAATCAGCCATTTCATTCATAAAACTAAGTCTTGTTGCTAGCATGGCGTTTCCGGCAAAACAAGAAAACTCTGCTTCTCTTGCGGAAACTACTTTCACAACATCTTTTGCTCGATTAAAAGGATAAAAAAGAGCCTTTAAACCTTCAATTTGATTTTTATTATCACATCCTAAAATAATATTGTCAGGGCGAGAAAAATCTGAAATAGCACGACCTTCTCTTATCAATAAAGGAACACAACAAATCGGTAAATAGTTTTGTGTATCGGTTTTATCTAAGTCTTCACTTAACTCTTTATTTATTTTTAGAGTCTCTAAATAATTTTTAACTATCTTTTCTGATTCTCCGATCTCTGTCGGCGAAAGATTTATAATCGTTCCTTTATTTTTTAACGATTCCGATAATTGTTTTTCAAAAAGTACAAAAATAGACGACAACTCGATATCCGCAACCACAATATAATCAAAAACAATCTCATCATTAATACCTTCTTGAAATTCAATTAATCGGGCTGAATTCTTTTGTTGTAAATATAATGTTTCTAACTGTGGTTCGTTAACAAATGCTTTTCTTAGTCCTGTAGCATTAAAAACAAAAACTTGATTGCCAACTGACGCAAATATAGCTGCCGCCACTTTTGATTTTAAACCTTCACCAAAAATTGCAATATTCATTATGAGTCACTCCCGTAAGATGAAGCTTTGACCAAGTTCATTAAACCATTGGTTGAAGTATCGAAACTAGTTACTTCCGCTTCTGATTTGAGTGCTACCAGCGCATCTTCTGCCATTTCTTTACCCAACTCAACACCCCATTGGTCAAACGGATTAATGTTCCAAATCGTCGCCATTACAAATACTTTATGCTCATATAATGCGATTAATTTTCCAAGCGTATTTGGTGTTAATTTTTCAATCAATATTGTCGTTGAAGGCTGATCACCTGGATAATACCGATGCGCCAAATCGATCGTCTTTTTATCGGTAATTTTTGGTCTTTCTGTTTGACTACCTAACATTAACGCTCGGGATTGAGCAAAACAATTCGCTAGGGTTAATTTATGTTGCTCATGTAACGAGGCTTGATGCTTTTCAAAGTCATCAGAAAACCGCTGAATCGGTGCAATAAAATCACAAGCAACTTTCCGAGTTCCTTGGTGTAATAATTGATAAAAAGCATGCTGTGCATTAGGCCCAACTTCTCCCCATAATACGGGGCAAGATTCATAATCTAACTTATTACCGGCTAATGTTACAGACTTACCATTACTTTCCATTTCTAACTGAGTTAAATAACTAGGAAAAAATTTAAGTCGAGCATCGTAAGGTAATATTGCTTGAGCTTTTATTTTTAAAAAATTGCTATTCCAAACACCAACCAAACCTAACAAAACGGGTAAATTAGTCTCTAAATCACATGAATAAAAATGTTCATCTAGTTCGTGAGCACCTTTTAATAATTCTAAAAAACCATCCATTCCAATTTTTAGAGCAATTGTTAGTCCAACGGTAGACCACAAAGAAAAACGGCCTCCAACCCAATCCCATAACTTTAAACGACTGTCTTTAGCTATTCCCCACTGATCCATCTTTTGTTCATTAGTAGAAATACCTATAAAATGTTGTTTGCTTACAATCAATTCATCATTACAAAAACTTAGTAACCAGTCTTTTGCTGACGATGCATTTGCTAATGTATCAATCGTTCCAAATGACTTAGAAACAATAATAAAAAGTGTTGTTTCAGGATTAAGCTCGCTAAATAAATGAGACACTTGCGAGCCATCCATTGTCGATGCAAAGTGAACTTTAATAGGGTTTTTAGGCTTTATTTTATACTCATCCAAAGCTTCACAAACTAAAAGAGGACCGAGATCTGAGCCGCCAACTCCGATATTAACCACATCAGTAATTGGCTTACCGCTATATCCTCGCCATTGACCTAAAGTTAATTTAGTGACCATCGTTGACATATTATCTAGTTGTTGTTTAACCGACGAATGAATATCAATACCATCCAGAATTAAAGTATTTTTATCATCAAATAAATTGCCTCTCAATGCAGTATGCAATGCTGATCTTTTTTCGGTTGTATTAACAACTTCACCAGAAACTAATGCATTGATTGCATCAGTTAAATTCATTTTATTTGCTAATTCAATTAACAGCTTAAATGATTTTTTATCTAATTTTTGTTTTGAAAAATCAATGCTTAGCTGATCAAAATTAAAACAAAGATCTTTAAATCTTTGTTTATCTTGAAACAAATCACTAATTTTCTTATCAGCAATATCGGAGTTAAAATGCTCCTGAAGGGACTTCCATTCTAATGTTTCGGTGATAGACCGCTGAATTCTAGACATAAGGACAACTATTTGATTTTATTATTTGAAGTAGAGCTTGAACTAAAACTTGATTCATTAAGCAAACCGCTAATGAACGATTTAAAAGCTTTGCCTTGTGATTCATGGCGAATACCATACTCAACAAAAGCTTTCATATAACCCAATTTAGATCCACAATCGTGTGACTTACCCGTCATATTAAAAGCTTCAACTGTTTCTAAACTCATTAAATCATCAATTGCATCGGTTAACTGAATTTCTCCGCCAGCTCCGGGTTTCGTCTCGTCTAACAATTTCCATATATTTTGAGACAACACATAGCGCCCAACTACCGCTAAGTTAGAAGGAGCATCTTCAAGTTTCGGTTTTTCTACTACTCGACTCATTTTCGCCGATTCACCCGGTAAAATATCGGCTCCATCGCAATCAACTACACCATAACTTGAAACTAATGAATCAGGCACTGGTTCTACCATAATTTGACTCGCGCCAGTATTTTCAAACCGCTTTATCATCGCAGATAAATTGTCTTTACTTAAATCACATGCTTGGTTGTCAATGAGTACATCAGGTAAAATGACCACAAAAGGATTATCTCCAACAATAGGTCTAGCTTTAGCAACCGCATGACCCAATCCTTTCGCTTCACCTTGTCTAACAGGAAGAATAGTTACATGATCCGGCCGAGTTCGCTTAACCGCTTCGAGCAAGTCTTGCTTTCTTTTATTTTCTAAACTGGTTTCCAATTCAAAGGTTTTATCAAAGTGATTTTCAATTGCAGCTTTTGATGAATGAGTCACCAGTACAATCTCTGTGATTCCAGCAGCAACACACTCTTCAACAATATATTGAATAAGAGGCTTATCAACAATCGGAAGCATTTCCTTAGGTATCGCTTTGCTCGCTGGGAGCATTCTAGTACCAAAACCTGCGACAGGAATAACTGCCTTGGTAATTTTTGAATTTAATGTATTTTTTGACAAAAGAATTCTTCCTTGCGAGTTTATTATTACTAATGAATATTTTTATATTGGGAATTATCCCTGCTCAGGCACCAAAGTCAACCACCCTTTAACCGACATTTGCACCTATTTATCTGAATCAGAGAGCTATGTCCTTATTTTAGTCTAAAATCTATGATATAAATTGAATATTAAGCACGTTTTTGGATAACTCTATGAAAAAATTACACTTTATTGCTCTTTCAATAATAGGTTTAGTTAGCACTCCTCTTATTGCTGATGAATTTACAGCATGTAAATCTAACCTAACCAAACAAATGAAACGGTTCGAGAAAATAAAGTTTTCGGTACCTAGAAAGATACCTACCGGTAACTTAAGAGAATATGCTCTACAAATGGAAATTCTATGCCCTTGGCAGGTGGAAATTGACTTAAATAGCGATAAAAAAACTGATTGGGTTGGTATCATTTATAGGCAAGACAAATACGAGTTAATCGCCTATATTTCTTCAGATAAAAAACATGAAGTTCAAGTGCTTCATAGCTACAATTTTTTTCCCGAGCAAACTTATCTAAAGCTCACACGAAAAAAAGCCGAACAACAAAAAAATCGTTCTCGTAGAAACTTCATATATGATGTTGCTGAAATAACTTTAAATGATTCCAGCAGAGTATATTCTTTAGATAACAATAAATTCAAAGTTATACGTCAGTACCAAGATGTAACAATACTTAATAATCAATCAAATGACGATTTTATTGACGAAGAAAATATAGATTAAAACGTTCCTAGCAGGAGTTCCCACCCTCTGGCCAACAATCATGGTCGACACCATCACCGTCTGTCCAGGTTCGAACGCCTGCATTTGTAATACTTAGTGCACCATCTTGGCCTGCTAGAACACCTACTGGCGTTGCTGTAATCGTATAAGATGATACATCATCAACTACGGATAATTGATAATAAGCCGTACCACCATCAACGGGAACTTGATCCGCAAAAACTTCATCTATATCACCGGTCGCATTATTATTGTCCGTGTCATAGCTATAAGTGTTTCCTCTAAAGCGTTCCATAGCTTGAGACGCTAAATTTAACGCAGCCATCCCATCCGAGCGTTTAGCCCGAACGGTGTATTGGGTATAAGATGGATAAGCTATCGAGGCCAAAATCCCAATAATTGCCATCACAACCATTAACTCGATCAGGGTAAATCCTTTTACTTTTATTACCGTAGATTGCATCATTTTATTCACCAAATTGTCGTTATTACTTTAATTTTTTCTCCAACGAATCCCCATTATGCCGTCTGGCGTGGGTGGAAGCAAATGACCTAAATCACACTGTGTACCGATACACATACCAATATCATCACCTATAATAATCATTGGAGGTGGGGGAGGTCCAGGGATATCTATATCAAAAATTCTATCACTTTCATCAAATCCATCACCTAAATTATCTCTATAGGGACTACCATCAGTAATTTTCACAGCGTAAAGTCTACCATTGCCAGTTACCGCTTCACAAACATTACTGCCACTACCTGGCGGGTAATAGGTTGTGAAAATAACCGCATTGTTAAAGGTAACCGATCGCTCAATGACTTTCTCACCATCTATATCAAAGGTTAAGTACCAACCTTTTGCGCCTTGATTTATCATTGCCTCGGATGCGTCGGATATACCATCGTTATCAAGATCTCCAACTAAAAGGGTAATATCAGTTAGGTTATCTCTAGTAACATGCATATCAAAAGTAGCGGATAAGCCTCCTTTATCTTTTATCATATAAAAGTTATCGTCTATATTCTTATCTAAAGGATGTGCTCTATAACCAGAGCCTATCGAAATGCTAATAAACGTTTCCTGTGTTGTTCTGATAAGTGCTGTGTCAGGCTTATAATAAAACCGTCTGTTATTTGTTACATCCGCAGCGGTTTGCAGTGATGCAATTTTTCCACCGGTTATTAATTGAGTATCGTTATCTACGTCAAAACGAAAGATTTGAGCCTTAGTATCAGCGACATAAAACACATCAATTAACCCATCTGCGGTTAAATCAAGTGCACTGACTTCACCAACAACACCATTCATATCACTTATTGAGCCTGCTGGAGATGCGGCCTGAATTGCCGTTACACCTCTAGAATCCCAAATATGATCGCCCGATACCGCATCAACTATGTAGACCAAATTCCCAACATCGTCAGTGTTAGCAGATGTTCCTGCGGTATCTTGATCATCATCATAGCCTCCACCAAACAACATAACCAATCTATTTTCAGTGCCTCCTATATTCATTTTTTTAATAATAGGCGTAGACCATGTTTGACCAAGACTACCAAAACCAGCTTTTCCAGGGTGAATGCGCTCACTAAACAATAAACTTGGCAATGTAGGATCACTAATATCTAAAGCATAATAACTAGATCCACCTCTTCTCATACCGACATACAAGTAAACCTTTTCACCTTCACTAATATCAACAACTCCGTTGTTATTATCGTCCGAAATGTAAGTTGTAATGCTACCGTCTAAACCATATCCGTGAGGAACGGCACTGGCTTTTTGTAGATCCGATAACCGAGATAATAACTCTTTCGGAATGAAAGACCATAAATCAGCTCCTGTTTCTGAGTCAATTGCATGTAAAAAACCATGGTTAGTACCCACATATACTTTGGTCTCAAAAATTGGTGAATCAACTGTACCTGTATTATAAATGACTAAATTAGGTTGTGAATGAAGTGGATCGCCAATGACGTTATGAGCTTGCACTGCAGGTAGAGCATTTACGTCTAGCCCTTGAGTCCAATTTAAAATATCCGTTCTATCGGCGGCATCAATCGCACCTAACATCACCTCAGTAACAGACGGATTTGAATCCCTAACCGCATTTACACCCGACGTTAAACTACTTCCTGAAATATTTGAGTATACGATGCTACCATAATTTCTTTCTCCAGCTATTCCGCCAGTAACCACACTTTTTCCATCAACAGTATCAGACCACCAACTTTGAGCACCTTCTGTAAACTCACCACTAACACCTACCGCAGGTTGCAAATTATAATCCACGATTTGATTACCATCTAACTTATAGCGTTTCATATTGCCTGGCCATATATTTCCAGCCGCAGGTGCAAATAATGAAAAGTAAAGTTCATCATTATGAGTTACACGATTAAATTGATTAACTGAGACACCAGCCGATACAAAGGTTGTATTAACACTAGCAATATCCGTCACAATACTATTAATCGCATCGATTAAACCATCTTTATTATCTGCAGTGTAATATGACCCTCCACCTTCACTTGCCATATCTCTCAACAATGGAAAATCTATTTCAAAACCAATTGTATGAGTTGTTACTGTTTGGCTACCTGTTAAGTTTGGGTTTTGATCATTATTATGCAAATAACCCGCTATTTTCTTAGCACAATCACTACCATAACTTGAAGAACTACAAGTTTGCCCTGACCAATCATTATAAATATCGTTAGTGGCACTGTGGTGACTACTAGGATATCCATCAGTTAAAAAGACAATATGGCTTGTTTGACAAGAGTCTGTAATAGGAGAAATGTAATTAGGATTTCCTGTTATTTTTTCAGCGGCACAAACAGCAGCGTGATAATTATCAGTAGTACACCCTATAGGTGTAACTAAGGTTCCCGTAGCATCAAACGAATCAACATGACTAGTCACATTACGTCTCACATTATCTCGGTCAATACCGTAATATACTTTATCGCCTTTAAAATAACGCCCTGCTTCTGCCATGGTATCACTGATAGGCGTCCATGCATCCGCAGGAAAATCAGCAACAGCAGCCTTCATTTCTTCTCTTTTTGTAATAATTCCAGGTTCGTAAGTACCTGAATAAGCAATGGTCAATATGGGTGCTCTGGAATGCGAATTATTATAACTCCTAGCACTATGATAACCACTCACTCCTTCTAAATAGAACGACATGGTATTACCAATATTCCAACCTCCAAGGTTAACAATGCTTTGAACAATACTGGAAATATCACTGGTATTAACTGGGACATTTCTAACCCATGGATTGAGTTGCCAATTGACGGGACCCAAAGTAGCCGCAGCAAATAAAGTGGATGCATTTGTTGGATTAGGATTAGCAATATTAACCCCTTTAATATCCATTTCACCGTTAGCCCATTCGTTACGAATTGGCGTGAATGTAATATACGCATCGGTAATAGTTGCTCCAATAGGAATGTTGATATTAGTAAAGCTAATACCAAAGCCATCATTTCTACTATTACTACCACGTCCGCTTCGATAGTAAACATCAAGATCTCCGCTATGGTAAGCATAACTCCCACCCGATGATCGCTCCCAATCATGTGAATTAGTATTAACTCTAGAAGATAACTCTACCGCTGTACACCCACTGGCTCCACCAGGTAACGTATTATCAAACTTAACTTTTAATTTAGGTGATGGATAAAAATTATTGCTATCACTATCTGCAAAACTACCTTCTGCAGTATATGCTGAACGCAATGCATCGCCATCAATAAAGAAAGTCATTGCATTTCCGCCACACCAGCCTACTTGATCAACGACCTCCTGAACAACCGTTGACAAATCAGGGCTGGCATAAGGTTCGCCATTAGTCCAGGCGCCTGGAATCCAACTAACTAGGTTGCTCGTCGCGTTGGCTTTTCGGGTAGAGATTGAAAAAACACTTGTATCTAAAACTGCCGAATCATCGACTAATTCTGCATCAACTTTTAATGTTGCAACGTCACTAGTATCACCATTTGCAGTAAAAACCAAGTTTGCAGAAGTAATCGTCGCACCTTGTGGGATCAACAAGGTATCAAATCGTACAGCCGTGACATTATTAGTATCACCCAAGCTTAAAAACTCTGCATCTAGTGTGACCGTTCCGATTGCATCCACCTCTGCACCATCATTAATACCATCAGAAACCAGAGCACTAATCGAAGGATCTGCAGGCTCATCTATAAACGTAACGGGAAAAACTACAGGACCTCCTTCTGCTGAATTAGCGCCAGAAGTATCACCACGGTTAAATCTCATTAACCCAACATTAACATTAGTAATATCGGTTAATACTTCATCCATAACTTCTTTCACAACTTCAATTCTTGATTGTGCTGGGTTAGTTCCCGCTACTGTATTAGTCATACTCCCAGACGTATCAATAATAAACATAACATTAGGTATTATGTTTGCGGTATCTTCCTCTGGAGCAAAAAATATCTCGGTGTCATCACCAAAAACTGCCTGCATAGAAAAAAGCATATAGAAAAACAAAACTAAAAACGATTTTTTAAATATTAATGAAAAATTCATAACGATCACCTCAAACATTTTCTGAACGACAAACTACTAAGCTTAAATTTTTTACTTTCAAAAAAATAAAAAAACTAACCACTGCAAGCAGTTACCTCATACACCCAAAAATTATTAGTTACACTTTGGTTACCTACATTCCCGGTACCATCAACCCTAATGATACGACAGCCAATTTGACCGCTCGAATTACCACCTAAGCTAAATCCTGCACACATAACAACATTGCAATCATCAATAACCGTCGCTGTAGCTCTAGCTTCAATTGAATTACCTGAATCTAACCACAACGCTCCGCAATCACCTCTAACGCCTAGAGAGTCATAACAAAAAGGGCCTAATACTCCTGCAGTTCTAATCTGATAAAGAATATGATTAGGATCATTAATTCGATCGCCGGAATTAGCTTCTGAAGCAAAGCCACCTAATGCACTTTCTGCTGCATTGAAGGCTAAATTTTGAATGTGAACATTACCAGCCATCCTTTCTTGCATTTGACTTCTTTGAGAAGCTGCCAACCCTATAACCGTTAACGCTACGAGCATAATCAGAGACACAAATAATGCTGCACCTTGTTGCCTATTCAATTGCTTCATATCTTTATAGTTGGATGCTTTCATCGGAAACTCCATAAATTAGTGATTTCTATAAACAATCAATTGATGATTGTGGATTACCGGCAGTTGCCAGAACTGCATTTGGCATAAATACTGTCTGTTGAAACATTCTTCTGATTAATCGGTCATCATTATTTACAATGGTGTCCATTACCTGAAAAGTGCTTACTGTATTTTCTGGCAACACATTATCATCACTCTCTAACAAAACGGCAATGCGAACAGATATCACTTGACTATCTAAACCAGAAGCAACGACATCGGTTGCATTAAGATACCTTGCTACCTGTCCGGACGGACATCCTGATGCAGACATTGTATCTACACCATACAGAACTTGAAAATCAGCTACATTTGCAATTAGGGGTTGAGCAACAGCACCGGGGGCATTACCTCGACAAGCCAACTCATTATTGCCCGTAATCAAAAAAGTATTAATGATTTGCCCGGAAGCAACAACACTACCGTTGCAGTCTACATTTGCGATACCATCAACATTCATATTATATTGAATAGCAACAGTATCAGTCGCCGCGTCGACGGATTGAGCAAAATCAATCGCCTGAGGGATATCTAAATAATCGGGCGTCCAGCTAGCTCTCTGAATTTGCTCTTTCATATACATCAGAGTCAAACGGCCATCTTCCTGTATAATCGCCAAATCATCTTGTACTCTATAATTTTGACTACTACCCAAAAATAATTGAATAACACCCATAATTAGGAATAACCCTAATGTACCTGCAATCATAAATTCTATAATTGTAAAACCGGCATTGCGAACAAAGCTTTTACCCATACGATTAAAATGGCTCATGGTACTAACTCCATTAATATACAATTACGATCATTGTTAAGAGTAATAAGAGCACAGGAGGAATTTACATTGCCTATTTCACCTAAATCTTGTCTTGCGGCAGTTGATGCCCAATCAATAACAATGCTCATCCGGTTACCAGTGTTAACCACTCTAACTTCTGGATCAGGCAAAGTTTGCTCCGCAGTCCAACAAATGTCTTGTAAATCAAATGTCGCTAAAGTCTGCATATCACAATCGACTGGAATTCCGCCATCACTTCGACAGTTAATCGGTAGGTTAGGACATACAACAGGATCAGCATTTAACAAATAGGCATCTAAATAATCAGCATAAGGAATATTAGTTCTACCATTTGATGTTGGAATCATAGTCACGACTTTAGATGAACGCATTCTAGTCGCTAGCTCTTCGGCTAAAGACGTTGCTTGAGATGTATAAAAACCTTCAAGATTACTACTAACGCCAGAGATTTGTAATGCCGCAACGCCCAATAAACCAATGCCTAAAATTAATGTTGTTACCAATATCTCGATTAACGAAACACCTTTTTGGTATTTTACCTTCGCAAAATTTAGCACGTAGCACTCTCCGCTCTTGAAACACTTCCGCCGGTGCTAATTGTAATATCAGTTCCATTACCTTCAGAGTCACATACGTGAATGTCTCCTACAACATTATCAGCAAAATCTCTAAATCCTGTGGAAGTATAGGTAATGGTATTAACTGCAGCATCCGCCACAATCGTAATATCCTTATTTGAAGGCGTAAATTGCTTTAAAACTACTCCAACATCTGCTCCCGTTGCTATAACTAATTGAAAGCCATCGACAATTTCTTCAACTCTAACAGACTCCCCAAGTCTAACCGCTTCTGAACGCGCCAAGTTAAGTGCACCAATCACTAGGTTAGTATTTGAGGTCAATCGAGAACTTTCGACGAAACTATTAAAAGCCGGTACCGCCATAGTGGCAAGAATGAAAGCAATCGTCATTGTAATAATCATTTCTAATAAGGTAAAAGCATTCAACTTTTGATGCTTTAGCTGACTGCTTTTTTTATAGGTTTTTTTATTGCTTGTGTTTGGCATTATTTGCTCTTTATTTTTAGAAAAATAGCACAACAAATGTGCTCTCAATAAAATTATTTCTATGATGGACTATGGTCGGTTATTCGGGAATTAGCAATCAACAACCGATAACAGTTTAAGATTGTTAGATAAGTGGATTGTTTTTGCAGAAAAATGTGAAACAAGCC
>JQIA01001101.1_pt1 | contig 14513 bp, 11 predicted proteins | sample 811431 | NCBI WGS metagenome assembly JQIA01 (sample SAMN02998118, study PRJNA258478) | marine sediment metagenome | biome: marine; feature: seafloor; material: sediment; isolation source: oil-polluted sediment collected from 3 locations (0.5 km, 0.7 km and 0.9 km)... | place: USA: Gulf of Mexico ... | reverse complement strand
AGAGTGGCACAACGCGCCTCCCAAATCGACCAGGCTTTGGCAGCACGAATACGTTCCAGCTCATTGTCCCCGGTTAAACGGCGATAGTAGGCGCTGAGCATATCGCTTCGCTCGCTCACCGGGATTGGCGCGATAAAATCCTGCCAGTAATCGGGAAAGATAGAACTGGCGCCCTGCTGATAAAACCAGTGAACATCCTCATCCCGGCAGAGAAAGATGCCCCGCAAGATCATACCCAGCACTTTCTCCGGGTGGGCCTGGGCATAAATCAAACTCAGTGTCGAACCCCAGGAGCCACCAAATAGCATCCAGCGTTGGATGCCCAGATGTTCTCGAATAAGCTCCATATCCGCCACCAGGGCCTGAGTAGTGTTTTTCTCGAGACTGGCATGGGGTGTCGAGCGCCCACTACCACGCTGGTCGAAGAGCACAATGCGATACACCTCGGGGTCAAAAAAACAGCGGTCCAGCACTGAGCAACCCGCCCCTGGCCCACCGTGAATAAAAACTACCGGCAAGCCATCCGGATTACCGCACTCCTCAACATAGACGGTATGACCATCACCCACGTCGAACTCTTCAGTTTTGTAGGGCTTGATCGCCGGATACAAAGAACGCATTTTTCTAACTCCCCTTGACTCGATAATCGCTATCGAATTACAACTCTTGTAAAAACCGTTTAAATAAACATCTCAAAATATGGCAGTATGACTTTCATTGTAATCAATGAGGGGGCCTTTATGGCCAATAAAAAAAATGTGTCTCCTGCACAAAGCCCCACGCGCTGCGACTGGGCGAACGGCGATACCCTTTACGAACAGTACCATGATGAAGAATGGGGCGTCCCCTGCTACGATGACCATAAATTATTCGAATTTCTTATTCTCGAAGCGGCACAGGCGGGTCTATCGTGGATTACTATTTTGCGTAAGCGAGAAAATTACCGGCGCGCCTTCGCCGACTTTAATGCTGAAAAAGTCGCACGCTTTAATCGCCGTAGTGTCGAACGCCTGATGAACGATGCAGGCATTGTCCGCAATCGCCTGAAAATAGAAGCGGCCATCTCCAACGCTAAACTCTTTCTCGACCTACAGGACAGCCACGGCAGCTTTAGCAATTATCTATGGGGTTTTATCGAGGGCCAGCCGGTTCAAAATCACTGGAAAGATCTATCCGCATGTCCGGCCACCACACCATTGTCGGACACCATTAGCAAAGATATGAAAAAAAGAGGCTTTCGCTTTTTCGGCTCCACCATTTGCTATGCACATATGCAGGCGATGGGAATGGTTAACGACCATACAACAAACTGCTTTCGTCACGCGCAGTGTCGAGATTACCGCTAGGGCTTTATCGACACCTCACCGCTATTTATTATTTTTCTAATTACCTGTTTTCTATTTTTCCGGGCACCCAGTCAGCGTCACCAAAACCCGATTTAATTAAAACGTAATCATGGCCAAGGCTAAACAACGCGGTAGCCGTTAGGGTGAGTAAAAAGCGGATTTCGTGGGCTGAGGAATAATACCTCTCGGGCCAGGGGTACAGATCCCCATAAAAGATCACTCCCGTAGCCAGCAACATGGCGGCGAATACAAGCACCCCTACTCGAGGACCCACTATATAGAGCATGCCCGGGGTCAAGGCTATACACCAGTACAGGCCTGTCTGCTCCACTCCTCCGTGCAAGACCAGAAAGAAAAACAGGATCAGGATGGGCACGGAAAAATACCACTTAGCATAAGTTTTATAGCCTGCCACAATGGCTACGATTAAACCCATGCAAGATACTGCGGAGCAGCTAAATAGCACACCGGCGTAAATCAAATCACCCCGCAGCAGACCGGCCAAACCCATAACAAAGCTGAATACGGCGAACAGGAGCAAACCCCAGGTCATGATCCTGGAGGAACGCCATAGTTTTAGTTGGGGGTCAAAATAAAAATCGTATATAGCATCTGTCCCCACGGGGACAGGGGAGGCCTGGGAGGCTCTCTCTTGTGACAGGCCCTCTGCTGGAGCAGGGTTGGTGGCAGAGGGGTGTTCTTTAGATGCCGAGTCCATTATCTCGCTTGCCATGATTCCATCCTTCGCCGATAAAGCGAGTCCATAGATCTTAAAGTCATAGACCTTAAAACGTTCAATATCCGTATTTCAATTTTTAACAGAGCCCTCGCTCTATTAATCATCGTTGACCTGGTGAACTCGCCCCTAAAGCGGCTCACTTCAAACGACTATAGTAAACATAAAAACAAATGCAAAAAATACTAGACCAATGGTTCAATAAAGGCCTTGCGCGGTTATGTTCCGGCGCTTTTGCCTCTTTTACGCGCGTTTTCCGTCAATAATTTCTTGCGAATACGAATATGGTGGGGCGTAACCTCAACCAGTTCGTCATCCTCAATAAATTCCAGCGCCTGCTCAAGGGTATAAACAATTGGCGGCACCAGGGTTAAGGCTTCGTCGGTACCCGAAGCCCGAACATTCGTTAACTGCTTGCCTTTGGTAGGGTTCACGGCGAGATCGTTACCCCGGGAATGGATACCAATAATCTGGCCTTCGTACACGTCCTGAGCGTGGCCCAGGAACAAACGACCACGCTCCTGCAGATTAAACAGTGAGTAACCCAGGGTCTTGCCTTTCACCATCGACACCAGCACACCATTTTGGCGGGATTGCACTTCACCCTGCTTCACTTCACCGTAGTGATCAAAAACGCTGGTCATAATGCCCGAACCAGAGGTCATGGTCAGAAAACTGCCTCGAAAACCAATCAAGCCACGGGAAGGAATCAAAAACTCGAGCTTAATACGCCCCTTGCCATCGGGCTCCATATTGCTCAACTCGCCTTTACGCAGACCCAGCTCTTCCATCACTGCACCCTGATGCTGCTCTTCAACATCAATCACCACCTGCTCGAAGGGTTCCTGAATTACGCCATCGATTTCGCGCTGAATGACCTCGGGCCGCGATACACCCACCTCGAAACCTTCACGGCGCATGGTTTCAATCAACACCGACAGGTGCAATTCACCACGACCGGAAACACGAAACTTGTCGGGACTACCACCATCTTCAACACGTAAAGCCACGTTGTGAATAAGCTCTTGCTCGAGGCGCTCTTTGATATTTCGCGAGGTGACATATTTTCCATCGAGCCCAGAAAAGGGAGAGTCATTCACCAGGAACATCATACTCACGGTCGGCTCATCAACCGAAAGCGGCGTCATCGCCTCTACGTTATCCGGGTCACACAAAGTGTCGGATATGCCCAGGCCATCAATGCCATTGATAGCGACAATGTCGCCGGCATCTGACATATCGGTTTCGACACGATCCAGGCCCATATAGCCTTTTACATTCAGCACCTTGGCCTTGCGTTCTTTACCTGCGTGATCGACTACCACCACGGCCTGATTGGGGCGCAAAGCACCTCGGGTAATACGACCAACACCAATAACGCCGACATAGCTGTCGTAATCGAGGGCTGATATTTGCATTTGAAACGGGCCGTCCCGATCCACCACCGGGGCGGGAACTTTATCGACCACCATCTCGAAAAGAGGCTCCATATCGTCCGCCAGCTCTTCGACTTCAAAACCCGCAACGCCATTTAATGCCGAGGCGTAAATAACAGGAAAATCCAGTTGCTCGTCCGTCGCACCCAGGCGATCAAACAATTCAAACACCTGATCGAGTACCCAGTGAGGCCGCGCGCCTGGGCGGTCTACCTTGTTGATCACCACGATGGGTTTCAGTCCCTGCTCAAAGGCTTTCGACGTCACAAAACGAGTTTGGGGCATCGGGCCATCCACTGCATCAACCAACAACAGCACAGAATCCACCATCGACAGTACGCGCTCCACTTCACCACCAAAATCGGCGTGCCCTGGGGTGTCGACGATATTAATATGGTAGTCGTTCCATTTAATCGCGGTATTCTTTGCCAGGATAGTAATTCCGCGTTCCCGCTCCTGGTCGTTTGAATCCATAACGCGTTCAGCATTTTGATCTTTGCGATCCAGGGTGCCGGACTGTTGCAACAGTTTGTCTACCAGCGTGGTTTTACCGTGGTCAACATGGGCTATGATCGCAATGTTGCGAAGTTTTTCGACATCAGACATGGGAAGTGTTTACTGTGGGTAAATTAAGGGCGCGCATTATACTGGGGATGCGGCTCCAAGGGAATGCGCTTCGCTCAGGGTCGATACACCCCTACGTGAGAAAAGCCACGCTCGACCAGTAATTCGGCGTGCAGGCGACTCATTACGCCCTTCTCACAATAAAGTAGGTAGGGCGTTTCCGGAGCCACGCCATCAAAAAAGTTTTGCACCTGGTAAAACGGAGACGTCTCAACCGTCACCGTACCTGCGCTCAGCGCCCGGCGAGCACTCTCATCGGGGTGGCGAATGTCAAGAATGGTCACCCCCGGCTGAGGCGCTGAAAAAACCTCAACCTCAACCCGGCCCAGGTCACTTTCCATGACGGCATCAATATTCTCTTCCCGACGTGCCGCGACAGCCCGCTCCAGTACCGCAAAATCGAACTTGCCCTCCTCGGCTTCAATCCGTGCTTTCTTTGCCTGAGTGGTGGGTTTTACCGAAATCACGCCACAGTATTCCGGCATATTGGCGGCGAATTCCTCAGTGCCAATCTCGCGCGCAATGTTAATAATTTCGTTTTTATCCATCACCGCAAGAGGTCGTAGGGTCAGCATATCGGTGGCGGCATCGATCACTGCCAAATTAGGCAGGGTCTGACTGGCCACCTGTGCCACACTTTCGCCCGTTACCAGGGCATCCACATTCCACTCCTGGGCCACCGTCGTCGCCGCGCGCAGCATCATTCGCTTCAGTACCACGCCCATTTGAGAGTTATCGACCGAGGTAAGAATCTCCGCGACCACGTCTTCAAAGGGCACGGTAATAAATTTGACCCGATGGCTGGCTCCGTATTTTTGCCAGAGGAAATAAGCCACTTCCTTAACACCCAGTTCGTGAGCACGTCCGCCCAGATTAAAGAAACAAAAATGAGTACGAATACCCCGCTTCATCGTTAGATAGCTGGCCACGGTGGAGTCAAAACCACCGGACACAAGCGATAGCACCGGCTGTTGCACCCCCATAGGAAAACCGCCAAGGCCCTGACGTGTCGATTCCAGCACGTACAGCACGTTCGCGGTAATTTCCAGGCGCACCACCAGCTCCGGGTCTCTTAAAGACACCGAAGAACCCTCTGCTCTTACTAACAATCGACCACCGACCTGGCGCTCTACCTCGGGAGAAACGAAGGGGTGCTTACCCGTGCGTTTCACCCTGACCACAAAACGTTTGCCCGGTAGTGTCTCGGAGAAAGAAGACCAGACACAATCGGCGATATAATCGTAATCAACCTCCGGTTCTACCGCTTCCTCCCCAGATTCACTCGCCTCCCCATCCACATAGAGCGGATAACTCACCACTCGGGAACAATTGGCGATACCCGGCGTTCGAGTCAACAGCTCTGCCACGGCTTCTTCTACGACCATATCCTGCTGAGCCACCACCTCCGAATCACCAGTAGAGCCCTCACGCTCCGACTCACCCCTCCCCGACATGGACTCTATTTCGATGCGATCCCACTCACTGCGGACCTCAAGATCGCTCGTTAACGGCTCGATTAAAGCGCGTAAATTACGCCGCAACTGGCGAATCATACTTTTACGTACGGGTGCGCTTTTAATAATAATTTCGGGAAATAATTTGACAATAAAATGCATGATGAAGGCGCTAGACTCGGCAAATGCCGCATTATACAGCGCGAAGATTACCGGCGCGGGATTCAGGCTCGATTAAGCCGGGTTCTCGCCAAGTTCTTTGCGGTAGATACGAAGAAACCCGACATAAAGTATCGATTTTTGCACCAAAATCAGTCAACATTGCACACTGCGCACCACTGACAGGCTAATCGAGTGATGATTGCCCGTAGAATACTGCTGCTGGTGACGGCTTGAGTCGCCGCCCTCTGGGTTTCAGCTCCAGCATCCGCCAATGGCACGCATTTTGCTCCACACCTGTACGTTCCGCCTCCTTTGAGTCGGTTCTCTCAGGAACTGAACGACTGACCCGCCGGGCCACCCGTAAGTAACTGTACTAAAAACCACTACCTGAGGCTTAAGCGCCGTTTTGTGTAGAGAAATCACTGTTAACTGAAATCATCCTGACTGGAGGATAATAATGTCATCAAAGACTTTGGATTTAATTAAGGACGGCGAAGCCCGCTGGGTAGACCTGCGTTTCACCGACACTCAAGGTAAAGAGCAACACGTTACTATCCCATCGAAAGAAGTCGACGAAGGCTTTTTCGAAGAGGGAAAAATGTTTGATGGCTCCTCTATCGCCGGCTGGAAGGGTATTAACGAATCGGACATGATTCTGATGCCGGACGACGCAACCTCCACCCTCGACCCCTTTACGGACGACGCCACTGTCATTTTGCGTTGCGGTATTGTTGACCCCATCACCGCGCAGGGTTACAACCGCGATCCACGGTCTATTGCCGACCGCGCCCAGGAATACATGCGCTCCACGGGCGTTGCCGACACCGTATTATTTGGCCCGGAGCCCGAATTCTTCGTGTTTGACGATGTTAAATGGGGTTCGGATATGTCCGGATCTCACTATAAAATTTCATCTGAAGAAGCGGCCTGGTCCTCAGAACATCATTTCGAAGACGGTAACCGCGGCCACCGTCCCGGTGTCAAAGGCGGTTACTTTCCCGTTCCTCCGGTAGATTCTCTCCACGATCTTCGCGCTGCCATGTGCGACGCGATGGAAATGATGGGACTCGATATCGAAGTTCATCACCATGAAGTAGGTACTGCGGGGCAATGTGAAATTGGCGTTGGCCCCAATACGCTGACCCAAAAAGCAGATGAAATTCAAATATTTAAATACTGCGTTCACAACGTAGCTCACGCCTATGGCAAAACAGCCACCTTTATGCCGAAACCTTTAGTCGGTGATAACGGTTCTGGTATGCACTGTCACCAGTCGCTTTCTAAAGATGGCACTAACATCTTCACTGGTGACGTCTACGCCGGCATGTCTGAAGCCTCATTGTTCTACATTGGCGGCATCATCAAGCATTCCCGTGCGATCAATGCCTTTGCCAACGCCTCCACTAACTCCTACAAGCGCCTGGTACCCGGCTTTGAAGCGCCAGTCATGCTGGCTTATTCAGCGCGTAACCGTTCGGCTTCTATCCGCATCCCCTATGTGGCGAATCCTAAAGCGCGACGTATTGAAGTTCGCTATCCCGATCCCACCGCCAACCCCTACCTCGCATTTACCGCTATGCTGATGGCCGGGCTCGACGGCATCCAGAATAAGATTCACCCTGGCGATGCTGCCGACAAGGATCTGTACGACCTGCCACCAGAAGAAGCCATGGCCATTCCTACGGTCGCGTCTTCCCTGGAGCAAGCACTGGAATCTCTCGATGGTGATCGCGAATTCCTGACCGCAGGCGGCGTTATGGATAACGACATGATCGACGCTTATATCGAACTTAAATCTGAAGAGGTCGAAAGATTGAACATGACAACTCACCCGGTTGAGTTTGACATGTACTACAGCGTGTAAACATCTGCCTGAGACTTTGTTCAGTCTTTATAAGGCACAGACTACGCGCTACCTGAGGTAGCTTGAACGTAGTCTTTTAAAAAGCCCGACATTTCTATGGAATGTCGGGCTTTTTATTTTGTCGAAGTAGTACCTGGCTCACCTTTAGTGAGCCCCTGCCCGTCATCCACTGTCTCAAAGGCTGCTACTATGGATGCGCTCTATAAATGCCCCTGCGAGCAGCACGGTCTAAACATGAGGGAACGACATGAAGATAACTGACACTGCAACAAGCCTTGCTACACCAGATCGGAAATCCAGGCTGGCCCTGTACTCTCTGCTAAAGAACACACTCTTTAAGACTGCACTATTTAAACCAGTCCTATTTAAAACTGCCCTCTTGAGGAACGCCTTACTAAGCTGCCTCCTGCTCGCTTGTATCAACTCCTCTGCCGTCCATGCCGAACTCATCTATAAAGTGACGGACAAAGACGGTAATGTGATTTTTACCGATACTCTGCCGGTCAACCAGAAAGCGGAAACCGTTGAACTTTCGCCCACCAATACACAACCCATACTCGTCGCTCCCAAGGCGCCGCCCCTACCCTCAAACCAGACCGCTTCGAGTGCCTACACTAACGTCAGCCTGACACACCCGGTGGACAATCAGACCATCCCACCCGGTCATCTGGATGTCGTTGCGCAACTCTCCCTCACGCCTCAATTACAACAAGGCCACCTGGTGTTATTTTTTATGGATGGAGAACCCCAGGGCCAGGCGGCAGCGGCCACCTCAGTGAGCATCTCTAGCCTGAGACGAGGAACACATCGTATTTACGCGCAGGTTATCGATAGCAACAAAGTTATCGTGGCACGCAGCGACACAGTGACCATTCATGTGAAACGCCATTCCATCAAACACTAAGGTCTCTATTAGCTTCTCTATCTAGCCCCGGGGCTCTGCCACCCCCCTGGGTAAAGTATTCTCTCTAGTCTCTGACTTTCCTTAAATAACCCTCCTCATAGCACACCGCACCAAATTGGTGCGGTGTGCTATGATGCTGTCTGTTTGAGAAGGTCACTACTCCCAGTTTTAGCCCTGTTTAAGCAAACTCAAGCTGGCCTGTTATTTGCTTGTTTATACGTCGAAACTTAAGTCAACATCAGGGGAAATCTTCGGCCATTTTCCGCAAGCGCCCTGTGACCGAACTCTGCTTTAATTTTGCGCAATAGAACTCCCAGGAAATCCAGCATGGCCCCACCCGGCTTCACCCATGAACACTCCCACGAGACAAAGGAAGCTGATTCCACTGGTGTGCTATCGCCCAATAATTCAGTACTCGACAATTCAGTACTCGACCATGCTCTGCTCAATAATTTAAAAACGGCTGTACTGCTACTCGATGACCAGTGCCATCCGGTTTATCTCAACAATGCTGCCGAAAATCTCCTGGAGGTCAGCGCTAACCGTATTGCCGGGAGTGATTTTGCGGAGTTTTTTGCCCATGCAGAGACTCTCCGAACGGTATTAAAACAAGCGCTTAGCGGAGAAAACCCCTACACAGAACGTATGGTAAAGCTGCTTTTGCCTGACAATCGCGATACCACCGTAGATTACACCGTGACACCCATCGTCATGTCAGGAAAGCCAGGTCTACTTATTGAAATGCTTCCGATGGATCGCAGTTTACGCATTGATCGTGAACGCGCCTTGCAGGCTGCAAATGATACCTCTCGCAATCTGATTCGAGGCCTGGCCCACGAAATCAAAAACCCTCTCGGCGGCATTCGGGGAGCCTCTCAGCTGCTCGCTCAGGAGCTCGATCGGAAAGACTTACACGAATATACGGATATTATTATCAGCGAAGCCGAGCGCCTTCGGCAGCTGGTAGACAAGCTGATTGGCCCCTCTACTCCGGTCAAGCTGGCGCCGGTAAATATTCACGAAGTCACCGAGCGCGTAGCCTCCCTGGTCGAAGCAGAAACCCAGGGCGCAATACAGATTGTGCGGGAATACGATCCCAGTATTCCGGAACTCAACGGCGACCGCGGTAAACTAATTCAGGCCATTCTCAACCTGGTGCGTAATGCCATGCAGGCATTAGAGGGGAGTGACTCACCCAAAATCATCTTGCGCACACGTATCATTAACAACTTTACCATCGGCAAAACCCATCACCGCATGGTCTGCCGTCTCGACATTATCGACAACGGCCCCGGCATCCCGGAAGACATCGGCGACCGTATTTTCTATCCAATGATCAGTGGGAGAGCAGACGGCTCCGGGCTAGGTTTACCTATCGCTCAATCTGCAATCCGCTTACACCAGGGACTCATTGAATGCGAAAGCAAACCAGGACACACCCGATTTTCTGTCTATCTACCACTCCAGCTAAAGCCAGAGTCAGGCCTGCCCAACCACACGTAAACACACCGAGCCAAGGAGGCCTTCGATGAAACCAAATATATGGATAGTGGACGATGACAAATCTATCCGGTGGGTGATGGAGCGTGCACTCCAGAAAGCCGACGCCAGGGTCACCAGTTTTTCCGACGCACAAAGCCTGCTGTCTCAACTCGAGAGCAGCAGCCCTGACATTATCATTAGCGACATTCGCATGCCCGGTATGGACGGCCTGGAATTACTCGACTTATTGCATAAAAACAAACCGGAAATGCCGGTGATTATCACCACCGCACATTCCGATCTGGACAGTGCCGTTGCCGCCTATCAGGGCGGAGCCTTCGAGTATCTACCCAAACCCTTTGATATCGACGATCTGGTTTCCGTTGCCCGCCGAGCTATTGAATATGCCCAGGAAAAATCCGCTTCAACGGGAGAAGCGGAGCTTGAAGCATCACAGGAAATTATCGGCGAAGCCCCCGCGATGCAGGAAGTATTCCGCGCTATAGGTCGTCTCTCTCACTCCCACATCACCGTCATGATTAACGGTGAATCCGGAACCGGCAAAGAACTGGTAGCCCGCGCCCTCCACGAGCATAGTCCACGCAAAGGCAAGCCCTTAATTGCACTCAATATGGCCGCGATTCCTCACGACCTTATTGAATCCGAGCTATTTGGTCACGAAAAAGGGGCCTTCACCGGAGCAGCCCAACGCCGTATTGGTCGCTTTGAACAGGCGGACGGAGGCACTTTGTTTCTCGATGAAATCGGCGACATGCCTGCCGAGGCACAAACCCGGCTCTTACGGGTGCTGTCGGATAAAGAGTTTTACCGAGTGGGCGGCCATAGCCCTGTCAAAGTGGATGTGCGTATTATTGCGGCCACCCACCAGGATCTGGAAAGCCTGGTGGCAGAACGACGCTTTCGAGAGGACCTCTATCACCGCCTCAACGTCATTCGTATTCACCTGCCCCGCCTGACGGATCGTCGGGAAGACATCCCGCAGCTGCTTCGGCATTTTCTAAAAAAATCGGCCGAAGAATTAAGTGTCGACCCCAAAGTATTTTCGGCGGATGCGGAATCCTACCTGTGCTCTTTACCCTGGCCAGGTAATGTCAGGCAAATGGAAAACACCTGTCGCTGGCTTATGGTCATGGCCGCTGGGCGCGAAATATTAAAGGTTGATCTGCCGCCCGAGTTACTCGATAGCAGAGTGGAAGAAAACACTCAAACTGAAAGCTGGGAGCTTTCTCTACGGCGCTGGCTGGCAGATGAACTGGCGAGAGGTAAAAGCGATATTCTGGCAACGGCAATGCCGACCTTTGAGCGCGCCGTGATTGAAACTGCGCTACATCACACAGCGGGGCGTAAACGTGACGCCGCCGAGCTACTCGGCTGGGGCCGCAATACGCTGACCCGGAAGATTCATGAACTCAATATTGCTCCCGAACAAAAATCTGAGGAGGGCAATGCCGCTGTCCCTGGTTCAGACGGATAGAGCTCGGAGGGATAGGCTTCAGACGGATAGAGCTCGGAGGGATAGGGTTCAGGCGAGCAGCACTAATACTCGCTCTGAACCTACGAACAAAACCCTACTTAGCCGCGAGGCTAGTGCTGCGGCTCTGTCGCAGCCTCTGCTTCCGCCGATTCTACACGCTGCGCTAAAGCCTGCTGAAACAGGGCGTCAAAATTCACCGGCGGCAACATCAACGCTGGAAAGCCGCCCTTCACCACCAGATCATCAACCAGGGCGCGCGCATAAGGAAACAACACCGTCAGACAGTGTGTATTGAGCACCTGAGTCAACATTTTTTGCTCCAGACCCGTTACCAAAAACACTCCCGCCTGCTGAACTTCAACCAGATACAGGGTCTCGTCCTCATCCTTAACTGAAGCCGTCAAATGCAGGACAATTTCGTAGTGTTGCTCGTCAATTTTACGAACTTCAGTACCGATATCCTGATCTATCACCGGCTTGGACTGACGGTTAAAACCTGCCGCCCCCAGGGGCGATTCAAACGATACATCCTTAATATAAAGACTCTTGATCGCTAACTGCGGTGCATTAGTCGCGGCTCCATCAGTGTGGCTATCCGCATCCGACTTCGAATTTTCCTTACTCATTAACAGGCCCTTGCTTATTAGTTTACTTAAACGTTAAAAAAACACTTTTTGACCAATTTAATTCTCTAACTATCCAGCGCCGGATGGGTCGGCGGCGGTTTCCAGCAAGGCTTCTAGCTCGCCACGCTGCTCCAGCGCCTGCATATCAGTGAAGCCTCCGACATGGTGTTCACCAAACCAGATTTGAGGAACCGTATGCTGTCCACTACGTTCTGCTATTTGTTGACGCAACTCTCTATTGCCATCCGTTGCAATGTCTTCAAACTCAATTCCTTTCGCTTTCAAAAATCGCCGCGCCGCGACGCAATAAGGACAAAACCGGGTTCCATACAAAACTACCATACTCAATACCTTATCCCCCGAAGCAGATTTTCCGAAACCCCATTTCTTGCCTAAGGATTTTATTAAACTCATTCGACTAGCTGCTTACCAATGGCAAGTTCTGCACCAGCCATTCACCCATACCACCGCGTAGACGATTAACTTTAAACCCGGCCTGACGTAATTTACGACCCACCGCAGCGGCGTGCTGCCCGTGCTTATCTACCAGAATAATCACTTTTTCACGTTCGCTTTCTAGCTCAGCCATACGTTCATCAATTTTCGCACTCGGGATATTGAGCGCCGAATTAATATGGCCCAGCGCATATTCTTTGGCATCGCGCACGTCTACCAGGTACGCCTCATCGTCATTCATCAGGCGAGTCACCTCGTGAACCGACAATTGTTTACCCGCCCGGGTCTGTTCGAGAAAAATAAACGCATAAACTAACAGCAAGAGTGCACTGACGAGCAGCCATTGCTCACTCACAAAAACCAACAAATCTGCCACAAACACCTCTTAAATAATTTTTAGGCTAACAAACGAGCCTAAGCCCTGACTCCCGAAAGGAAAGAATTTGATGAACCGTTTCTGAAATGACCAAAGCGGTCATTATAGCAGTCCTACTATGTATAATGCGGCCTATACATCAGCGTTTCTGGCAAAACCGCGCCACTACTGCGATTTCTTTCACCTCGACCGTTCGCCTGCTAAAACCCTATGTCCAACACTCAAACCTCCCCCATCAAAAAACCTACTGTCCTGGTGATTCTAGACGGCTGGGGCCATAACGAGTCCTCCAAAGCCAACGCCATCTACGCCGCCCACTCTCCGGTGTGGGATAAATTGTGGCACGAGCGGCCCAGCACACTCATCTCCGGATCAGGGCTTGATGTCGGCCTCCCGGACGGTCAAATGGGCAACTCCGAAGTCGGTCATATGACGCTGGGTGCAGGGCGAGTGGTTTATCAAAACTTTACTCGCATCAACAAAGCCCTGGAAGACGGTGATTTTTATACTAACCCTGCCTATTTATACGCCATCGATAAAGCCGCTAGGACAGGTAATGCCGTACATTTATTTGGCCTGCTTTCTACGGGCGGTGTACACAGCCACGAAAACCATATTCTTGCCGCCATTGAACTGGCCGCACAGCGCGGTGTTAAAGAGGTCTATTTACACGCCTTTCTCGATGGCCGAGATACCCCGCCAAAGAGTGCAGAACCCTCGCTGACAAAAGCTGCCGCCAAATTTGCCGAACTGGGCTGCGGCCGAATCGCTTCTATTTGTGGCCGTTACTACGCTATGGATCGGGACCAACGCTGGGATCGAGTGCAAGTCGCCTATCAATTAATTACCGACTCCCAGGCCGAGTACCGGGCCGACAGCGCCATCGAGGGCTTACGGGCTGCATACAGTCGCAACGAAAGCGACGAGTTTGTTCAGCCTACAGTCATTCAGGCGACCGGCGAAAGCAGCGCCCAACTTCAGGACGGCGATGCCATTATCTTTATGAACTTCCGTCCCGACCGGGCGCGCCAACTTACCCGAGCATTTACCGACCCTAACTTCGATGGGTTTAAGCGCGCACGCCGGGTGCGCCTTTCCGGGTTTGTCACGACCACTGAGTACGCCGCTGACATCGATGCACGCTGTGCTTTTCCACCCACCACCCTGGTAAATTCTCTGGGCGAATATTTAGCCAGTCAGCATAAAACCCAATTACGTATCGCTGAAACCGAAAAATATGCCCACGTCACTTTCTTTTTTAGCGGTGGCCGAGAGGATTTATACCCCGGTGAAGATCGAGTGTTAATTCCCTCCCCAGATGTTGCCACCTACGATCTAAAGCCCGAGATGAGCGCTTTTGAAGTCACCGACAAACTCGTCGCCGCTATTCGTAGCGGCAGCTACGATGTCATTATTTGTAACTTTGCCAATGGCGATATGGTGGGGCATACCGGCATCTTTGATGCCGCCGTGAAAGCAGTCGAAACTCTGGATCAATGCCTCGGCACTGTTGTTGACGCGCTCGCCGAAGTCGAAGGCCAATGCCTTATTA
>JQIA01001100.1_pt1 | contig 14520 bp, 9 predicted proteins | sample 811431 | NCBI WGS metagenome assembly JQIA01 (sample SAMN02998118, study PRJNA258478) | marine sediment metagenome | biome: marine; feature: seafloor; material: sediment; isolation source: oil-polluted sediment collected from 3 locations (0.5 km, 0.7 km and 0.9 km)... | place: USA: Gulf of Mexico ... | reverse complement strand
AGTCTATCCTGGAGCTCATCATACAAGGTTTCATCATGCATTAGGAAGTATGCATTTAATGCAAAAAGCTGTACGGAATTTAAGATTTAAAGGAGTTGCTATTTCTAATGAAGAAGCAAATGCACTGTATATAGCAATACTTTTGCATGACATAGGTCATGGTGCATTTTCACATGCTTTAGAACAGAGTATTGTTTCAGGAATACATCATGAAGCAATCTCATTGAAATTTATGGAAGCCTTGAATGATGAATTTAATGGACAATTAAGTCTGGCAATTACCATTTTTACGGAGAAATATCATCGAAAATTTTTATATCAATTAATATCCAGTCAGTTAGATATGGATCGTTTAGATTATTTAAATCGTGACAGTTTTTATACAGGTGTAGCTGAAGGAAATATAAGTTCAGAGCGCTTGATTAAAATGTTAAATGTTAAAGACGATAATTTGGTTGTTGAAGAAAAGGGAATTTATTCTGTAGAAAAATTTATTGTTGCTAGAAGATTAATGTATTGGCAAGTTTATTTGCATAAAACAGGTTTGGTAGCAGAAAAATTATTGGGTAAAATCTTAAAGAGAGCCAATGAGCTTGCACTTTCTGGACAGAAATTACCTGCAAGTAAGGCATTCTTATATTTTTTAGAGCATCAAATCAGTGAAGCTAATTTTGATTTAAAAACCCTAAAAACATTTGCGAAATTGGATGATTATGATGTATTAGCAGCTATAAAAGAATGGATTTCATTTGATGATAAAGTGCTATCTAAATTAGCTGAAAGTTTGATCAATAGAAAATTACCAAAAGTAATTTTACAGAAAGAACCTTTTTCAGCAGCACAAATTGAAAAAATAAATGAACAGGTGAAAAGTAGTTTCGAATTAAGTGAATCTGAATTAGCGTATTTTGTTTATCATGGTAAGATTCAAAATCAGGCCTATGATGCTACAAAAAATAATATTCAAATAATTTATAAGAACGGAGAGATAAAAGATGTTACGGAAGCTTCAGATCATTTAAATTTGCAGGCTTTATCAAATCCAGTAATTAAGTATTATATCTGCTACCCTAAGAAATAGGTAGTGTTCAACTTTTTTTTTACTTTTGCAGATAATGAAATTTACAGCAAACCAAATAGCAGAAATTTTAGAAGGTGAAATTGACGGGAATGAAAATGCCGAAGTTTACAAACTTTCCAAAATTGAAGAAGGAGAAAATGGATCATTAACGTTCCTTTCAAATCCAAAATACACACAATTTATATATTCTACAAAAGCTTCTATAGCTATTGTAAATAAAGATTTTGTTCCTGAAAAAAAAATAGACACCACTCTTATTAAAGTTGAAGATGCATACAAAGCATTTTCAAAATTATTAGAGTTTTACAATCAAATTAAATTGAATAAAACAGGCATAGAAAACCCATCCCATATTAGCGACACTGCTAAATTAGGTGAGAATATTTATGTTGGAGCGTTTGCCTATATAGGCAATGATGTTTTATTGGGTGATAACGTTAAAATTTATCCGAATGTTTATATTGGAGATAACGTTTCTATTGGGTCTAATACTACTATTTTTGCAGGAACTAAAATTTATTCAGAAACTGAGATTGGCAAAAACTGTGTAATTCATGCAGGTGCAATCATTGGTGCTGACGGATTTGGTTTTACACCAAATGAAGAAGGAGTTTTTAATGCAGTACCTCAAATTGGGAATGTTATAATTGAAGATAATGTAGATATTGGAGCGGCCACTACTATTGATAGGGCAACATTAGGTTCTACCATTATTAGAAAAGGGGTGAAGCTTGACAACCAAATTCAAGTTGCTCACAATGTTGAAATTGGAAAAAACACTGTAATTGCAGCTCAAACAGGTATTGCGGGATCTACTAAAATTGGTGAAAACTGTATGCTTGGCGGACAAGTTGGTATTGCGGGTCATATTATTGTAGGAAATAACGTACGAGTTCAAGCACAAACAGGTATTGGTAAAAACATTAAAGACAATGCTGTGATTCAAGGATCTCCAGCAATAAACTACGCAGATTATTTTAAATCGTATGTGTATTTTAAAAAATTACCAGAATTGGCTGCAACTATAAGTTCATTGGAAAAAGAATTAAAAGCTTTAAAAGAAAAATAATGAGTAGTAAACAAAAAACAATTAAAAATGAAGTAACCCTTACTGGGGTTGGTTTACATACAGGGAATAAAGTTTCAATGACTTTTAAGCCAGCACCTATTAATCATGGATATGCTTTCGTTAGAATTGATTTAGAAGGAAAGCCAGTTATTGAGGCTAGTGCAGAGTATGTTGTAAACACTCAAAGAGGAACAAATCTTGAAAAGAGAGGTGTTTTTGTAAATACATCTGAACATGTATTAGCTGCTGTTGTAGCTTTAGATATTGATAATATCTGTATTGAAATTAATGCAGCTGAACCACCAATTATGGATGGTTCATCTAAACATTTTGTTGAAGCACTAGAGGAGGCAGAAATTGTGGAACAAGAAGCTGAACGTGAAGAATATATTGTAAAAGATATTATTTCTTATAAAGACGAGAAAACTGGGAGTGAAATTATTTTAATGCCTGCTGATGAGTATCAAATTACTAGCATGGTAGATTTTGGCACAAAGGTTTTAGGTACACAAAATGCAACACTTGATTCTTTGGCTAATTTCAAAGATGAAATTGCTGATGCAAGAACCTTTAGTTTTTTACATGAGTTAGAAATGTTAATTGATAACGACCTAATTAAAGGAGGAGATCTAAATAATGCCATCATTTATGTAGATAAAGAAATTTCTGACAAAACCATGTTAAAGCTTAAAAAAGCTTTTAATAAAAAAGATTTAGCGGTTAAACCAAACGGAATATTAGATAATTTAACCTTACGTTGGGCAAATGAGGCTGCTCGTCATAAATTATTAGATGTAATTGGAGATATTGCTTTAGTTGGAACAAGAATTAGAGGTAAGTTAATTGCAAATAAACCAGGCCATTTAGTGAATACTGTTTTTGCGAAAAAATTACAAAAAATCATAAAAAAGGAAAAAAGAGATAATGTTCCTAAGTATGATTTATCGCAACCACCTTTAATGGATATTCATAAAATTATGAGTATTCTTCCGCATAGACCTCCATTTTTAATGATTGACAGAATTTTGGAATTGTCAGACAAACATGTAGTTGGAATGAAAAATGTTACTATGAATGAACCATTTTTTGTAGGACATTTTCCTGATGCACCAGTAATGCCAGGAGTTCTTCAAGTTGAAGCAATGGCACAGTGTGGAGGAATTTTGGTTTTAAGTTCAGTCCCAGATCCAGAAAATTATTTGACTTATTTTATGAAAATGGATAAAGTTAAATTCAAACAAAAAGTGTTACCGGGTGATACTTTAATATTTAAAGCAGAATTAATTACACCAATAAGAAGAGGAATTTGCCATATGCAGGCTTGTGGATATGCGAATGATAAATTAGTAGTTGAAGCTGAATTAATGGCTCAAATCGCCAAAAAACCTCAAGAATAATGAATCAACCTTTAGCATATATACATCCGGGAGCAAAAATAGCAACCAATGTAGTAGTAGAACCTTTTACAACCATTCATAACGACGTAATTATTGGTTCAGGAACTTGGATTGGATCTAACGTTACTATTATGGAAGGAGCTAGAATTGGTAAAAATTGTAGAATTTTTCCAGGGGCTGTAATTTCAGCAATTCCACAAGATTTAAAATTTGACGGTGAAGATTCTCAAGCCATTATAGGTGATAACACTACAATTAGAGAGTGTGTTACAGTGAATAGAGGAACTAAAGCATTGGGGAAAACTCAAATTGGAAAAAATTGTTTGATAATGGCAACCTCACATGTAGCACATGATTGTGTAATAGGAGATAACTGTATTTTGGCAAATGGTTCAATTATAGCGGGCCATGTAACTATTGGAGATTTTGCAATATTGAGTGGATTGGTAGCAGTACATCAATTTATTCATATTGGAGATCATGCATTAGTATCTGGAGGTTCGTTGGTTAGAAAAGATGTCCCACCATTTTCAAAGGCAGGTAAAGAACCGTTGTCTTTTATAGGAATAAATTCTATTGGGCTTAGGAGGAGAGGCTTTGAAACAAAGAAAATTAGAGAAATACAAGATATATTCAGGTTGTTATATCAAAAAAATTACAATACCACTCAAGCTTTAGAAAAAATAGAAGCTGAGATGGAGGCAACCAAAGAAAGAGATCAAATAATACTTTTTATCAAAAATTCTCAAAGAGGAATTATGAAAGGTTATACAGGAAGTTAAAAAAATAGATAAAATGGCAACAACATCAGATATAAGAAATGGATTGTGTATTAGACATAATAATGATATTTTTAAAGTAGTAGAGTTTTTACATGTGAAACCAGGGAAAGGACCTGCATTTGTTAGAACAAAATTAAAAAGCTTAACATCGGGTAAAGTATTAGATAACACCTTTCCTGCGGGAAGAAAAATTGAGGATATTAGAGTTGAAACTAGAAAATATCAATTTTTGTACCCAGAAGGTGATACATTTCACTTTATGAATACAGATGATTACAATCAAATTACGTTGGAAAAAGAGACTCTAGATGCCCCAGATTTGTTGAAAGAAGGAGAAATAGTAACTATAATATTTAACACAGAAGATGATATGCCTCTTTCTGTTGATATGCCAGCCAGTGTAATTTTAGAAATTAAACATACTGAGCCAGGTGTAAAAGGAAATACAGCTACAAATGCTACTAAACCTGCAACTGTAGAAACAGGCGCAAGCATAAACGTTCCTTTATTTATTAATGAGGGAGATAAAATAAAAGTAGATACTGCCAAAGGAGCTTATTTAGAGCGTGTAAAGCAATAAAAACACATGAAGTTTCCAAGAATACATACTTTAGAAGAAATAGCAGAATTAATTGGAGCAATTTATGTTGGACCATCAAATTATCCGGTTGCTGGATGTAATGAAATTCATGTAGTTGAAGAAGGAGACCTTGTTTTTGTTGACCACCCAAAATATTACGATAAAGCTTTAGAATCTAAGGCAACGGTAATTCTTATTAATAAAAAAGTTAAATGTCCTCAGGGAAAGGCTTTATTAATTTCTAAAGATCCTTTTACAGATTTTAATAAACTAACAAAACACTTTAAACCTTTTGAAGTTTCTAAAACTCTCATTTCAGAAACTGCAAGTATTGGGCAAAATACCATCATTCAACCGAATGTTTTTATAGGGAACAATGTAGTTATTGGCGAAAATTGTTTGATATATCCAAATGTTACTATATATGATAATTGTATCATTGGAAATAATGTGACTATTCAAGCAGGAAGTGTACTTGGAGCTGATGCTTTTTACTATAAAAATCGAAAAGAGAGCTTTGATAAATTGCTATCAGGAGGAAATGTAGTTATTGAGGATAACGTAGATATTGGTGCTTTATGTACCATTGACAGGGGTGTTTCAGCAAGTACAACCATCAAAAAAGGCACGAAATTAGACAATCAGGTTCAAGTAGGTCATGATACTGTAATTGGAGAAAAATGCTTAGTAGCTTCTCAAACAGGAATTGCAGGTTGTGTAATTATTGAGGATGAAGTTACCTTATGGGGTCAAGTAGGAACAAATAGCGGAATTACTATTGGAAAAGGTGCTGTAATTTTAGGCCAAACAGGTGTAACAAAATCTGTTACAGGGGGGAAAACTTATTTTGGAACACCAATTGATGAATCCAGAAAAAAGCTCAGAGAAATGGCTCAAATTAAGCAAATCATAAAAAAACAAAAAAAGTAACTTTTATTTCATTCGAAACTTAGAAAACAATTACTTTTGTAGACGATAATACTTTAATTTAAAAATATACTTTAATGAGCGTTTTAGTAAATAAAAATTCAAATATAATAGTACAAGGTTTTACCGGAGGTGAAGGTACTTTTCATGCTACTCAAATGATTGAGTATGGAACCAATGTTGTTGGAGGAGTTACACCAGGTAAAGGAGGTCAAACTCACTTAGACAAACCTGTTTTTAACACAGTTCAAGATGCTGTTGACAAAGTAGGAGCTGATACTTCAATTATTTTTGTACCACCTGCATTTGCAGCTGATGCAATTATGGAAGCTGCTGCTGCTGGAATAAAAGTAATCATTTGCATTACAGAAGGGATTCCTGTAGCTGATATGGTAAAAGTAAAAGCTTATATTGCTACTAAAGATTGTAGATTGGTTGGGCCAAATTGCCCAGGAGTTATTACTGCTGAAGAAGCGAAAGTTGGTATTATGCCAGGTTTTGTTTTCAAAAAAGGTAGAGTAGGTGTTGTCTCTAAATCGGGAACTTTAACTTATGAAGCTGCTGATCAAGTAGTTAAAAAAGGATATGGTATTACAACTGCAATTGGTATTGGAGGAGATCCAATTATTGGAACAACTACCAAAGAAGCGGTTGAATTATTAATGAATGATGATGAAACTGATTTAATTGTAATGATTGGTGAAATAGGAGGACAATTAGAAGCTGAAGCTGCTCGTTGGATAAAAGAAACAGGAAATAAAAAACCTGTTGTAGGTTTTATTGCTGGACAAACAGCTCCGAAAGGAAGAACAATGGGACATGCAGGTGCAATTGTTGGTGGTAAAGATGATACTGCACAAGCAAAAATGGATATTTTAAGAGAAAATGGTATTCATGTGGTTGAATCTCCTGCTAAAATTGGAGAGAAAGTTGCAGAGATACTAGGATAATAAAAACCGTTACAATATTTAAAAGCTTCCTTTTTGGAGGCTTTTTTTATACAAATGTGTATATTTGATTTATAGATATTTTAAAAACTAAAGCAACCATTAATATATGAAACTTTTAGAAAATAAAACCGCAATAGTTACAGGCGCTACCCGAGGAATAGGAAAGGGAATTGCAGTAACTTTTGCAAAACAAGGAGCGAATGTAGCTTTTACGTATAGCTCTTCTGTTGAAGCAGCTAAAGAACTTGAAAAAGAACTTGAATCGTTTGGGGTTAAGGCAAAAGGATATCAGTCTAATGCGGCTGATTTTGATGCAGCCCAAGAATTAGCAGCAGATGTTCTAAAAGAATTTGGCACCATTGATATTTTAATAAATAACGCAGGAATTACAAAAGATAATTTGTTGATGCGAATCTCTGAAGCTGATTTTGATACAGTTATTGAAGTAAACTTGAAATCTGTTTTTAATTTAACAAAAGCTGTTATAAGACCTATGATGAAACAACGTGCTGGATCTATTATAAATATGAGTTCTGTGGTTGGATTGAAAGGAAATGCAGGACAAACTAATTATGCTGCATCCAAAGCAGGAATTATTGGATTTTCAAAATCTGTGGCCTTAGAATTGGGATCAAGAAATATTAGAAGTAATGTAATTGCCCCAGGTTTTATTGAAACTGAGATGACAGCAAACTTAAATGAAGATACAGTTAAGGAATGGAGAAATGCAATTCCACTGAAAAGAGGAGGAACCCCGGATGATGTAGCAAATGCTTGTGTATTTTTAGCTTCAGATATGAGTTCGTATATTACTGGTCAAACACTAAGTGTTGATGGAGGTATGTTAACATAAAATTACATTCATTGGAAACAGCAACACTATTAAATATTCTAGTAGCAGTGTTTATTGCTTTGTGTATTGCTGTATTTCAATATTTATACAAGAATAAAGAAAGAAGCCAATTGAATTATTGGCTTTCTTTTTTTCGATTTCTAACAATTTTTTTAATTCTTGTACTTTTAATCAATCCTTCACTTGAAAAGAATAAACTAGAAACCGTAAAGCCTAACTTACTTGTTGCTATAGATAATTCAGCATCCATTACATATAATTCAGGAATTAGTGCTATTCAAAAATTGCTACTAGAGTTTAGAGAAAATAGTGCCTTAAATTCTAAATTTAATATAGAATATTATCGTTTTGGAAATAACATTTATCCATTAGACTCTTTAAGTTTTGATGAAAATCAAAGTAATTTTTCTATTTCTCTTCAAGAATTTTCAAAAATTTACAAAACGAATGTTAACCCCGTGGTTTTTATTACTGATGGAAATCAAACAGCAGGAAATTCAATTGAATATATAAATTATAAGAGTCCTGTTTTTCCATTTGTAGTTGGGGATACAACTAGAGTAGATGATATTTTTATACACAAAGTAAATGTAAATAAATATACCACACTGCATAATAAGTTTCCTGTTGAACTTTTTATGAACTACAACGGGAAGAAACCTATTACGAAGCAATTAACTATTTACAATAAAGGGAATAAGATCTATAGTGAAAAATTTCAATTTTCTGAAAATTTAACTGTCAATATTGCCTCTTTTTTTTTAACGGCAGTTTCAAAGGGTACACAATACTACACAGCCTCAATAGAAACACTAACGAATGAAAGAAATACTTTAAATAACCGAAAATCTTTCAGCATAAATGTGCTTGAAGAAAAATCAAACATTCTCATTTTAACACCAGTCATTCACCCAGATCTTGGGATGTTAAAAAAATCAATTGAAAGTAATAAGCAGCGCTCTGTAACTATTTCAACTATTGCAAATTTAAAAAAAGAACTATCTAATTTTAACTTGATTATTTTATATCAACCTTCAGAAAAATTTAAAGATGTTTTTGAAGAAATTGAAACAAGAAAATTAAATTATTTTATTGTTACTGGATTGAGTACCAATTGGGAGTTTTTGAATAGTATACAATCTAATTTTTCAAAAAGGGTAATTGAACAACCCGAAGAATATCATCCCATTTTTAATTCAAGTTATACTAGTTTTTTAACCGAAGATATTAATTTTTCAAATTTCACACCCTTAGAAGACCGTTTTGGAGCTATTAATTTTACCATTCCTTATAACGCCTTGTTATTTCAAAGAATAGGAGTAATAAATACGGAACAACCTTTATTAGCTACTTTCTATAACAATAAACAAAAAGGTGGTATTTTATTTGGTGAAAATTTTTGGCGTTGGAGAATGTCTAGTTACATTCAATCTAGAACATTTGAAAAATTTGATAGATTTGTTTCAAATTTAATGCAATATTTAGTTTCTAACCAACTAAGTAAAAAATTAATGGTTGAAGCGAAGCATATTTATTATGGCAATGAGCAAATTAAACTGTCAGCTAGTTATTTAGATGATAATTTTAATTTTGATGGTAGAGCAAAACTTTGGGTTTCAATTTCTAATAAAGAGTCTAATTATATAAAGAAATTTCCTTTTTCATTGCAAAAAAATAGATTTGTTTCAGTATTTCCAAGTTTGGAAGAGGGAGAGTATATCTATACTGTTTCTGTTGAAAATCAAATTGTGGAGTCCTCAGGAAAATTTAAAATAATACCCTTTGAAATTGAACAACAATTTATGTATGCCAATGATAAAAGTTTGAAGTTACTTGCAAACAATACTCAAGGGCAAGTTTATTACTCTGGTGATAATTTAAAACTAATTGAAAATTTAATTGCAGATAACCGCTTCAAAGGAGTTCAAAAATCAAGTATTATTTCAATGAGTTTAATTGATTGGAAATGGATTCTAGGGCTTATACTTCTTACACTAACCATTGAATGGTTTACACGTAAATATTTCGGCCAAATATAATTCTACCACCTCAATTCATTGAATTATAAAAATAAACTATACACAAATAAAAAATGATTATAGATTTATTTTCTTTAAATTGAAAAAAAATGAAATATTTACAACATTATAAATGAACCTATTAATTTGTGAAGAAAATTTTCGTTGTCATATTATCCTTAACTATTCTACTACAAAGTTTTAGTGTTGATGCAGCGGATTTTAATAAGATATCCACTTTGGCAGATCATATTACTTGTCATTTTGAGAGTGGAGATGACTTTGCTGATTTTATATCAATGCATTATGGGAGTACAATAAACACACATAAAAACTCCCATAAAGAACATAAAGAATTACCATTTAAGCATGAACATTTAGATGCTCATTTTCAATTAGATTATATTTTTAATGATGCTAATATTGCTGAAAATTTTGAAGAAAATAATTTCAGTGATAAAAACTTTTCATATAAAGAGCCTTCTACAGGTTCTTACATCAACAACTTTTTCCAACCACCACAAAAGTAACATAATAAGAGTCTATAATTAATTAATTTTGAATAGCGGGTTACGGATATTCAATACTATAAATTGTAAATACATTAAATTATGTTACAAAATATTATTAAATTAAGTATTAATAATAAACTTATTATTTTACTTTTAACAGCGGCCATTTCAGGATTTGGATTGTTTTCATTGACTCAAATTCCAATTGGTGCAGTACCAGATATAACTAACAATCAGGTACAAGTTATTACGACTTCAAGAAATTTATCTACGCAAGATGTAGAACAATTTATAACCTATCCTGTAGAACTGGAAATGGCAAATCTACCAGGGGTTAAAGAGATTCGTTCAATTTCAAAATTTGGATTATCAGTTGTTACTATAGTATTTGAAGATGCTATAGGAACTTATTTACCTCGGCAATTAATTGCTGAAAAAATAAAATCAGCTACAGCAAAAATCCCTGAAGGTTTTGGTACACCAGAAATGGGACCAATTACAACAGGTTTAGGTGAAATTTATCAATATATCTTAGATACAAAACCAGAATTTAAAGATAAATATTCAACAATGGAGTTAAGAACTATTCAAGATTGGGTAGTTAAACGTCAATTATCAGGTATACCTGGTGTAGTTGAAGTAAATACTTGGGGAGGTTTTTTAAAGCAATATGAAGTTGCCATAAATCCTGAGAAATTAAAATCCATGAATATTAAGGTCACCCAAATTATTGATGCTTTAGAAAAAAACAATAGTGTTGCTGGAGGTGGATATATTGAAAAAACAAATGAAAGCTTTTTTGTTCGTGGTGAAGGGATGATAAAATCCTTAGACGATATTGAAAATATTGTTATCAAAAATGTTGAGGGAATCCCAATTTTAATAAAACATGTTGCTGAAGTAAATTACGGATTTGCAAACAGATTTGGGGCTATTACAGGAAATGGAGAAGGCGAGAAGGTACTTGGACAGGTAATGATGTTAAAAGACGGTGATTCTAACAAAGTTATTGAAGCCGTAAAACAACGTGTAGCTGAAATTCAAAAAACATTACCAGAAGGTGTTTTTATCAATGGATTTTTAGAGCGAAGTGAATTGATTGGAAAAACCACTTTCACCATTGCTGAAAACCTAATCTTAGGGGTTATCATCGTAATTTTTGTAGTTATTCTACTTTTAGGAAGTTTCAGATCGGGATTGGTTGTTGCTTCTGTAATACCGCTGTCTCTACTTTTTACATTATCTATGATGTATATTTTTGAGGTTGATGCTAATTTAATGAGTCTGGGGGCAATTGATTTCGGAATAATAATAGATGGAGCCGTAATTATTGTAGAATTTATAGCATTTAAAATTACAAGCAATAGAAAAGGTTTAATGCAGTTGTCAAAAAGTGAAAGACAAGATAATATTGATGAAATTACCTATAAGAGTAGCTCAAAAATGATGACCTCTGCAATATTTGGACAGCTGATAATTCTAATTGTGTTTATTCCAATTTTATCATTAAGTGGTGTTGAAGGAAAAATGTTTAAACCAATGGCATTGACTTTTAGCTTTGCATTAATTGGCGCTATGTTTTTATGTTTCACCTATGTTCCGGTTATTGCTTCTATGTTTTTAAAACCAGAAAAGGTTTCTGAAAACAACATTTCGCAACGTTTAATGAATTTTTTCTATAGCCTATATGAGCCAACAATTAAATGGGCTTTAGGTCATAAAAGAACAATTATTACAGCCTCAGTACTATTATTAGTGGCAACAGGAGTGTTATTTACCAGAATGGGAGGTGAGTTTATACCAACTTTAGATGAAGGTGATTTTGTAATTCAACCTGTATTAAAAACTGGGACGTCATTAACAAGAACAACAGAAATTACCACACAAATAGAACAAATTTTATTGGATAACTTTCCTGAAGTTGATCAGGTAGTTTCACGAATTGGAGCTGCTGAAGTTCCAACAGATCCAATGTCTATGGAAGAAAGTGATGTAATTATCAAATTAAAACCAAAGGGCGAATGGGTTTCTGCAACTTCAAAAGATGAATTGGCTGATAAGTTCAAAGAAAAACTGTCTATTATACCTGGAGTTGATTTTGAATTTACACAACCCATTGAAATGCGTTTTAATGAGCTAATAACCGGTGTTAGAGCAGATGTTGCCATAAAAATATTTGGAGACGATTTAGCTTTTTTAGCAACTAAAGCCAATGAAATTAAACGTAAAATTTTGCATATTGAAGGAGCGGCTGATATTATTGTTGAAAAAATAGATGGCTTACCACAAATGACAGTTACTTATAATAGAAAAAAAGTAGCACGTTATGGATTAAATATTCAGGATTTAAATCAAGTAGTTTCAATGGCTTTTGCTGGGCAAACAATAGGAAATGTTTTTGAAGGAGAGCGTAGATTTGATTTAGTGGTTCGCTTACAACCAAAATTTAGAAAAAACATTGACAATCTTAAAAATCTGTATGTTGATGCTCCCTCAGGTAATAAAATACCATTGCATGAATTAGCAACTATTGAGTATACGAAAGGACCTGCAAAAATATCAAGGGATGACACAAAAAGGCGGATTGTTATTGGGGTTAATGTTAGAAATAGAGATATGGAATCGGTTGTAAAAGATATTCAAGAAGTAATAGAAACCCAAGTGAAATTACCTGTGGGTTATACCGTTTCTTATGGAGGCCAGTTTGAAAATTTAAATAGTGCTAAAGCACGATTGAAAGTAGCGGTTCCAATAGCTTTACTCTTAATTTTTATACTACTACACTTTGCTTTTAATTCAATAAAAGAAGCATTAATGGTATTTTCAGCTATCCCATTATCTGCTGTTGGAGGCGTCTTTTTTCTATGGATCCGAGATTTACCTTTTAGTATTTCTGCTGGTGTTGGATTTATAGCGCTGTTTGGTATTGCTGTTTTAAATGGTATTGTTCTTATAGAACATTTAAAAGAATTAAAAAAACAAGGAATGGAAAATGTATATGAACGAATATTAGTAGGAACTAAAGAACGTTTACGCCCAGTAATATTAACCGCTGCGGCAGCAGCTTTAGGGTTTTTACCTATGGCAATTTCAACCAATGTAGGAGCTGAAGTTCAGCGGCCATTAGCAACTGTTGTAATTGGTGGTTTGGTAACAGCTACCATTTTAACATTGGTAGTATTACCCGTATTATATGCGATTTTTGACACTAAGGAATTTAAAATAAAAAGAAAGAAAAAGTTTAAACCTACTATGATATTGCTTTTTATGTTGGCTCCAATTATTGGTTTTTCACAAGAAAAAGTTATTTCTATTGAAGAAGCTATTGCTATAGCTATTGATAAAAATAAGCAGTTAACTATTAAACAATTAGAAGCAGATAGAAGTCATAAATTAGTAAATAGTGCTTTTGAAATTGATAAAACCAGCATTTACTACAATTATGATAAAACTAATTTAGGAGTTGATGGAAAACCTTTAGAGACATTTGGGATAAATCAAACAATTGAGTTTCCTACTGTATATTTTGCTAAAAAGAAAGTTGCGAAAATTAATTCAAATCTAGCAACGTTGGATTATAAGTTAGCGAAAGATAATTTGGTTAAAAACGTTTCAAAATCGTACTATAAAATTGTGTATCTAAATCAAAAAAAGAAACACTTAATTGCAATTGATAGCTTGTATGAAAATTTTTCAAGAGCAGCTAAACGAAAATTTGAACTAGGAGAGTCTAACTATCTGGAAATGATTACGTCACAATCCAAACATCGACAATTTACATTACAGTTAGACCAGCTTCAAAATGACATAAATATAGCTTTTGAAGAGCTGAATATGTTACTTCAAATTACGAGTGAATTTAAAATTTCAGCAACAAGTTTATCAAAAATTAAAATTAAAAATTTAGACTTAGAAAATCATTTATCTAGTCAATATTACTTAGAAAACAGTAACTATTATAAAGCAAAAAAAGGTGTTGAGAAACAACAATTATTACCTGATTTACAATTCAACTATTTCAATAGTAAAGATTTGGCTGTAAATACTTCTGTCAACAGTTTTCAAGCAGGCATATCAATTCCTGTATTTTTCTTTGGAAAATCTGCTAAAATAAGTGCAGCTAAAATAAAGGAGGATATAGCTAATGAATTGATTATTGATACGAACTTGAAATTGAGATCTAAGTACAAAAACTTACTTGAGAAACTTAAGAAAAGCGAATTACAACTAAATTACTTCAATGAAAGTGGGAGGAAATTAGCAAAAGAAATTTTAAAAACAGCAACATTAAGTTATAAAAATGGAGAAATTGATTTTTTTCAATATATACAAAGTCTTGAGACTTCAAGTC
>JQIA01001097.1_pt1 | contig 14528 bp, 11 predicted proteins | sample 811431 | NCBI WGS metagenome assembly JQIA01 (sample SAMN02998118, study PRJNA258478) | marine sediment metagenome | biome: marine; feature: seafloor; material: sediment; isolation source: oil-polluted sediment collected from 3 locations (0.5 km, 0.7 km and 0.9 km)... | place: USA: Gulf of Mexico ... | reverse complement strand
TAAATCTATCATCAAAGGGCCAAGTGACATTAGTAAATACCTTTATTGTAAGTAAAACTTGACATATTATTAATTTTGGTTACGATGTTACAATATGATGGAAATTAAATCTAGCTATATAAAATATGGAGACTAAAATTGGGTAAAATCCCTTGGAATATACTTATAATCGGTTCATTAACTTTAGGACTAGCACCGTTTGTCCCAGAACCACACTTACTTGAAAAACTTAGAATGTTATTTCAAGGTAATCTAATCCGTCCAGTTGATATATTTGACTTGGTTATGCATGGGATTTTCCCATTATTGTTGTTATTAAAAATAATAATTCCTAGTAAGACAACAGATGAATCAACACCTGTAGATAAAGACTAAATGCGAGCTTTATTAATCAAAGGTTTTTTATATTTGTTATCTTGGTTGCCATTAAATGTAGTGTATAAAATAGCTACTATTTTAGGCCAAAAGATAGCTAAACGTCCTAACCTTCGTATTACCCAGGTAACACGTACTAATATTAACTTGTGTTTTCCTCAGCTTTCTATAACAGAACAAAATACTTTAGTTAACCAAAGCCTGATCGAAACCTGTAAATCTTTCAGTGAACTAGGAATATTATGGTTAAAAAAACCAAATAAAGTATTAAGTTTAATAATAAAAGTTAGTAATGAAAGCTGTTTACAACAAGCATTAAAACAAGGTAAAGGGGTAGTATTGCTTACTCCACATTTAGGAGCATGGGAAATGGCTGGTTTGTTTGCTTCTGCCAATTATCCTTTAACTGCATTGTATCGACCTCCTAAACTGATTGGTTTAAATAAATTAATTCATACAGCTCGGGAACGGGCTGGTGGTAAATTTGTAGCTACTGATAAAAAAGGTGTTCGTTCCTTATTACAAGCATTGCATAATGGAGAGATAGCTGGAATTTTACCAGACCAAGTACCTAATAGTGGTGGAGTTTTTGCTCCATTTTTTGGAATTTCTGCTTATACCATGAGTTTAGTTTCCCGCCTAGCCCAGAAAACAGGTGCTAAAGTGATTTTTACCTATGCTGAACGAACTTCGCAAGGCTTTCATATTCATTTTTTACCAGCACCAACAAATATTGATTCTTATGATTTGGAACTTGCATGTGCTGCTCTTAATCAAGGTGTTGAACAATGTATGAAAAATTGCTATAGTCAATACCAATGGAGTTATAAGCGTTTTAAGCAATGTCCAGTTGGAACTAATTCAGTATATTAATAGCTTATTTAAAGTTGAATCTATGAATATCTCAAACCAATGTCCGTTTCAAGAACCATTAGTTGATGTAGAATTTGCTGGTTTTTGGTTACGTTTTTTTGCTATAATAATAGATATGTTGATATTACCTATATTATTGTTTATATTTGTATTTTTAATATCATTAGGTTTCACTCTTTTTGGTGAAACAGTAAGTAGCACAGATTCAACATTAGAAATAATTGGTAATTTTTTGATAGTAATATCTTATTGGTTGTATTTTACTATTTTAGAGTCGTCTTCTTGGCAAGCAACTATTGGTAAAAATGCCATGGGATTGATTGTTACTGATGAATATGGTAATAGAATAAGTTTTTTACGGGCTAATGTCCGTTATTGGTCAAAAATCTTATCCAGTATATTTATGATCGGTTTTTTAATAACAGCTATCACTGCAAAAAAACAAGGGTTACACGATATTATCTCTAACACATTAGTAATTAGGGTTTATTGATTTTAAGCTTAGAAACTAGGAATGATAATTTTGATATACTGAAATATTATCATCCCTAAGTTTTTGATTAGTAAATTGTTATTCAGGTAAAGCTTCCATTAAAAAGTTTGGTAATACAAAACTAGCTATTTGGATATCAGAATTATAATAGTTAGTCTCAATTGGTTCATTATCAGCATTATCTTTTCTAAAATGGGTTAAATCATCACCAGCCATAGTTGCTGTCCACCAACCTGATGGATATACAGGCAATGGAAATTGTAAAGTTTTGGTTGAAGCAAAACCTGCTTCTCGCATAAATTTATGGGTTGATTGTAATAATGGTAAATGTAATATTGGTGATTCGCTTTGTTGAATCATTAAACCTTGAGAATCTAAAACTCTTCGACAATTACGAAAAAAATCAGTAGTAAATAAACCTTCAGCATGTCCTAATGGATCAGTGCTGTCAACAATAATTACATCAAAACTGTTAGTAGGAGCATTAGCCATCCATTGGATAGCATCTTCAAATTTAAATTCGACTCTTGAATCATTATTAGATTCACAAAGAATTGGAAAATATTGTTTTGCTAACTGAGTCACCCTTTCATCAATTTCAATTTGAATAATTTGTTCCAAATTAGGATGTTTGGCCACTTCCCGTAAAACACCACAATCACCTCCACCAACAATTGCAACTCTCTTGGGTTCTGGATGAGTAAATAAAACTGGGTGAGTCATCATTTCATGATAAATAAAATTATCTCTTTCCGATAACATAATATAACCATCAAGAACCATCAAATTACCGAATTCTGTAGTTTGATAAATATTAATGGTTTGAAATGGAGTTTGCTCTTTATGTAATTCAGCTGTTATATGGAGAGAAAAAGCACAGCCAGTTGGTGATGCAGATTCTGTAAACCAATTTTTATCTAAACTCATTATATTTCCCTTGCAATTTTAACAAATTATTAAAAGTTGAGTTAGCACAATTTTAACCAATAGAAGGTAAGGTAAAATAAAAAACACTGCCACGACCAATTTGGCTTTCTATTCCTATTTCACCTCCACATTTTTCGATAATTAATCTTACAATCGATAATTTTAAACCATAACCTTTGCCAAGAGTTGTTTCTATTTTTATAATATCATTCATTGGGGAAAATAGTTGTTTTTGCTGCTCATTTGTAAAACCACGTCCATTATCTCGCACCCAAAATTTAACCTGGTCACCAATTAATTCAGAGCCCAACTCTATTCTTGGTGGTTTGCCACCATATTTTAACGCATTAGTAATGAAAATTTCCCAAACAGTCGCAACCCAAGGCGAATATCCCCATACAATAGGCCATGATGGTGGAGCTAGAACTGTTCCATCATACTCATTTATTAAAGCAGTTAATTTATGTCGAACTCCAGCAACTATAGATACCATATCTGGTGCTTCAACAACAACTTCCTGAGTACGAATATTTACCAAAAGAACCATGTCATCTACAACATCAACCATTTCACGTCTAGATTGTTCAACTTCCTGTAAAAAGTTTAATGATTCTTTATTAGCTAGTTCTTTTTTTAGGATATTGGTAAAACCAGCTTGTCTAACTAAAGGTTTTTTTAAATCATTTACTACTATCTGAGCAAATGAATTCAGCTCCTGATTTTGGATTTGTAGTTCTTGATTTTTCTGCTCAATAGCTAATTTTTGTTGTTCAAGAATAACCTGTAAATTCCTTAATCCAATTTGCGCGCTAATACGAGCCAATACTTCTTTATATTGAATCGGTTTGGTAATATAATCAACTGCTCCAACTTCAAAACCTTTTACCTTATCTTCAGTATCAGCTAATGAAGTCATAAAAACTACTGGTATATCACTAGTTTCTCGGTCGCTTTTCAACCTACGACAAGCTTCAAAACCATCTAATTTTGGCATTCTAACATCCATTAAAATTAAATCTGGTTTTAAATTACTAGCCTGGGTTAATGCTTCTTTACCATCTCTAGCAACCAGTACATTATATTGATCTCGTAAATAATTGATTAATATATTTAAATTAACTGGTTCATCTTCTACAATCAGTAACGTATTTTGTTTAGAGTTTGTGTTATTCATAATAGATTAACTCCAAAAATTTCTCATTCGTTGTTTCAAAGAAGATAATTTATCTTTAAAGGTTGAAATTTTGCTTTGTACTTCTTGGCTTTCTTCAGAAGGAGTTTCAATGAACTGTTGACTTACTAATAAAGATGGGCTTTCACAAAACTGAGCATGACGTTTCAAAGCTGCATTGATGCTAAATTCTAATACATGATTTTCCACTGGTTTAGGTAAATAGCGGAAAATTTGGCCTTCATTAATTAATCGTACTACTAAATGGGCATCAGCTTGAGTAGTTAAAATTACTACTACTGTTAATGGATAAGTTTCTTTTAGTACATGAATCAAGGTTGTCATTTCTTCACCTTGAACATTAGTTTCAGTAATTAAGACAGCAATATTTTGTTGCTCTAAAATAACTAATGCTTCTGTCATATTATTTGCACAAAATACGCTATGTTTATCTCCAAACAAACGATGAATAATTGCACAAGTATCAAAATTATCATCAACCAATAATATGCCTGATTTTTGTGGGATTACATCATCAAAAATTTCAACTCCATCTTGTTTTGTGTAGATATTAGCAGCAGCTTCAATTGTATTTTTTAATCGTTCATTATTCCAAGGTTTTTCTATAAATCGAAAAATTTCTCCAGTATTGACAGATTCCACCACTGCATTAAGGTCTGCATAACCAGTAAGTAAAATTCGTACTGTTTTAGGAGAAATTGCTTTGACTTGTTTTAATAATTCAATCCCTTGCATTTCTGGCATTCGTTGATCACTGACAATGATCTGGATTTCATTATCATTAATTATTTCAAGAGCAATAGGGCCGCTAATTGCCGTAAAAACAGTATACTCTCTTTTAAACATAGCCTTTAATGGGATAAGAATTTGTTTCTCATCATCTACAAATAATAGATTTAATTTCATAATTTTTTATTACTAACAGGTAAATAAATAGTAAAAGTTGTACCTTGCTCAACTTTTGATGCAACTTTTAGTTCACCTCTGTGTTCCTTAATAATCTTATTACTAATGGCTAGTCCTAATCCAGTACCTTTACCACTTCTTTTGGTAGTGAAAAATGGTTCAAAAATTCGGATTAAATTCTCTGGTGGAATTCCCTTACCACTATCTTCAATTGTAATTTTAACTTTTTGTTCTTGTTGTACAGTTGTTATTTTAATTATTCCAGTTTCTTTTTCAGCAGAAATGGCATGAATAGCATTTACTAATAAATTTAGAAATACTTGATTAATCTGAGCAGGTGAACACATAACATTTGGTACATCTGCATAATTTTTAGTAATTTTAATTTTATCATCCAGCATATGATTAATCATATTAAGAGCATCATCTAGCCCTTTATTTACATCATGTTCAGCAGCTTCTGCTCTATCTAGTCTACTAAAATCTTTTAAATTTTTAACCAGATTAGAAATTTTATCAATGCCACTCAATCCATTATCCAACAACATTTGAGCTTCTTCAAGAGTTTCATCTTCTTCCAAAGTCTTACTCATATCCTGAGCAGTTTTCAGTTGTTCTGATGTAATATCATCTTGTTCACAAATTTCTTCATAAGTTTGGAGAGCTTCTCCAATTTCATCAATATGACCTTTAGTTAACTCAACACTACTTTTTACATAGGCTAATGGAGTATTAATTTCATGAACAATTCCAGCTACCATCTGTCCAATAGAAGCCATTTTTTCTGATTGTACTAAATGAGCTTCTGATTCTTCCAATTCAAAAGTCCGTTCTGCTACTAAACGTTCAATCCGAGCGGTACGCCCCATTAGTATTAACATATAGGAAACTAATAGTATCGTTAATATTATTCCGCCTACTAAGACTATCCATGCATTTCGAGCTACAGTAAATTTTTCTGTTGGAGACAATATTACTGACCAATCCTGTCCAACAATATTTAATTCAGTCACAAAATTATGTGGTGGCTCTTGTAGTGATAGTGATAACCAATATTGTATAGTTTGTAATACACCAGAATCTGTTGTAATATTTTGAGTTGTATTTTTAGTGCTTATATTATTTTTATCATTAGTAATTTCCAAACTAAAGTTTTGAGCAAGCAAATTTTGTAAAGATTGTTTAATAACCTTATTTAAATCAATAGTTACAAATATAAATCCACGCATATTAGCACGTCGAGCTGCTAATTTATTTGGCAATCCAGAATGATAAACTGGTTGAAAAATACCAATATGCATCAGCTTATTAGAATTATATGGAAAAGCTTTGGTAGCAACTGGCATTCCTTTATCACGCCCTTGCTCCATAGTTTTTAACCAATCTGGTTGGCTACCCATATCTAGTCCTATAATAGTATTTAAACTAGCGGCTGGTTCTTCATAAGTTAACGGAAAATACCGTTCTCGCTGAGAAATTGCAACTATTTCACCACTATTAGAAAATTCTGTCATAGTAAAATCGTCCACTTGTTTCTGAGTGGTATTGATAAACATCCTTTGTTCAGTATTTAATACTTGAGGAACCCAAGCTACTATATCAATATCATTTCTACTTTGACGCATTTTTTGAGCGTATTGCTTAAATCCTTGTTGCCGAATTACATTTGAAGCTCCAATATAAGCTCCCATAGAATGAATTGATTCTAACGTCAAATCAAAACTACGTTGTAAACTAGACATTTGGCTATGAATTAATCGTTCAGTTTCATTTTCTATTCGTTGTTTTTCAAATGTATGAGTTACTTTGAATGCACTGATTGTTAACATGGAAAATAAACAAAAGATAATTATTGCTAGTCCATAACGTAACCATATATGTTTTGAAGATATATTTGAAGTTTTTATGCTCATACCTATTTTAAATAAGATTTTGAAAGATAAAGAAAATTTAATTCTACTATAAAATAACTATAAATAGCAAATATAGTATAATATTTTTAATATACAATAGTTCAGATCATGCCTGTTTTGATTCTGGAAATTCTGAGCATGATTTAACGGATTAAAAGATTAACAAGATTTTTAATTCAAAGTCTTAAACTTAATAAACAGGTTTTAAAGATTTAATCATGTTTTATCCTTTAATCCGTTAAATCCTGTTCAAACATCCTCAAATAATTTCATAGCTGATTTACCTTGCCATTGTGTCGTGATTTAAATTGTCTGAATCAGGATTTACAGAATTTTAGGATTTCCAGAATTAAAAACTAAAAGACATAAAATCTAATGGTGTTATCCTGTAAATTCTTTGAATCCTGAAAATCCTGATTCAGACAATTAATTTTTGAACAAGATTTAACGGATTATAAAGATAAATAAGATTTTTAATTCAAAGACCTCAACTTAATAAAAGGGTTTTAAAGGTTTAATCATGTTTTATCCTTTAATCCGTTAAATCATGTTCAAACATCCTCAAACAATTTCATAGCTGATTTGCCTACTACTTTTGCCATTGTGTCGTGGTCGATGTCGAGGGAACGGCAGGTTTTGTACCAAAGTTCATAGTTTGCCCATAGAGATATAGAAATCTGGTCCTTTTTACCTTCCAATATCCCTAAAGTAATTCCAAATAAAAAATTTATAATAAAAATTAATAAAAAGCTTGATATTACATTAAAAAAAACTAATCCATCTATTAGGATGAGTGCAACCGCTCCTGCGATTCCAACTGCGATTCCAACTACGAATGTTCCTGTGATTCCGACTACTTCTACAACTGTTCCTGCGACTGCGACTGTTCCTGCGACTGCGGCTGCTCCTACGAATATTCCTGAGATTGATCCTGCGAATATGACTGATCCTGCGAATACGACTGCTCCTGCGAATATGATTGCTCCTGCTACTGTTCCTGCTACTGCTACTGTTACTGCTACTGTTATTGCGAAGATGAATACTAATGCGAATACTAATGTGATTATTATGTAACCAAGATCATTTTTTAAGATTTTTTGTTTAAAATTTTGCCAAATATTTCCTGATATAGATAATATAGTTTTATAAAATAAAGAACCAACTAAATATCTAAATAGTTTTTTAGGTTTATTTTCCTCAATATTATTAACCAATTTTTCTGCAAAAAAATCTCTGATTTCAACTTGTTCAAATATATGCTTCTTTTTTAATTTATAAGTGTTAACAATAGATTCTACAATTTCATTTTTTGTTTCCTTTCGAGTTATCCAATCAGCAAAAACTTTAGCTGCTAAAAACTCCATAAAAGATTTATGAGCAAATTTAAACGTATCAGTTTTGGTTAAATCCGTAACTATTAAACCACATGCTCGTACATCAGTTTGGATAGATTCAATCGCTTGTTCTCTATCTTTTTTACTATCAGAACTTAACAAACGTTGTCGTAATGGTTCACGTTTTTGGTTGCCTTCTACAGAAGATAATGATTCTGATACAATATTAGGAATTTTATCTATCATCGTCTGAATGACAGCATTTAAATCATCTTTATATATTTGATTTGGTAAATCTTTTACTAACATGTATGCTGCAATTACTTCCATAAAATAAGAACGTTCGGCACAACTCAATTGGGTAAATTCACGTCCTTCTTGTTCTGCTGTATTTATTTCTTTCTCAACTTGACGTTCCTCAACATGCTTAATATACATTTGCATAACTTCAGCAGAATTAATTCTATCAATAACTAAATCTTGCCAAATTGTAGCTATCATAACCAACACAGAAGGACGAGCAGCAATTTCTTTAAATCTAGTATTTTGATTTGCTAAGTCCATAATAGCCGATTGAGTATCAATATTACGCAAACTTTGTTGCATCTGTTCAAGACTAAAAGATTGCAAATACAACGCTTGACAATATGGATTTACTGTACTAATTTTTTTAATCTGCAAAGCTTGACGTAAATCTTTTTCAAAGAAAAAATTAGGCCGACCAGTAAAAATAATTTTGGCATTTGGAACAGCGAATTGCCATAATTTATGGAAGTGATCTTTAAGCATGTTTTCACCTCCAGTTACATTTACTTCATCAAATCCTTCCAAAATAATTAGTAAACGACCAGCAAATAATAATTCCATCAATATATCAGGATCAAGATTACATTTTGCTTTACTCCTCCAATAGTTTAGCAAATCACATGGAGTAAGAGGATAATTACCTCTTAATACTATCAAAATTGGAATCCTAGTAGTTTTATCTTGTTTATAACGCTGTAACAATTTAAAAGCTAATACTTGAGATAACGTACTTTTACCATGTCCATACTCACCCAAAATTGCTAGTTGTTTACAGCTAGATTCATCCAACCAATTATCAATAAAGTATTCAATATTATGCTTTCTATCAACATCATACTTATTAAATTTATAGTCAGATTGTACATACATATCAGCAAGAGTTGCATCCAATCCTGGAAATTTATTAACCTTGATAGAATGTTTTAATTGCCGATAATATTGAGAGAAATTTTTATCAAAATCAATTAACTTTTCTAATAATTCAGTTTTAGTAAAACAGGTAATTTCATGATCAGAAGTTCCTATAATTCCTTCTTCTACAATTACATAAACATCTAATGTTTTATTATTAGCATATTCCAAAATTTCTGTTAAATTTTCTTGCCATTGCTGCCAACAAATTAAAATTACAGTATTTTTAGTATGTTCATGTTCTCCAATCCAACAAGAATACTTGTTATGCCAACCTGTTGAAGGAAAATCTATTTGGTTATCATATAAACACAATAAATTTTTAGATTGCTCATACCAACTTATAATCTTTGGTTGTTTAAATGTATATTCATCTTTAGTTTTAGTTTTAGAGGTAGAACGTTGTTCTGGAATAAATTTATCTAAGAAAAAATCTAAACGTGTAAATTTTCTATTCTCACTATTCCAGTTTAAATATATTTGCAGTAAAATATAATAAGAATAAACAATTAAAATAGCTATCAGTATATATACTACTATAGAACCAATTGCTTCAGGTTGACCAGTTAATAAAGCCGCAAAATCAAAAATTTGTGAAGAATCTTGTGAATTTGCAAATGCAAAAATGGAAGTTAAGAAATAACCGAAACATGCAAAAGCAAACCGTTCCCGAGTATAACGTTTCGACTGCCGCCAAAATTTAAACGCATAGTAAATTAAAACAACAGATATAATTATTAGTATGTAATGTAAATAGTCCATAGTTGTGTCCAAATAAATAACATATAGTATTTAGATTGCCAATCAATCTATTTATACTCAATCAATCTACGGCGTTTCCCTAACCAACGATGATAATAATAAGAAAGCTGTCCTACCATGATTGGAATATGCTGAAATTGAGAATGTAATCCATACAGAAATATAGAAATATGATCATTCGATTTCCAACGATTTTTCCAACTAGTTCGTAAACTCAAAACTAAAAATAAATCTATACAAAACAACAATGGCAACCATGAAAATATTACCAACATTAAACTAAATGCAAAAATACCTAACCAAACTCCAGCGTTAATAAAACTCTTCTTAGATTCTTGTTGCCATAAAATACCTCCAGCTTTTTCCTTATAAAAATCAGCTAAAGGTGAGACTTCCAACATATTTGAAATTTCTGCATAGGCATGACCAGTACGAACTGAACGCTGCCAATATTGCGACCAACTTTTAATAGCTAAATCATGTAAAATCATCGGCTGATCTATACGATGAATAATATAACCAGATGCTCTAATACGTTGACACATCTCTGGTTCTTCACCAGCAATTAACTGTGGATTATAACCATTTACTTCCTCTAACACATTTTTTCGCATCAAAACAATGCCACCACAAGATGTTACAACTCCTGTTGGTACCATCCAATCTAAATCAAGCACCCTTTGATAAATAGAAGCTTCTGGATAAAGTTCTCGATAATGTCCACATACAGCCGCTACTTTAGGATCATTAAACATTGGCAATGATACTTTAAGAAAGTCTTTGTTAAGAATAGTATCGCCATCAATGAACAATATCAATGGATGTGTAGCAGCCTGCCAACCAGCATTACGGCCTATAGCAGCAGTTGGACGTTCTGGATGAACAACAATTACTTGTATGCCTAATTTTCTAACTCGTTCTGGACTGCCATCAGTGGAATTAGAATCAACATAGATTATTTCTGTAGGTTCATCTAATGCTTGAATTGATTTGATGCAATCTATTAAGCGTTGACCTTCATTGCGACCGATAACTACTACTGAAATCATTTCCATAATAATCGTTTTATCCAATTAGGTTTTTTCTTTTTGCCAGTTTTATATTCTTCAATTAAATCAGCAAAATAACCACCACCACGGAATACTTTGACTCGATTTAATACAGCTCCAACTACTGGAGGATTTAATCTTTCTAATAAAGATGCTGCTCGTTTTAATTCACCTGGCATAGTAGCTTCAGCTTCTACAACTAATAAAACTCCACCAGCCAATTTACCTAATAGTTCAGCATCGGCTGATAATAATAATGGTGGAGTATCTATAATTATTAGATCATAATGTTTTTTTAATTGTTTTAGCAGATTCAATAATTTACCATGAGTTTTTAAATGGCGTGACTGAGTTTCACCAATAGGTAATCGATCTGGTAATTCACCAGCAGCAGGAACTATTAATAATTCTGGAGCTAAGGAACTGCTAGAATTCAATAAAGTTGTTAATCCTTGGGTAGAAGTAGTGCCTTCTTTGTAACGAGGATCACTTTTGAAAGCATTCATTTCCAATGCTAAAGTAGGTACGCCAAGCTCAGTTAGGATATGAGCCAATTGCAAGGTTAATTTAGTTGTTCCAGCTCCTGGTTTTACTGAAGTTAACACAAAATAATCAGTATCATGCACATGCCAATCTCGTTCTAATGCTAATGCCATACGACGTAAATAATCGTTAGCTAGTTGTTCTACATCTGGATTATTATTATTTTCTAATAACCAAGCTATTGGTGGAAACCCAAGGATTTTATGAATTTCACCAGGAGTTCGTATACGTCTATCTAATAAATCCAAAAATATTGCTATTCCAATTCCTAATCCAAATGCTGCAATTATTGACAATATTATAATTTGTTTACGTTTACCATTTTTTACAGAAGCTGTAGCTGGAGTATCCAAACGGACAAAGCCAGGAGCATCAGATTCAATGGTCAAAAAGTCAATTTGATTTTGAATTTTATCTAATTGAATATAAACCCTAGATATTTCTTTATTAATTACTAAAGCCTCATTATATAAAGTAGAATAATGATTAGCTCTAGTACGTTGTTTATCTAGTTCATTTTTCAATGAAATTTCAATACGTTGAGCCTGATAAATTTCGGCTTTACTTTTTTCTAATAAACGTTCTTTGCTATCTCTAATTATTTTTTTAGTTGCTTGTTCAATATCTCGTTCAATTTTAGTAATTTCTTGTTTGGCTCGACTATAGCTTGGATGATGTTTAGTTAAACCAGACATTTGGGTTAATAATTCGGTACTTCTGGCTGATAATTTAGTTTTATAATTTTTTAAAATTCCATCATTAGCAACCATTTCATTTACTAATACATCTAAAGTAGTTTTACTACCACTACGTGAATTGGTTAAAGATTCTAGACGAGTTTCTGCTTCAACTCGTTTGCGTTGAGCCAACATAAAAGCAGAAGTACTTTCAATCAAAATATCATCATAAGGATTTAAACTACCTTCTTGAAAGGTTGTTACTCCCAGTTTTTCAGCAATCTTAGTACGTCGTTTACGTTTTTTTACAATTAAATTTTCTAAACTTTTGTTACGCTGAAGCATTCTAATAATTCGACCATCACTGTCATACAAATTTTCAGCCTTATTTCTTTTTAAATAAATTTTTATAATTTCATTAAGTACTATATCTAAATGTTTGGATTTTTTATCTACTATAGTAACTTTGAGAAAAGGAGTACCACGTCTATTTTTAGCTATAATGGCTGTTTGTAAACGTTTAATTGCTTTTGCAATAGTTTCACCATCACGTAACCAGTTTTTTTGTACTTCTGGGATTTGTAAAGCTTCTTCTAATACATCATCCCTTTCTATCATATTAATTTGTTGTTTAATATAAAAACTATATTGAATCCTACCTAAATCCATTCCTCTTTCAGAAGCCAAATTAGGAATAAATTTAGGAGATACTAATATAATTGCTTTAGCTTCATAACTTGAAGCTCCAAACTTTGATGAAATTGGAATTCCAAATCCAATCACTGATATTATAATTAATAAAACCAAAAATTTATGTTTTAAAATAGCAACTAAAGGTTTCATCCTACCAGTAACAACAGTTTTTTCTTCAGAAATAGATGACATAATTATTCTAATATGGAATTAACAGCCTTTTCAGCTTCAATATTGACACGTTCAAGTTTTAAAAGTTCTTCTTCTTGATCTAATCTATTGCGTTGAGAATCAGTTTTAATTGAGGCGATATCTGCGTAAACACCTAATATGGTGGTGAATGGATTGAGAAATTGAATGGCATAGTTTACTTTAGCAATAGTATTAGTTGGCACATAAATTACATCACCTTCTTGAAGAATGTTATCCAATTTCTTTTCTGGAGCCATCAAATTACCCAAGGTCATAGGTTTGTTAGTCCCTAATGATGGACGGATTACATTAATTTCATCAAAATCAGCATCTCTAGTTAAGCCGCCAGCTCTGGCAACTAATTCAAATAGAGACATTTGTGGGAATAAACGAAAAGCTCCTGGTTTATGTACTTCTCCCAATACATAGACTAATTTTTCTTTGATATCAGGAATATAAATAATATCATTGCGTTCCAGTGGAAAATTAAGAGATAAGTTAACACCAGTAAGTAATGGTTCTAAATCTATCCAGACAATCTTATCTTGACCTCGAAATATGGCACAACGAGTTGCTGATAAACTTTGAGCTTCACCAGGTAAACCACTAGCATCACTAAAACCACCAGCCAATGAAATTGCTTCTAACAAAGTTGGAGCAGTCATATTAAAACGCACTTCACCAGGTTTTGATACCCGTCCTAATACTAAGACTCGATTAGAAATATATTGATTTATTCTTACAGCAACAGATAAATTTAGATAATATTTTGATAGTTTCTTCGCAACAGTTGTAGCAGCTTGTTCACGAGATAAGTTAGTTAATCTTATTGGTCCAACCAATGGTAAAGTGATCTTGCCATCAGGACCTATTATATGTCTACCTGATAATTCTCCATATCCCCAAACTTCAATCGTAATATCATCGCCAGTACCTAATTCATATTCTTCATCATTTTTTACTACAGATGTTTTAAAAGCATGTAAAATATTATTTGGTGTTTTGACAATTTTTTCTGGTGGATTAGATGCACGAACAAATTTATCTGGAATAGAAACGTTCTGAGTACAACCAATTCCAATAATTAGAAATAGTAATAAGAATTTTATATGGTACATAATATTTTATAGTTTTTATCTCTACTAATTTGAAATATATCTCTAAATAAATTGCATTAGAAACTTAATGTAAAATTCTGGTCATATCTTTGAATAGACATCTAACTCTCAATAGCTAAAACTTCATGTAGGATGTAATGACTTTACGAATTACGGTGCAATGCTTCATTGCGTCCTATATGCCTCAATACCATTAAGTTAACCCAAGTTGCTACCAATAAACTTAAATAACTCTTTGGAAACTATGAGCTAGAATAAATAAA